>Ga0209077_1000024_pt1 | contig 40805 bp, 61 predicted proteins | sample PPLLak1March2015_FD_187247 | JGI IMG/M metagenome (GOLD analysis project Ga0209077, IMG submission 187247) | Freshwater sediment microbial communities from Prairie Pothole Lake near Jamestown, North Dakota, USA - PPLs Lake P7 Core (1) Depth... | ecosystem: Environmental > Aquatic > Freshwater >... | reverse complement strand
CACCATCGGACCACGAATCACGCGCCGGCCAGCGGAATCGCGTGATTCGTGGTCCGATGGTGCGTCCCCGGGCGCGTGATGTACACCGTGTCGGCAATCTCCGCCGTTGTCCGAATCGTGCCCGTCACCGGCGCCGCGGCATACCCGACCGCCGTGGCTCGATTCCGTGCGGCCACATCCGGCCGTTTCCCCAAGCTGCGGGACGCGCGAGACGTCCGGCGCTCCGCGCGGGCCTCCGCACTGCGTTTCCGCCGGGCCTCGCGTTCGACATACGTCCAGGTGTGCCACTCGTGCGCACCACCCGCCACAATGACGGACTCGTCATCAAAGGTCACCCGGTAGGTGCCCGATGGGTCCACATGCGGATCCGACTTCCAGGTCACCGTGCAGGGTTGGCCCCGTTCATCGAAGACGGTATCGCCCACGGCCAACTCGCCCATCGTCCGATAGCCCGTGGGCGTCGGTATCGGCGTGCTCAGCCGAACCGCTTTCCCGCCCGATACCGCGCCGCCGTAGAGAATGTTGCGCGCCGGGCACAAATGAAATTGGAGCTGCTTGGCCGTGGGCTGATACAAAATCTGCTCGACGCCCGCCTTGTCTTTGACCGCGACCCCGTGACACGGCACCGTCCCACTCGGCGGCCCACTCGGCGGCGTGCTCGTCCACGTCCCGCCCCCCGGTAACGTTCCCCGCTTCCGTGTCCCCGACCCCATCCCGCCCATTTAGGATGCCTCGGGCGTCGGAACTGCCGGCGTCTCAGCCGCAGGACGCTCCAGCCAAACAATCAGGCTCGTGCCGTCCATCGTGCGGCGACAGTGCCCCTCGAGTCCGTGCCGTTTCGCCAGTTCGCGGACAGAACTGCGGAGGAGCTTCATGCGCGCCTCGCGAATCCGGACCAACACGCGCTCGCCCGTCTCCGCCGTGCCGAGAATCGCCTGATGGAGCGACGACAGCGCACGAGGCCCAGGCCCACACAGCCGTTCCGAGACTTCGCGACTGACCAGCTCAAATGTTTCGTCGTCGGTGTCGTCGTTCGGCGGCGTGACCCGCTTCAACTCAGCCATCTACTGCCCCCACCGCCACACCACCCAGGTCACCACGCCCCACAGACAGATCCCCCCGAACACCGCCAGCACCGCCCCCGCCAACGGCATATCGTCCAGCTTGTCGTCCTCGTCCCGCCGCTTCACAACATCACTTTCAAAAACCTTAGGAAATTCGCTCATCGCGAGGCCGAAAACTGACACGTTTCGATTCGTCAAAATTCGCAAAAATATTAGGAAAAAGCTGCTCTCGCCACCGTGTGAGTAACCTCAAAAAACGCACAGCCCGAAATACCTGATTCGACCACCGTGGCCATGGCGGGGGGGGTGGGGCCCCCGGTTGGGTTGTGCGCCGGATTTTCGTTTTTGTTGGGTTTTTGGCTCGACGTGAAAGGCGCGCCTATGCCGCTGGCGCTGGCTCGCGTCCTCTCACAACGAATACGCATATTCCTTAATGAAAAGACCACTTGCGTACCCTATGGATAACCACTGGTTCCACCCTTGCCTTGCCACCTTCGCTTGTTCGCAGGACTACTTACCGGCTTGCAAATCCCTCTAACTGACGATTCAGCCGAGGCGAAAGGTAGAGAGAAACCCCAATGAATCGGCCACTTTCGCTGTGTGTGTGCGTCCGATAAGGTGCATTCCGTTAACTAGTCGGACTCCCAAAAACAGCCCGTATTTATTAGGGTTTTTCGGTCTTGGCGTCGAGTGTCGCGTTATGAGACACGTCGGCGGTATTCAAGACCAGACCGACAGAAATTGCAATTTGTGGCGTATTTTCGGCCAAAATCGGCTTAATGACGCCCAAATGTAACAGCAGATCCTTCGCGGGAAGGTGATTACTTCTTTTCGGTGCTGTCTTAAGCGTGGCAATCCAGGACTTGGCGGCTGGTACTAGTGCTTGTTCGAGGAGTTCTCTGGCGTGTGGACGTTGGAGCGCGGCGTAGATAGTGGAATGGTCACGCTTGAGGCGTCGGGCTATGCGTGGGGCGGACCAGCCATTGAGACGCAGCTCAGCAATTTGTTCTAACTCGGCGGCCGTCAGAGGATTGTGAAATTTAGAGCGCGGAGGCGGAATGGCGCTTGGGGCCGCCAGCTCCGGCTCTGATGAGACGGACACGCGACGACGATACGCCCCGAATTAGGCCCAATCAAGCGGAAACGGATTTATTTTCAGGGAAGTCCAGATAGGGCTTGACATTGCTAACTTGCTAGCATAATCTTGTCTTTAGTCGGGATGGCAATGACGCCAACCGAACAGGAGACCGCAATGACGAAGCAAACACCGTTTCAAATTGGCGACTGGCCCACCTATTACGGCATCCAAGCAACTCGGACGCTCACCGATGCACAGGGCTGGACATTCACCCGGCAACTCCCCACCTTTTTCCTAGGGACCAGCATTCAAGGCATCACGAGCCTACAGGACGCGGAGAAACGGGCCATTTTGCAACCTGCGGCTAATGAAGTACTCGCCATCACCGTGTATCCGGTTCATGGCGAAATCGGCATCACCAAGTAATCACGGGCCCATACCAGAGAGCGAGTCTGCTACGGGCCCATCTCATTCCACCCTCGCACCCCATCACAAGCACGAAAGGTAAAGAACGACATGAACACCGTAGCACACACACTGCCGACCATCGCCACCGAAGCCCGCGGATGGCTCGCACGAAAGACCGTCCACCGCGAGGGGAACAAACCCCGCACCATCATGACGACCAAAGATGATGCCCCGGAATGGGTCAAAGACCTGTGCCGGGAAGCCCACGACCACGCGCGCATGCTGCCGGATGATTTCCGGTATGAGTGCATCGCCGAAGTACTGGATCTAATGGCGGAATCAGACGGCAGTGACGACAGTTTAGATGATGCTCGCAACAGTCTCGAAGCAGATATCTATACCTCAGAACTAACCGACTGGCTTGGCTCGCATAACGACCGTGCGTGGTATGTCGATGAAGCGGTCAAGGAATACGGTCAGACGGACGACACCATCAAGAATCTGATGATGGGACAAGTGTTTGAAAAACAGGAAGTGTTCGACCAGGTACTGACGTTCCTTCGTCAACGCACCGAAGACACTGAGACCGACGAGTAAAACGGCAGCACTTGCCCACGAGCCGTTCAAGGTTCGCGGGCGGTCTGGTGCCATTTTGCACCCCATCACACGAAAGACACGAGCAATGGCCTACATCCGAAAGACCAAAGACTATTGGGAAATTCAAGGACTCTACTGCCACGGCTGGGAAGCAGTCACAGCAGAGGAGACATGGAAAGACGCGCGCGTTCAACTTCGCTGCTATCGCGACCACGAATCGAACACGGCATTTCGCGCAGTCAAGAAGCGGGAACGGATCGCAACCCAACCCGCAGAACGGCAGGTGAGCTAATGGACCGCTTCGCTATCGTGGCCGCCTACCACTATGTTGCGAGCCGCTATCACTCCGGCCAATGGAGCAAGGGTTACCGGAAGCTGAGCCAATGCGCGCGCATGCGGTTCCGTCCCTCAGACCGACTGTATGACGAACCAGACATTCGTGAGGCATGCGCCGCGCTGCTGTGGAAACGCCGTAGGGAGATTGTCAGGACGTGGTAAGGCGAGACAGCAGCACTTGCCCACACTGGGCCCCTTGCGGGCCCCTGTGGGCGGTCTGATGCTATCTCGCATCCCATCACCAGCGGAGATCCAAACCATGATTCCGAATTGCCCCCAGTGCGCCTGGGTCAGCCGAGATCCGCGCAACCGACCCCGACCGTTTCAAATCGGCGCCACCGTGCATGCCGTGCCTGAGATCTGGCTCATCGGCCGAAGCCAGCAACACGAACGCTATCTATCAAAAGCGGGCCCAGTCGCCGCTCTGCAATCCGCGCTGGCTGATTGGGCTGACCACTGCGAGCTGGCGCCATGACCACCCTGATCTGGCTTATTGGTTGGGGTCTCAGCATCGCGGCAAGCCTGTTGGTGTTGGATGTCCTGTTGTGGCTGCTGCGGGATGGTACACGAGCCGGGCTGGACTGGCTCAAAGCCCGCCACCAGCGGAGATCCTAACGTCCGAGGAGAGACGGCTGAAAACTAGTGTAGGCCCGCGGCACGAGTCCTACACCCATGTTCGCGCCTCCGGCCAACTCCGCCCACCTAGGGAGATCCGGCGGCTGAAATCGGTTGAGTGTCACCCCAGGAAAATCGGTTGAGTTTGAGTCTCGTGTGGTGCGTACGGCAGAAATAGGATAAGATAACTCATTATGAAAATGTTGTTTGTCAAAGAGATTCCAGACGAGCTGTTCCGCGCGGTCAAGAGCCAAGCGGCCCTCGACGGAATCAGCATGCGCGAGATGGTCTTGCGGTTGCTGACGGCCTACGTCCAGCAGAGCCGGAAGAAGTACACCCCGGCGGAGCGGGAGCCGGAATCACGCGCCAGCGAAATCGGTTGAATGTGGAAGGAACGAATAGATGCTGATACTTGCCCTGTACGGGCTGGCGCTCGCCCTGCTGTTCTATGGCTTGGCGTACGTGCTGGAACGCCTCCAACCCACCCATGACGGTCTCCTCATCTCAGTCGCCGTGGTGTGGCTGGTCGGAATCGTCTGGTGGTACCGCTAGGCGAATCGGTTGAGTTAGTCGTCGTCGGCGGGGGTCAAGAGTGCGTTCGAGCCGCGCCTGGGCCTTCCGCGTCGATTTGAATTATGGCGCTTGTGCGCCTTGAGCAGCGCGAGCGTCTCGGCGGCCAGCTCGATCCCGACACCGTCGAGGGACCGACGTTCGGGCTGACGAAGACGAAGAAGGCGCGCAACGGGCCCAGCCGGGCGATGAGCACCCGAATGGCTTCGCGGAGACGACCACCCGTCATCCTCTGGGACGTCAGGCTCCGCGGGGAGCTGGGTCGGTGTCGGCGGGTCGGGCAGGCTGTTATCGGGGTGGGCACGTCGGGGCATGATGCGGCGGAGTGTAGCACCGCGCCGGGTGGCGCGCACGCGAATTTTCACCATGACATCAGACGATACCGCCTTAGTGCAGGCTGATTCTCGTTTTACTCAAGCAGTCCGAGGTGACCCCATGACCCCAGAGGATCGCAATCTGGTACAGGAACTACGCACGGAAGCCGCAGCCGTGATGCACGGAGACCTTCTCGTGCTCATCAGCAAGAAGGATGTCCTGCTAGCGGCAGACAGACTCGACGCCCTCGCCACGCGGGTGGAGGAGTTGGAAGGACAGAACAAATGGAACGACTCTTTATCGGCTTTGTCTGTCGGTTTTGCGATTGGAGGGGACTCATCCACCGATTCGAGCCTCATTGCCCCTTTTGCGGATTCCCCGTTAAAGCAGGCGATCCGGCGAGCGTTCGACTCACCCACGATAGCGAATATCGAAGCCGTGGCTAATATCTGGCAACCGATAGAGTCGGCACCGAAACGACACCACAGCGTTATCGATTTGTGGTGTGTGGGCGAACACGATGACGTCGCGTTTTATTGCGCGGATTACTGCGCGACAGGGCGGCGGGTAGACGGGTACCACGAATACCAAGGGCGCGTCTCTAATGTGTGGTGGCGTAATGGTGCGTGGCGTCCAAAGTCAAAACTGCTCCTACATGCCATCACCGTGACTCCAACCCACTGGATGCCCCTCCCTGATCCGCCGAAGGTGACCCCATGACCCCGCCCCCGGAGGCGCCAGCCATTAACCATCGTGGCGAGTTAGACCCTCGATTCTGTATTACCTGCGGGGCGCTGCTCGACCACAGGCTACAAGACTGGTTTTGGAACGGTGATCACCCGCCGCATGGCCCTGAGCATTTCGCATGCCGCAAGGATAAACGCGATGACTGACCACCAGGACGCGCCAGACTTCCGCGCCGTGATGATTGCCCAACTCAGGCAGCAACTGGCCGACGCCGAGGCGCGGGTGACGGCGCTGGAGACAGTGTTGGCACGCATCATTCCCATTCTGCCAGAAGCACCAACGTGGAACGGGCAGGGCGTGCTGGTCTGGTCGCTACTCGACGCGGAATATGTGCAGCAGTTATTTGGGAAGGTGACCCCATGACCCCGCACCCGGACGCGCCCTGCCTAGCGCAGAATCTCAATCAGCGGCGCCTTGCAGCGGTCGGGAAACCTCATGAGAGTCCCTCCTGAATTTCGCGCCGAATCTGGTCACGCAATTCACTCCGCACAACCGGCCAATCTCTCACAGACCACTCCAGCCAGGGCCCGTGCAACACCTTCAGCCATAACCACGGCTCCGTAGACGGGCACCGCGGCAACGTCTGGAGTTCTTCCACCGCATCCATAAGCCAGCGTACCGTCTGCGGCGCATACGGCCGCTTGGTACTTTTCACCTGAATCATCTTGATGCAGTCCGGCGACATCGCTAGGACATCAATGGTTCCCCGACTGCCGGCACTGCGCACGCAGTGATACCCCTGCGCTTGCAGCCGTTCAATCGCCTCGTACTCAAACGCATACCGGGCCCGCATGTCCGTCGCGTCGCTCCAGCCCGTCAAACGAGCACAGGTGACCGAACAGAAGACCCGCGGCTGGCTGTGCGCGCGGGCGTACCGCGTGAACGAGACCCCGCAGCGCCGACAGATCCATGTGGACATGCCACCGTGCCACGAGGGACTGTCCGGTCCTGAATAATGCGGCGGTTCGCGCACAAATGCGAAACAGCGCTGATGTAGTGGTTTTTTCGGTTGCCGGCGGCGTTTACCTTGAACCGCACACGGCCGACTACAGAAGATTGGCCCGCCATTAGTAGCCCCGTACTGACGACCACAGCACCGGCACGTCCGCCAGATGCGTGGCGTCCGCTGGCCTTGATAGCGACAAGCCAGGGAACAGAATTTGGCGACCCCGCGTTCGTAGGGCCAGAGGCGAAACTCCACCCCGCATATCTGGCACAGGCGAACCAGCGGCGGAATCCACGCACTAGCCATCGTCGCGTCATGCGCGGAATCCGACCAACCCAAACGTCCCATCGGGATACGGACGGATTTCCCATCGCAAGGGGTGCCGCATACACGCTTCGATATCGGCCAGGATGTGGTTCAGCGCGTCACCGTCGTTATGTCCATCACGCAGACACGGGCCATCATGAATGCCCTTCCAGAACCATCCCTCACCATCATCCGGCCACACCTTCGCGTCGGCGCTCATCGGGACTCCGCACTGACGGGCGGCAGGTGGTGCCGCGCCCGGTACGTCCGATTCGTCGCCCGGCAGGGACACGGCACGGTGTAGGGATGTTCCGCCGTCGCATGGTTCGCGTACAGGCGACACCCACAGCGGGCCCCAGGGCGGCAGATGCGTTCGCGCCAGCCGGTATCGCCACAGCCTTCGGGATGCACTTGATTGCGCTCAGGGCACTCTATGTGCCACGGCTCCTCCCGCGCCGGCGGCAAGGCATTCCGAATCAGCGCCTCGTGTGCCGTCGTCGCCGCCAGATGCCATTGCGCCGTCGTCGGAAAGAAGCTCTGCCCGGTCTTACTGACCTGCGTCCGTTGCAGCTCGAGCGCCCCGCGTTCCACCGCGAACAGGCTGAGGTCGCTGAGCGCCAGAAAATACACCTCGAAATCCGCCGCATCGAGGGGTGTCCGCAAGGCTTTCGCCAGCCGGTTGATGCACTGCGCGAACGCCGGCCGGTCCCCGTCCGTCACGAGTCCCCGAGCTTCTTCGGCCCTGATGGATCCACGGGTCCGAGCCACAACGCGGTGACCGCGGCGGCCTGTTGCGTGTGCTTCGTGAGGTTCAGCGCCAACAGATCCGCCTCGGGCCCGTCTTCCCACCGGCCCTGATGAAGCCACGTCTTCGGATGCGGGATGTAGTCGCCGCCGTCCTTCGTCCAGCTCCGCGAGGCACGCTGGATCACAATCGCCGCGAGCATTTGGGCGGTCAAGCCCTCGTTGGGTTTCAGCCGTTGCCACACCGCCCACGCCGCCCGTTTGCCCGTTTTGCGCGGATATGCGGCCCAAAACAGCTCAAACCGCTCCAGCAGCGGCCCACTGCCACTTCGGGGGGTAAGGGGGGTACTCCCCCCGGAGGGGATGGGATGGGATGGGATGGGACGTCGGGATGCCGATGAGAATCCAACCGGAATCCCGTCGGAATCTGGTGGGAGTCCAATGGGAATCCCCTCGGATTCAGCCACGTTCCCGCTGCGCTTCCGCCGCTGGTCTTCCTCCCGCTTGATGAGCACTTCCGCGCGGCATGGGTTGTAGTCCAGGTAGTCATGGACTCGATAACCTCCGTCGGCATGGTCAAACAAATGCACCTGCACGAGTCGTGAGGCCAACGCCTTATACCCTCGCGGAATCCCCAGAAGTGGCAGTACTAGATTGGCGATAAAGCCATCCGTGAGATGACTCTGACTATGGGCTAATGCCAAGACCCATAGCCACGCCGCGGCCGGACCTGCTTGCAGGAACTTCACATGTCTTCCGATTTGGTCGTCCAACTTCACCCACGCCATAGAAACTACAGACCCGCTTGCCGAAATGCCTTGTTGATACGACTGGTTGAAACATTCAAGAGCCGGCCAATGCGTAGAGCACCGAAGCCCTGCGCGCGGAGTTGGCGCACGGCCTCAAGGTCCACCGCTAAACTGAGCGACCGGCCTTGTCCGCCCGCTTCAGCTATGGCCCGTGAAATCGTGCCGCTGTTGACCTGAAATCGTGCGGCTAGTGCTGGCATCGTCTCACCAGCTTCATAGAGTTGCCTCACGAGTTGAATGTCGAGTTGTTTCGGATTATGAAGCCGACCATGTTCAGACGGAGACAAGGGAATCAGGTTCTCCGCACTGTTGTCGTCTTTGACTTCGTTCCGATGATGCACGCTGGCTTCAGGGAGATTGAGCTTTACGCGATGTTCATACGCTTCCACGTACTGATACTTGCCAATCTTCCACCGCAGAACCATGTATCCGTGCTGACTGCGATACCGTCGCGGTGTACCAGTCGGAATAGGGTCTCCAGGTTTCAGTGTGCGCACGGAAGCTTTCGGTGTTCCCTCCCGCGCATGACGGGCGGCGGTGTCCTGCTTCCGCCAACGGTAGTAACAGGCATGGGAACAAAAGCGCCCCCAACCACGTCGCAGATTTCCTTTTGTGGGACGAAACATCGTCGCGCAGTCTTCGCACGGTCTTGCCTCGGCTAACTGGTCAATCATCGGGGTCGCCCAGAGAAACGCAATTCACCGTCGGCATTGGCCCCATGCACCTGTGTGAGATGCGCGTGGAGCAACTGATGGTCTATCGCACAAACCGCCAACGTATTCGCCGTCGAGTGTGCGCCCCCCTGTGACCGAAATTTCAAATGATGCAAGTGCTTCGCTGGCCGTACCCGACAGATCCGACACATCCCACGCTCACGCTTCCAGACAGCCGTGCGAACGCGCTTGATGTGGTCAGCCGTGGCCGCCCGTCGCCTCAGCTTTTGCACGATACGCGGTTCGGGTTTTGGGATCGCCGTCATCGTCCACCGGATCGGGAATCACCACGCCAAGTTCTTCCGCCGCCCACTGCTGGATATTTCTCAGAAATTCCGAAAACTCGTTTTTGTTCAGCGTCGTCGTCGTAGACCCAATCACAAATTCGTCGCGAACCTCGCCATCGCCGTTACACAGCGCCAACGCCTTCGGCAGAAACTTCGCTTTCAGAATCGTGTGAATTTCATCAGGCGAATAACCCGTGTGTTCCGACAGCACCTCGACATATACCGACCAGTACAGCGCGTTCTGCGCCAAACTGCGCGTGGCCCGTTTTCTCGCAATCGTGACCGTGACTTCCGCATCGCGAGTCCAGTGTTTCAGTTCCCGGCTGACCCGTTCTGCGTGTCGTAGTTTGAGTTTTCCATCACGGACGACACCAGTCGTGATGATGGGTTTATCCATCAGCCCACGGCCACCGCCAGCGTCCCGGGCAAATCCATGAGCGTCCGCACGGCATCCACTTCTGCGTCAACCTCAGCCAAGAACGCGAGCGCCTTTTTCTCGTACGCCGCAATCGCGTCATCGTCCCGCGCGTGGCGCACCATAAACACCTGTAACGGCTCCGGCATCAACGGGTCGTAGCTCACGAAATCCACCCACTGGGCGCCCGTGATCCAGAGTTGCGCCGTGAGCTGCGGCACGTATTCCGCCGGCACGCGCCCGTCTCGCAGATAGCGCAGATGCGTGGCCGACCGCGGCGCCTTGCATTCCAGCAGCCCCTCGAAGTCATCAATCACGCCGTCAGGACTCGCCCCGGCCATCACCTCGGTATGCGCACAGAATCCGACTTGCGTGACCATCGTGCCGGTCTGGGCTTCGTAGGCGGCCCGCGCCAAGGGCTCAAGTTCCGTCCCGCGTTTCATGTCGAGGGATTGGAACCCGTTGTCCTGGGCCATCGAAGTCAACCGCTCAACGACAAGTTGCATTCTGTAATCACGACGGGCCGCGGGTTCTGCCGCGGATTTCAACGTCGCCACGACATCGGCGGCACGAGAGGCCGTGAGACGCCCCGCGCGCACCTGATGCCATGCCGAGCTTCCCTGCTCTACGTCCACGATGGTGAAGTTCATACCGGCACTTGCGCGGCGTGCTTCTTGAGGTCATCCCAGCGGTCGGGCATCTGCGTCGTCAGATAGCGCCGATACTCCACGCTGGACTTTTTCCACGTCAGTTCGAGCTTTTTGATCCCCTCGTCGGCCGTCGCGGTCAGGTCGTCAAACCAATCGTCCCACCCCCCGGGTTTCGGCGGTTCGGGCTTCGCGGGTTCGGCCTCCACGATTTCACCCGTCGCGGTATCCACGGTCTCGGCGCGCACCGACGCCAGCGGAACCCCGCGCGGCTCGTGCTGTAAGGTCTCGGCTTCGGTCTCATCCAACCAGCCCAACCCGCAAATCGAGAGCGTGACCCGCCGCTTGGCTTTCGTCTCCGCACGCATCAACGAATTGGCGAGTGGCTCGCCTTTCAACCCGGCAATCTGCACCGCACCCAAGGCTTCATCGGTGCGACCCGTCGTGAGCACGGCATGCGCCCGCACGACATAGACCGACTCCTCGAACTTGCCGCGCTCGACAATCGTGACACTGACGTTGTGAATCTTGCGGAGTTGGTCCGTGCAATCGCGGAGCGCGTAGAGCGTCAACTTGCCGTTGAGTGGAATATAGGCAAAGGGCTTCGTGAGAGGATTCAGCCCGAGTGACTGACACACCTGGTTGTAGTACGCCAGCCGTTGACTGACGGAGAGTTTCGAGAGGTCGCCGCCGATGAGCGCCGATTCAATCGTATGCGCCGTGGCCGTCTCTGGCCGCGCGTCGAGTTGCTGCACCGCATTCGTCACGACATGCCTCCGTCCTGATGCGACCGGAACGCCGTCACCGCCCGCTTGGCCCGCTGCCGCACCTCGGCCATCGACACCGGCGGCGCCGTGATGGTGCGGGTCGTCCAGCCGTTCGTGACGCGCCCACAGCGGCTACAGCGCAGGCCGGTCCCCACGGGTTGGATGACTTGATACTCGTGCCCCAGCGACCGGCACCGTTGCCCACGGAGCCAGTACTTGAACTGCCGCGCGCGGGTGATCAGGCGCAGTCGCCAATGGGTCGTCAGGGTCATCCCGTTACTCCTGCTCCAGCGCCGTCACCCGCGCCTCGGCGTTGCCCTGTTCGTCCTGATACCAAGCGCAGCGTTTCTCGTACCACGTATTCATCTTCACAGCTTCGTCCCGCTCCCGTTCGGCCTGCTCCGCACGCTGGATGGCATCAGTGAGAGCACCGCGAACCTCGGTGTAGTCCTTCTCGGCCTGCTCTGCACGCTGACGCAGGCAGGCGATAGCGTCGAATGCCCACGTTAGCCACGCATTGGGCTTGAATGCGTAATACCCCTCCGGACCGCTTGAGGCCAGTTCCTCTCCCAACCGTTGCGCGACTTGTTTCCACGTCAACGGACCATGCGGCCCTAAAACCCCGCCGTGCGGCCCGTCATGGCCGTGAGGAAGGGCGCACCGATACGTCACGTCGAAGGGTTCATCGCGTGGCGGCGAGGTCTGTGGCACTAGATAACGGCCGTCACACCGCTCTGTCTCGCGGAAGTCTGGCGCGTCGGTCATCGCGTCCTCGTCACGCATAAAGTCGGGAGCCGTGCAATCTACCCGTGTCGTGGTCGCCAAGGCCCTCTTGGCCGCCGTCAGGTAATTCCCAGGGCTGTTACCCGCCGCCATTTCCAGCAGCGCCCGACCGGACACCCTCAGCGGCCTGCGCTTGTCTGCACACGGTGGCAGGCCTGTGAACCGTGTCGTTGACCAGCGCAGACCGGAAAGCGAGGGCAAACCGTCCACGCGGGATGCAGCTCTAGACGTTCTGCCGGCGCCGCCGAACCGACGTGGCAAGGCCCACGAGTCCCGTCCCGAGCAGGAACATGCTCCCCGGCTCCGGCACTTGCGTCAGGTCCGCACTGGCATTGAACGATGACCCCCATGAGAGGCTTTGTGGTGTACCAGACGACAGGGCCAAGGCTCGCGCCCCGGACACGGTGGACGGGCCGCCCGCGACACCCGGCTCAGGGCCAATGAGCGTGAAGCTGAAGTCCTGCGGATCAAAGTACGGGTCGCCGCTGGGCAGGAACAGGTTCACCCCCTGCAGGGCCAGGACGCTCCCGCCGATGGACCCACCCGGATCTGTCAGGGTCGCCGCCCCGAACACGATATGGAAAATCGGGTTGAGGAGCGCGTCGAAGAAGTCAATCTGCCCGCCGTTGAACCGTGTCAGGGTTGCCCCAGGAATCGGTTCAAGAAAGGCCGTGGCGGTCAGCGTCGGGAAGGTAAACGTGGCATTCGGATAACTGGCGGCAATCGGCTCAATGATGTTGAAGATCAACCCCAGGAGGTCATACCCGCCCGTGAAGGTCGTGCCCGCGTTGGTGCCGTCCGTGGTGTAGCTCATAAACTTCGACCCCCCCGGATCCGCGAAGGACGCGACCGTTACGGGGTCGGCGGAGGCGCTAGTGGCCGCGAGAAGCATGCTGGCGGTCACGACTGCTCGAATGCTGTTCGTCATGGTGTGTCTGTCTGCCCTCACGGGTTGATGGTTGGTGAACGGTGCCGACGCTGCGCCTCTATCGTTCCCCTCGGTATTTTTCGAGCCGTCCCTTAACTGCGGTCACGTAGCGGCACTGACGCCATCGTCATCACCTGTCACCACAGATGTACTGCTCTCGTCCGCCACGGTGGCATCTAGTTCATGCTTCAATTCAAGAGCCTTGCAATATTGCGATTGTTTCAGGATGCCGATGTTCTTCATGCGCATCAGCCGGTCATCAACGTATCGCTGGTCTTCGACGGATCGCGGGTCGTAAATTTTGCAGCTTTGCGCGCCGAGACGCGGATCAATCTCGACCACCAACAGAAATCCTCGCTGCAAGACGAAGAAATTGATTCGCCACATGCGCTGCCGAATCCGCTTCTTGTTTGATGGCGTATTGCCGCCATAAAACACCCGCGCCAGTTCCCCCATCGGCAAGCGACGTTCGCGACCTCCGTGATTAATGATGTATTTCGCCGCCAATTCTGGATGAAAGCGCGCATCGGACGCCATGAAGCGATTCCCCACTTGCGTGAGCGTTGGCTTGGAACGCGCTGGAGGCGTCAGCGTAAAATCTTCTTGTTCCTTGCCGTCTGTTGCTGTCATAGATCCATTCCTTTCCTAGACGCATTGTTTGAGACGGTCCCGTACGGCATTGAGACGCGCCATCGCGTCCCGTGAGCCGCCCTTGTCTGGATGTAGGGTTTTCGCGAGCACTTTGTAGCCGATATCAATCAACTGCAACCCGAGTTTCCGTTGCGCGATCCGTTCATCGCTGCGCTTCAATTCGTCGCGCCGAAGATTCAACGTCTCGGTATCAACGCGATTGATAACCTCCTTGACGGGTTCATGCCACGCCTGATGGCTCGGTCGGGGTTGATATGAAGGCTGCGTGAGCCGGCGCAAATCGCCAAGCGATGAAATGTCTTCGGTCGAAGACATTTGAGCAAGACGCATGTAGTAATTCAACTGTCCACGTGTCCGACTGAAATGTCGCACCGCCCATTCGATAAATTCACCGTGCGGCAATTGTATTTTTGCTTCAAGAAGCTTTTCACCGGCCGCGATGAAATACGGCATGCCTGCTTTTTCAGCGGCGGCCGCAGCGTGTTTCAAATCTTCTTGAATCAGTCGCGCCAGTACGGGCAAGGGGCGGGCGATGGTGTCGTTTGGCTTTTTGGCGAGAGCTTCCATATTTATCGTTCCCCTCGAAATTCCTGCCACGTATCCACACCTGCATCGGCGGCGGCTTGGTGCCGCTCGTGGGGCGTCAGCCGGCGCGGCGGCTCGTCAAAGAGCGATGGCGTGACCGGCCCCACCGGCGCCGTCTCCAGGTCCGCCACGATCCGCCGGTATTCGTCGGAGGCTTCGCCACTGCGCGAGCACCCCACGTTCTTGTCGAGGGGGCACGCCGCCGCGTAGTAAAAGCCCGTACTCCGGCGCGACCGGATGGGATGCATGGGCAAGCCGCACCGGACGCAGGGCGCCAGCACATCCAGCAACCACTCCCGGGTTGCTGGGTTCTGGGGCGCCAGCACTTCGATGCGGCGGCGCTGTTCACCTCGGCTGTTCGTATCGCGGGAATAGGTCTCGAGCCGTAGATGGGCGCGGAGGCGCGGCCAGTCGGGGTGCGTGAGGATGGTGAGGAGGCCGCTCATGCCGGCACCTCGTCTTTGGTCGTCTCGGGCGTCTGCCCACAGAGCACGTCCGGCCCGTGCGCCCCGCAGGTGGGACAGCCCGTGGCGGTGGCCCCGCGGATGACCCGGATCGCCCGGTCTAACGGCATCGGCAGCGGCAACCGCACTTCCCATTCGGTGCGACAGCGCCGACAATGCACCCACATCGACGTTTGCTGGCTGGCGAGGCGCGTCATGCCGGCACCCCCCGGGCTTTACCGAAAAAATGCGGCCGGTCCAACTCGCCGGCAAAGTACGCGCGAAACCACAGGCCCTTGTAGTGCGGGGCCCCGATGCGCGGCAGCAGCTCCGGCACGGGCCCCACCGCTTGGCCAATCTTCTTTTCTGCGAGCAGCCGGAAGAACATCGCCCGGCTGACGCCGAGAAGTGTGTACGCCTCTTTCGCGTTCAGCCGATGCGGAATCGCATCCACCGGCATGCCGGCCCACACGCGCATCGGCGGATGCGTGTCGGCCGCGTCAGGTTTCTCCACCATGACCCTCCGCGACGTTCTCAGAGAGTCAGGAATACGACCAAGGCGCGACCAAAGTCAACCTTCTTCTGATCAAAAACGCAAAAAATCTGTAATTAGCTGTATTCAAAAGACTTACCATTACGTAAAATAAGACTAAAGTGGACTTTTTGAGACTGCGACCCTATATTTGAGCTTGACGATGGCAGATCCGCCGTGGCAAGCTGGGCCGGGGCCCATGTTTCACCTTGGGGATGTCGTGCGGAAGTTGCGCGAAGCCAAGGGCCTGACCCAAACCCAATTAGGCCAGCGGGCCGCAGGCTTAAACAAAGACACCATCCGGCGCATTGAACAAGGCGAGTCCATGCGGCAGGACACCTTGGCCCGCATTGCCGCCGCGTTAGACCGCTCCCTCCCCGAACTCTACGGGTATCTTCCGGCCGACCCCGCCGCCGCGCCTGAAACACCCCTCCGGTCAGATCCGTATACAAGACGGTTGTTCCGGGTGTGGGATTTACTGGATACCCCAGCCGATGACGACACCCGCCTAGCCATCGTGACGCTGGTCGAGCGTCTCACTCTCGGACGCAAGCGTTCCCCCGGATAGTCGCAGCGAGTTTTCGTAGGCGGCGGCGGTGCGGACTTCCAGCGCGTCAGACAAGGGGCGTGGGACATGGATGCCGCTCGCCGGGCACTACTGACCGAACTCGTCACCCTCCTCGAGCAATTGTCCACCGCGGATCTGGCGAACATCCTCAAGCTCGTCCAGAAACTGGCCCAGGCCCTGCTCTGGGTGTGCGCCTGCACCTAGCCCCGGCAACCACCGACCCCAACCGCGTTCCCTTTACGTCTTCCGCCCCCGCTTGACGTATCGTATATACTCCGTATATACTTTAATTCAGGTGTTCGAGTGGGATGCGCAGAAGGCGGCGGCCAATCAGGCGAAACACGGCGTCTCCTTCGAGGAGGCCGCGACCGTCTTTGGCGACCCGTCCGGCGTGGACGCGCCAGACTTGGCCCACTCCATCTTTGAAGCCCGGCGACTGCGCTATGGCACCAGCACCAACGGGCGCATCCTCACGGTTGCCTACACCCCACGGAGGTCTAGCGATGGCAAAGAAACGATCCGCATCATCAGCGCGCGGCCGGCGAGTCGCCGCGAGCGCGCAACCACCCGACAGCCAGATTGATTTCTCGGACATCCCCGAGGCATCACCCGCCCAGCTCAAGGCGATGCGTCGTGTCGGCCGCCCACCGTTAGGGGACAAGCCGCGCACCATCATCGCGATTCGCCTCGACCAGAAATTACTGACGGCATTCCGCAAGGAAGCCCGCCGCCGGCAGATGGGCTATCAGACCCTCATCCATGAAGTACTGACGACGCACATCAAACAGGCGAGCTGAGATGAACAAGACACCCTCACTGGGCCCGGGCGTCCGCCGACACGGCACGGGCTACGAAGTCCGCGTGAACGTCCGTGGCATGCCCTTCCGCACCGTCTTTCCGCTCAGCTCCACGTACAAAGAACGGCAGGACTGGCGCAAGGATGAAGCGGCGCGGCAGCGCACCCGTCACGCGAAGCCCATGACCGGCACCTTTGCCGCCGATGCGGAGCAGTACCTGAAAGCCAAGGCCGCCATGACCACCTTCAAGGACCGCGCGCATCACATCGGGTTGTGGGTCGCGATCTTCGGGCATCAGCGCCGCGCCACGATTACCTCTGTGGATATTCGCATCCAAGTGGAACAGTGGCGCCTTCACGGCGACCCGGCGCCCACGCCGACTGATCCGCTGGCTCGCCGGCTGCTCGCCCCGAACACCATCAACAACCGGCTCCGCTCGCTGAGTAACGTCTGGACGGTGTTAGATGGGAAGCAAGCGCCCAATCCTCTACGAGATGTCCCCTTACTGCCCGACCGGGATCTGATCCCCCGCGCACTCCCCGAGGCAGACATCGAGGAGATTCTGGCCGCCATGCCAGACCGCGGACGCCCGACCGGCCAAGGGAAAGGCACGAGGCCGAAGGCGTCACAGACGAAGGCTCGCTTGCGCGTCATCCACACGACGGGACTCGCGCATAAGGAGCTGATGCGGCTCGAGCCACACGAACTGAATCTGGCGGCGCGCACGATGTTCGTGAAAGGCCGGCGGAAGGGCAAAGGCACGACGGGGCGCACGGTGCCCTTGTTTGATGAAGGCGTGATGGCCTTCCAACAGTTCATCGCGTTGAACTGTTGGGGAAAGTTCTCGCAATCCGCGATGTGGAAATCGTTCCAGCGCGCTTGTCAGAAACTCGACGTGAGCGGGGCCCGGCCGTACGACTTACGCCATAGCTATGCGACCGACCTGCTCGAGAAAACCGGCGACATGAAAATGACCCAGCACATGATGCGACACCAGGACGGTCGCACGACGCAGCGATATGCCTTGGCCGCAGTCCCGACCGCGATGCTAGCGGCGGCCAGGAAGGTGCAGGCTGCCCGGGTCGCTGACGCGGCCATGAAGAAGGCTCGAGCGGCGGCACAGAAGGAGCCCACCGAGTGAAGACCCACAGGCCAACGTGGGTCCAACCTGCGGCCCTCGGTCCCGTGGACCGATGCTCTCTCGCAGACATGCTGCCCAACATTCTGCCCAACATGGATCCGACGAAGTTGGAATTTCCTGGACTTTTTGAGAGTGACTTTTGGGCAGGCCGTTGGGCAGCCGAGGCGAAGAAACCGCGATTTTACTTGAAATTACTGAGGAAAAAGTGGCGCGCCCGGCAGGACTTGAACCTGCGGCCCTCGGTTTAGGAAACCGGATTCCGTTCGCCTATCACGTTGATTCTAAATCGCTTCCGTCTCTCAGCCCAACGTTCAGCCCAACGCCCACCCCGGTTTCACCCCTAATTCTACCCGACGCCCAAGAGGAGCCCGCCCCCGCCGCCGCCGGCCCCGAGCTGGTAGTGCGCGAGAATCTGCGCGGGCGTGAGCGCTAGCGGATAAATCGCAACTTCATCAATCAGGCCGGTCCAGAACAGCCCATCTTGTTGATCCCATCCAATGCTCACGACGCCCGTACTGGTTGGTGCCCCAGCCACCTCCCCAGACGGGTCGAGCACGCCATTCACATATAACGTGAGATCCCCGACACCTGTGATCACGACAACAACGTGATGCCAAGCGCCATCCGTAATCACGGCAAGTCCAAGGGCACCGGTCGCCGTGTTTATGAAGACCTGCCCACTCGGATTAATACCCATGAACACGACTTGCCCTGTGGCGCCAGTTGTCCTTGTCGAAAAAAACGGCTGATAAAAACCCGGCGCGGATGTCTTCACCCACACTTCTACCGTACTGGGGTTCGACACCGTGAGTGATGAGGTCGCAATCTTGCCCGTCGTCCCGTTGAACGTCATCGCCTTGCCGCCCGCGATGCCCGCCTGATTCAGCGTCACGCCACCACTGATGGCGCCGTTCTTGCCCCCGATGACATCCACCGCCGTCGTGCCACTCGGCTCGTTCAACGGCCAGTGGTTGGAAGCCCCGTCCGCGAGCACCGTGCTCGCGTAACTCACGCTGACACCTCGATATAGGTAAGGTGTCCGCTTATTGTCACTGCGGGGGAAGACTCCAACCACAATACTGCACCGACGACGGTCTCAAAATGACCGACAGGACAATATGGGGCTGAAATCCCCTGTCCACCAGCGGTAAATACAATCATCCCTGAATGATACCCTTCTAACGTGTCACGCCATCGGACAGAGGTCGCACTTGGCGCCACGATCACATACGACAGCACGCGAATCTTTTTTCCTGCCACCGCAGGAAGCACCTGTGGTGCCCCTCCAGTCGTATCAATCTTTACAAACTTCACCACACACGCGGTCGGCCCATCGTAGATCGCGCCGGTCACATCGGCGCCGTAGGGATTGCTCATCGGTCCTCCTGTTATCTGATGCGAATATCCCCCAAGCTGCCCGACATCCCGAGCGCCTGAAGCAAGTACAAGACACAGATGATCACGAGCACCACATAGATGACCGTGACAATGGGCTGGGGAATCCCGAAGGCGCCCGACAGTTGGCGTACTACCCAGAACATTAAGCCAATCACAATCAGGAACACCAAGAGACCCAGTAGGCTCATCACTGTCCTCGCAATCCGCGCAGCATCGCGCGAGCGCCGTCGAGTTCCTGCCCCGTGGGCACCTGCCCGTAGAGCACGCCGCTGCCGTGGAAACAGCAGCCCATCTCGCGACTCCGACACGTTTTGCCGACGTTGTACCAGGTCGCCACGTCCATGCCCTTGTCGGGTTCCATGCTGATGAACGGCTTCCCCATCGGATGGAACGTATCCGCGACTTTGTGATGGCGCGGCACCTGATCTACCTTCCGCAACACATGCGAGCAGATGAAGCCGCCGCCGGCTAACGCCTTGCTGCAATCATTCGCGGCATGCACGGAGCCTTGGCAGTAGAGCACGCCGGCTGGCGGCTTGTACGCCGTCGCCCAGTCGCCCGCATCGTCGTGCTGGGTCTCGTGCGGGACTTCCTGGGCCGATTCGAGCGGCATGCCCGCCGCCGCGCAAATGTCCCCAACCTTCCGCAGATGCGCGGGCCAGTCGATGTTCCACTTCGTCGTGTCTACGAGGCCCACCGGCATCCCGTACATCCCGCGCTCCTTGAACAGCTCCAGCGTCCGCGGCAACGCCGCGAGTCCTTCTTGCGGCGTGAACCGCAGCGACTCGTTGCCGGTATAGCCCCAGCACGACAAGACGCGCCCGCCCGTGAACCCTTCCCCCTGCATCCAGTCGAGAAACCGGATCACGTCACCTTCGCGCCCATGCGCCACGAGTCCCGCCAGCGGAAACGCCGTGACCCACGCCGAGAGGACCGGCCCGCCGTCGTTATGTATCTGACGCCCCACCGCTCTGAGCGGCCCGCCAAAACTTTCTTGCGGTGGGGCTACTGGGGGTCCGGCGCAGGCACCGGCTCTCCCGGGACCGTCGCGCCGTGATGGTCGCTGTACAACAACTGCGTGAACTTGTAGACCGACTCGTCGTGCATCTTTTCCCACACGGCGGGATCGCCGGGGAGGTGCCCAATCTTCGAGAGTTCGGCCTGCATGTTCGGCTCGTAGCTGCCGAAGATGTAGCGGCTGATACTCGGATTCGGCGCCCGTTCGACATGCCAGTGCTTCTGGTTCAGCGCATCGAGTTCATCCAGGGCGCGTGAGGTGAGGTCTTCGTTGATGGCGTAATGCACGTCGTCGTCTCCTCCGCCAGTCGGCGGTTGCGGTTCGGGGCCCGGTTCCACAGGGGTGTCGCCGTACGGATCCGTGGGGTTGTGGAACGCCCACTTACTCAGCGTGGGGGTGCCCCACTTCAACTTGGCGTCCGTGCCGCCACCATTCGTGACCAAATCGTTCTCGTAGAGCACGCCGTCGCTGGCGATGATGGCAATGCAATCGTCGGAGTACCGTTTCGCCCCGCGCCACAACTTGCCGTAGGAGTTCGGGGCCCCCGGCGCCACGTTCGCGTCATCGTTGAAGCACCATGCGCACTCGTTCATGAAGGCTTCACAGCCTTCGAGCCGTTCCGCTTCACTCACCGCGGGATTGATGGCCTGCTGCCAGTTCGCAGAGGTCTTCGAGAGCGCCATCAACTCGTCGTACATGTTTTCAAACGTCGGCACGGCGGGGCCTCCTTCGGAGGGAATGGTGACTATTGGCGGGGCCACACCGGCCGCCCGCACGATGGCGTCTTGCCACGACAACAACCCAGGTTCGTCGAGCGCCAAGCTGCACGCGCCGCGGGACGCGCCTTCATCCGTGAAATGCCAGAAGAGTACGCCGCGCCCCCGGGCCCCGAAGGACGCCACGGTCTCGGCATAGACCCGATGCAACGTGGCGAGCTTGCCCAGGTTCGTATAACTGCCGCGTCGGTCATAGGTCGCACACATCGCGACGAGGGGCGCCCCGGGCGGGAGGGCCGCCACGGCGCGCGCAATGCGGCGCTCCACCTGATCCCGTCCCTCCCGGGGGTCGGGATAGATTTCCACGCCATACCAGACGGCATCGGGCGACGTGGCCGAGACCTGCCAGTCGTTCCGGCCGCGGTAGACCAACACGGGCCGACGCGGCAGATGGTGCGCCAACATGGATGACACCGCCTCATCCACGAGCGTCTGCAACCGGGCTTGACTCGTTTCGCAGAAGACCACCACCGCGCGTACGCGGTCCCAATGCGGGGCCGCACCGGCAATGGAGGCGTCGTAGCCGTCTACCAGGATGGAGTGGTAGTGCTGGAGCGCCGTGGCGAGTTCGGGATACGCCGCATCTACCAGCGTGCAGGTGCCCGCGGCCCGCTCCGTGCCGCCGGTCCAGTAGACGCCCGCGGAGCCGCTGAACAGCGGTTGTGCAAAGGGCGCCACGGTGGGCGGGGGTTGGTGCGCAATGTCGTCTACCGAGACGCGCACCAACCGGGGGCCATGCGGCACGCCCGCAGTCGCGAAAACAAAACTGCCGTCCGACAAGCCCACGGCCCGCGGATCATGCGCGGCTTGGCCCACCAACGCTTGCAGCGATCCGACCTGTGGCGTGATGGACACCACGAGCCCGTCATCGCCGTTCTCGAGCACGGTCAGATCCCCGACCTGCGCCACTTGGCAGGCCCAGAGTCCATGTAACGACGCATCTTCGGCCCAGACGAGCGTGCCGTCCTCCTCGACCCGCGCGAGTCCTTGGGAGCTTTGCCGCGTGGCCGCCGGGGTGGGCGTGCCGAGGAGCGTGTGTTCCCAGACCGTGCGCACGGGCTGCTGCTGATCCACGCGATAGACGGATTCGGACCCGAAGGCGAGCGGGCGCATCCCCCCGGCCGGGCCGAGGCGCACCGCCGTGCCGGTATCTTCCCGCCAGAGCCACGCCGTCTCCGGCCCCGTCGTCACATAGGCCACGTAGATCAAGCCGTTGATGACCCGCACCCGCGGATAGCAGTTCACCGTCGTGCTACCCGGCAGGATGACCGGGTTGCCGAGGCGCCGCAGCGCCGCGTCATGCACCTGGAACACACACCGCCCTTCGGTGCGCGGCCCGGTCTGTTCGGCGTAGACGACGCCGAGCCGGTCGCCCGTCAGCGCACACACATCCGGCGCCGTGCCTTTGCCGAGGGTCTGCACAATCATGGCGAGACAAGCGCGAGGACCGGGAGCCGGGGCGGGCGTCCCCGTTTGTTGCGGTCGTCGTCCTGCGACACCGCCCAGCCCACCACCCGTTCCCGCCGTTGCAGGTAGGGCGACGAGAGGCCCGTGCAGACGTTCTGCCGAGATAAGGATCCCGACCACACGACTTCGTATGTCACGCCGTCATCCACGATGGTCCGTGCATCCTCTGGGTCATCAGTCATGGTTTGCCCTGCGACGTGGCGGCGAGTTTCGCGAGCAGCGAGGCCCGTAGGAGTTGCGCGAGTTCGGTCTTCCCTAACTGGCTCAAGCCAATCGCACCGTGGGACATCACCGCCGGAGACAGCAACCCGCGGTAGGCCAAGCCCGCGAGGAGGGCCTTCGGGTCACCCGTGGCGGCAAAGCTGCCGCCGCCAATCACGCCGCTCATCAAGTTGTGGAGTTGTCGCGGCTTGGTCGCGGTGTCCGTAATGGCATCGGCTAGCCCATACAACTCCCGCGTGCGTTGATTGGCATCCTTCAAGGGTTGACCGACACGGGTCACTTGCGCTTCGCGGATGCCTTCGGCCATCGCCTTCTTCATCTGGGGTTCAAGACCGGCGACCGCTCCGCCCTTCCGCTCCGCCGCAAACGCCGCATCGGCTTCTTGCTCGAGCCGACGCACGAGCGTGGCGCTTTCCTTCCCGGATAACCCGGCGGGCTTTCGTGGAGGCACAACCCGCTCAGACACAAACGTAATGGGCTCACGCGGAACCGGCGGCGGATTCAACACCGAGCGCGGAATCGTGACAGCGGTAGGCCCGAGTTCGGCAGCGGCGCGAACCTCGCTAGCGGACGGACGAAACACCGACTGCGGCACATTCCGCGCGAGTGGCCCGAGTTCGGCCTGTGCCCGCAGAAACGCTTCGTCCCCGGATTCAACCACAGGGGGGATGCGTGGGTGACGTAGCGTGGCCTCCGTGATATTCGGCAGCGCAGGCGGGGGCGTCAACTCGGCGCGAATCTGTCGGGCCTTCTCCGCCAGTTTCGGCGCCACCTCTGGCGACCCGCTGCCTTTCGGGGGTTTGAGTTCCTTGAATCCCTTGGTCACTTCGCGCGCCTTGATGCGGGGAAACCTGCCGGCGGCTTCCGCGGCGGCGACCAACTCGTCAGCCTTCGCTTTCGAGGCCATCATTAGTTCTAACGCCTGTTCCCCGCCGCGCTTGGTAATCGCTAATCCTTCGTCCAAGCCACGCTGCACGAGATTCGGCAGTTTGGTCCGCAAGGTTTTGGACGCGCCGAGCGCCGCGCCGTAAATCTTCGGCGCCAAGGCGGTGGCGCCACGAGCCACAAGCCCCCCCGCCCCTTCGCCGGCTGCCTGATAGGCGCCTTGGGTCGCCATCTCCTGGGCCACATCCAACGGGCGCTCAGGCACGCCCGTATCGAGCTGGCGCTTGATGATGCCGAGTCCTGCCCCGCCGGCCCCACCCAGACCGGCGGCAGCGATGGCGGGCAGCAATCCCGCCGAGGCACCACCCGTGAGGGGCACCGCGGCGAGCGCCCCGGCTGTCGCCAACGATTCCACCGGATGCGCCTTGAACGCGCCGTACAGTTTTTCGCCCGCCGTCCCGAGCATCCCGATGGGCGAGTCACGGACGGCCCGGCCGATGGTCGTGCCCAGCGACTCATCCCCGTCGCCGCCGAACAAGCGCACCTGCGACCGAGGATCCACTTTGGGTGCCGCCGTGTCTGTCTTCGACTCAGTGAGGTCTTTGTACTCGGGATACTTGGCCAGTACCTGCGCTTCCAGCGTGGCGTCATCCAAATCGTCATACGCCCCGGGATATTTCGAGCGAATGAGCGTAGCCAGTTGACCAGGCATTTAGCGTCTCAGTCCAAGCGGGTCAGTAGGTGTTGGTTTAGATTGGCCTGTCGTTGGCGTCCGTCCCGTCCGTTCCGGCAGCGGCACGCCGCTCACGCGATAGATTTCCCGTTCGAGGTCGATGATGTTCTGGCGCGTCGTTCGGGCCTTTTCGGCCCAGACTTCCGGCTTGTCCGTGACATCGGGAATCTGCTGCATGATGCGCGCGGCTTCCGGCTCAGACATCTGCGCGCCCGTGACCGCTTTGATGATGGCGTTCTTGAGCGTGGCCGTTTCAGCGGCGAAACTGGCAAAGTCTTCGTTGACCGGAATGCCCGGGATCTTTTGCCCAAGGATGTTGAGACGCCCCGACCCGGGACCAATCAAGGACGGGATGTTCTTCTTCGAGTCGCCCATCATCGTTTCGAGGCGGTCTAAATTGCCGACGCTCGCGCGGGCCCCCGCCACCCGTTCTTTTAAGGTGGCCGGAATTGATCCTTCTTGCCCGGCTGCGGCTGAGTACGGTTCATCGCCCGGCTGATACTCCGATTCCCGAATGCGCAAGGTCTTACCGTTGCGCGTCACCCATATCGGACTATCCGCCGGCCCTTGCCGCGGTTCCCGCCACTTCGCGTTAAACCGGCCCTGAATGTCGGCTAAGGCCGCCGCTTTATCCAGTTCGGCTTGGCTGGCCGCTTCGAGTTCTGCGGCATGCACGTCAGGCAGTTCGTAGTCGTGGACATCGCCACCTTCCACGCCGGCATGCCGTGCTTCCGCGAATCGCTGCTGGGCCGGGTTGGACATCTGCGAGATGTTTTCAAACCATCGACGCTCCGCCGCATCCTTGGCAGCTTGGTCGGCAGCGTCAGCGGCCGTCAAACGGGCTTCACCCACCTCAAACTGGCGCTTCCCTTCGCTGAACCGCTCACGGTCCAACGTCATGCGCTGCTGTTCGGCCGCGGCCTGTTGCTCCTGCGCGGCTCGCATGCGCGCCTGTTCTTCCTCAAACATGCGTTGCTTAAGAATCTGCTCCATCTGGCGCTCAGCAAACTCGCCACCCGCGCGCCCCGCAAACCCGACGTTATACAGGCCCATCGCTCACCTCAAAACCGGGTTGGCGGCAGAAAGCCGGTAAAGCCCGGCGGTGGGTACGCAGCCGCGGGGGCAGGGTTGTAGGGCGGTGTCGTCACGGGCGGGCGCCGCATCGCATTGATGCCCCCGAGCACGCCCCCGAGAATCCCACCGGCCGTGCCCATCCCACCGCCGAGGTCTTCCCAGAACCCGGCTTCTTCTGGCGGGGTCTGCGCAGGCGGGGTCAAGAGCGCATTCTCGTAGCCCTGGAGGGTCGGCCGCTGATACGTCGGCGTCGGCGCGTCGAGGAGGCCGCCCTTGAAATCGGTCTGCGTCAACGGGTCAAACTGCGGCCCGGCCTTCGCCTGTGCCAACCGTTCCGTGAGCATGTCTTTCATGCCCGAGCGGAGTTCATCGGAGGGCGTATAGCCGCCACTCATCCCGGGAATCACCGCCCGCGGATGACTGAGCGTGAGCGGCATCGCATTGCCGAGCCGGTCGGCGCGGACGGCTTGATCCGTGAGCGTCGTCGGCGCGTCCAGCGCAAATTGCTTCCGGTCTAGGTCAATCCGCGCCTGATCCCGCATCGACTGGTCGCCGGCAATCAACGCATCGAGTTGCGCCCGTTGCCGTGTGGCGTAGAGGTCCGCCATGTTGCGGTCGGCCCCGAGGTCTAACTGCCCGACATCAGTCGCACCCTGGTTTTCGCCGCGGATGCTGTCGAGGAGGGCTTGCTGCTGCGTGTTGTAGACGCCGGCACTCGTCCGGTCGCGTTCAATCTGCTGCTGATTGGCCGCGAGCCGTCCTTCGGCCGCGCCGCCCGCCGCTTGGCCCGCGCCAGCCGCCCCGCCCGTAATCCCGTTGATGATGCCGCCGGCATTCCCGAGCATGGCCGGTAAGGCCGCGAGGGTCGCCCCTCCGGTAAACGGGGCCCCCGCAATCGCCGCCGCGGGCCCGAGGATTTTGCCGAACGATGACCAGAACCCCGTAGAGCTACCCGCCTTCCTTTACTTGTACAAGTCCTGGTTGTACATGGTCTGGAATTTCCCCATGTCCCAGCCGAGGGTGTCGTAGAAATGCTGGTTCGCTTGCGAAAGACCCTGCTTGTACTGCTGCGCCTGATTGAGCGCATTGAAGAAGCCCAGATTGAGTTGGCCCTGTCCGAGCTTGGACTGCACATCGAGCCCCTGCCGACGAATCGCCGCATCAATCGAGGCGAGTTGCTTCGCGAGTGCCCGTTGTTTCTCGGCGTCCAGCGTGGCGCCGCCGAGCTGCAACGCCTGCATCACCTGATCACGTTGCGCTTGGAGTTGCTGCGCCATGATTTGCGAGCGCATCACGGCGGACGCTTCGCCCTGATCCTGCATCGCGCGTTCGGTCCCCGCCTGGAGCGCGCCGGAATCGCCTAAGCCTTCGGTCGCCATCTGTTCCGCGAGCTGCGCTTGCCGTTGCTCGCTGGCGCGCGTGAGTCCCATGTCGGCCGCGGCAATCTGGTCGCGCACGCGCGGGTCATTCGCCGTCAGCGCGTTCGGATCCTGGTTCATCAGGGCATTGAGCCGCTGCGTGAAAATCTGCTGCATGTTCCCCGGGGCCGCCGTACCAGGGGCCGCGGGCATCGCTTGCGCCGCCGCCAATTGCTTCGTGAGCGCGGTGTGCGCGGATGACCCGGGCGCCACTTGCCCCAACGCGGATTGCAGCGCCCCGATGTTCGGGGGACGCGGCGCAGTCGGCTTCGGGGCTACGGGCGTCTGGACGGGCAGGTTGCCCTTCACGGGTTCGGGTAACGGCTTCGCGCCGGGCAACGGGGCCGGCAAGGGCTTCGCCGTCGCCAGCGGCGCTGCGAGCGGCTTGGGCGCCGTGAGGAGCGGTTTCGGTTGGACGGAATTAGCGAGTAGCGCCACGTCGGCCTCCCATGCGCTGCATCAACAGTTCGCGCATCCCTTGTTTCTTCGTGCCCTCTTGCGCGCCCTTGGCGCCGTCACCGCCGGCCCCAAAGCCGCCGAAGCCGCCGCCAAGCGCCCGCTGCGCGAGGAGTCCAGCTTGACTGAAGTTCCCGCCCTGCCCCGCCATGAGGCCCGGCGCGAGCATGGACAGGAAATTGCCGCCACCAGCGCCCGCCCCGACACCGCCGCCGCCCATCCCGCCGCGGCCCGGCTTCTTCGCATCGTCATCGGGGGTGTGCCACTGCGTGGCGTTCTTGCCGCCCACGTCCTGCGCGAGGTCTACGTGATGCGGGCCGCCGCCGTCGTGCATGTCGATGATCATGCCTTCGCCGGAAATCTCGAGCACTTCCGCGCCGGCCTTCTCGAATTGCGGTTTCAGTTCCGTGGCGAGCTGTTGGAGAAACGCTTTCGACCCCGCTTCATCGCCGCGCAGTTTTTGGAGTTCCCCTTGCGCCGCGTTCATCGCCCGGCCCCAGATGTATTTCGGCGTCTGATGATTCGGGTCGTCCCATTTCGTATTCGAGAATCCCGGCGGGGCACTGCCGGAATGGCCCGCTTGGACAAAGCGGCCACTCGGCGGCGCCACGGCCCCCGGCGGCGGTGGGGGGACACCCACCGGAGGCCCAGGTAGCGCCGCCGGCACGCCGGGCGTGACGGGCGCTTGTCCCGTGCTCTGCATCAACGCCTGCATCAACCGTTCAAACGCGGCCCGTTGCGCGGCCTCATCGACGGGCGCGGGCACGGGCGGTACGACCGGCGGAGGTGGAGGTGGAGGCGGCGGCGGTTCCGGCACCGTGGGGGCCGCGGGCACCTCTTGATTCGGCGCGGGCGGCGCCGGGGGCACGGGTAAATCCTGGTTCGGCATCGGCGGCGCGGCCGGGTCTACCGGCACCGTCCCCGGCGGGAGCCCCCCCGTAATCCCTGTGTTGCCATCCGGCGGCAGCGGCGGGGTCGCCGCCACGGGGGGGACCGGCTCCGGCGTGTGCGGCTGCAACGGGGCGTCCACGGGCGCGGGCGGCGGAGCCCCTGGCGCGGGCGGTTGAAAGCCACCGCCCCCCAGCAGCCGTTGCGCCAACGTGCGATACATCGGACTATCCGTGAGTGTGGGCATCGTCCTTTACCGTTCGCGAATGCGCCAACGGTTGCTCGTTCCGTCGCGCCAGAGGGTCATGCCGTCATTGGCGTTGAGCGTGAAGTCCACGCTACCGGGACACAGAAACCGCTTCGGCGCGTCTGAGGAACTACTCGCATGGATGAACACTTCGTCCTGCGCGCCCACGTTCCACCAATCCAGCACTTGCCCCGCCGTGCCTTCTTCCAATCCGGTAAAGTTGCGGGACGCATTCGTGGCGCTGCGCACGACGCGCTTGCCCGCAATCCCCGGCGCATAGTTGTTCTTATTGCTCGTCACCACATCCGGCGTCAGAATCGCGGACGGGGCAATGACCGACGCGCCGCCGAGAGTGAGGGCATCGACACTGATGGCTTTATGCCGGCCATCGTCGTGATGCTCCATCCGCAACCACGTCGAGACGAGACTTTCCATCTCATCAAATTCATCCACGAGCGGCATACTCAGGCGCCCGAGTTGTTCCCGATGTTTCATCGGGGCTCCTGCACGGTGTAGGGAATCACGAAGGCATCCAGCGTCCAGGCGTTATTCACCGCCGCCGCATCCCCAATCGTGTATTGCACCGTCGTCACGCCCGCCAACTCCAACGCCTCAAACTGCGGGAGCACGCGCGACTCACTCCCGGCCGGCGTCAACACGACACTCCCCGTCTTCGTCTCGACGCCGAAATCCCGACTCACCGTGGCCTGAATCGACACGCCACTCGCCGCATTCGCGACGAGCACGGGTTGCCCGACTTGCCCTTGCCGCAGCAGCCCCCCAATCGGGAGCGCCGCCGTCGTCACGTACGCCTGAAACGTCTCGCCGTTGTCGTCGGTGCCCGTGTCGCACTTCAGAATCGCCACCGCGTCCCGCGTGCTGACATACGGTTTCAAGTCCCGGGACATCGTGGCGCCGAGCGTGTTCGCAAAGAGCACCCCCGTATAGGTCGCCGCCGAGCGTCCCGCGTGTTGACTCCAGCCCATGCCCACGCCCTCTGCCGTCGTGCGCCCCAACCGCACATCGAAGACGAGCTTCATTGAGGGTGCGTTCTGGCCGAGGAGCGTAATCCACCACCAAATCTGATGCTTCGCCGGGTAGTACAACCCGTGCGCCGTGACCTGGGTCGCTTCCGGGTTGAACGATTCCCACAGGTCTTCCACGTCGTTGCCGAGATACTCGAGCCCGCCGCCGCCGAGGCGCATCGGCCCGCGATGGCTCAGGAAATAGATGGCCGGGTTGCCCCGTTCATCCTCCGCCATGACGATGGCGTGCTGCCGCACGGACCCAATCGCCTTTGTCAGCGGATAGGGCCGATACGGCGCCGTCGCATTGCCCGTGCGGACCAGTTTCCAAATCTGGCGGTACTTGAACACGTAGACCGCGCCGTCCATTGGCCCGCCAAAGCCGGTAATGAACCCGCCATCGTGCTCGTCCAGATCCACCCAGTTCTGGAAATCCGTCGTCATCGGCACGCGCTCGAGGTCGCCCATCTCGGAGGAGCCGAGCTGCGCCGTGAACCAGACCCGCGAGTGGCGCCCCGGCGTTTCCCACGCCCCTGCGCCCAAGAGCCGCCCCTGGTCATGCACGATGTACTTCCACGAGGTCGGCGCCGTATGCGCACCCGCCGAGGCGGTGAGATTCGTCGTGTCTATCTGCGCCGCGGTGTCGTCATACGTCGTCGTCCCAATCGCGACTTGCGCGGCGCGATACCACGGCCCGAGCGCCGCCTCCGCATACTCGACTTCCCAATGCGTTTCCCCGTCGCCGGCCGCCGTGGGGCGCGTGACCCGGATGCCTACCTGTGCCGCGATGGAATGACTGGCGGACGCGCCCGCTTCAGACCGCCGTATCGTGTCCGCGCCCACGATATGCGCCCACCGCACGCGGTAATGGCGCGTGAACGTCGGGCCCGAACCGACGATAGTCGCCAAGGTCGGCGCGGCCCCCGGGGTGCTCAAGCCGACGCGCCGGAGACTCGTTCCATCCCAGACGTGCAGGCGATTGACGGCCGAGTTGTAACAAAGAAAGAGCCAGCCCTGCGCGCTCGCCCCCGTCACGTCGTAATACGGCGCCTCTATCGCATCGCTAGGCGTGAGTTCCACCCAGGACGTAGACGCCGCCAACCGAAAGACTTGGGCGCTGATATCGAAGGCCCACAGTTCCAACGCCGTCAGATCCGCCGTGGGCAAATGTGAGAGCAACGTCGCCACCAAGGCGAACGGGCCCCCACTACTGCACGTCAGACTCACGGCCTCGGCGCCGAGCCGTTTGTGCGCGAGCGTCCCTTCCCAAAAATCGACGTTCATCGCTTCAGCGAGCTGGGTATCCGGCAAGGACAGCGGCGGGTCGCCCCCATTGCGTCCCCCGCGCGCATCCAGAATCGCAATCGCCGTCTCGGACTGCCGCCCCATCTAGGTGCCCGCCGGAAACCACGGGCCGAGCGAGGACCGGCCCGGCTCGCGCTGCCCCGGCACGTAGACCGTCCCTGGGCGATTGAACAGCCACGATTTCAAATCCCGCAGCCCGGCGTCGATTTCCTGCAACCGCGTGCGCGCTCGACTGTCATCGGTCTTCACAAATTCCTCGTACTCAATCGCCGCGACGAGGAGCCAATGAAAGTCTGCGGGCCACAAGGGTTCATCGCTGCCGTTCACCAGATCCACGAGCGTGCGCGTGTAATCAATCGCATAGTCTTCGCCGGCCGGCGTCGGCCACAACCGAATCCACGGATACCGCGCATAGGTCTGCCCAATGGGAATCCGCGCCAACTCGACGCCGCCTTCGATGTCTTCGTGGAGCGTGACGGTCCCGACCGCCGGCACCGAGAGATAGAACTTGTTAATCCAAATCGCATCCACGGCCGCGGCCCCGAGACTGACCGCCGTCGCGCCGGTCATCACGGCACTCAGGCTACGCGGATAGCCGCCGATGCGCGTCACGTCGCAGAACGCCGTGCCCGTATCGCTGGCGCTCGTGGAGTCCACAAAGAGTTCGCTGGCGTCGGCGGGCTGCGCCTGAACGTGCCGTTCGCCGAGAGGGATATAGACCGAGGACGGGGCGCCGATGCTCGTCTGTTGGGGGTCATGCCGGCGGAACCAATCCAGGCTCCGCTCCACGAGCGGAATGCCTTGACTGATCTGCGTAATGCCGATGAGGCGGCCCACCGTGGGCGGGAGCGCATACTCCGCCGTGCCGTCCACCGTGGTCAGCGTATAGACCGCATCACGCACGAGGCCCATGCCCGGCTGCGCGAGGATGCGCCGATGCCACGCATTGAGGGATTGCGTGAACCGGGTCGTGACCGCCGCGGGCGGCGCACTGACGTAATTCAACTTCGCGTACGCCGCCTGAAGAATCTCGCTCAGGGTCATCGACCCTCCACCGGCTCAGACAGCGAGCGCCGCCATGTCCTGCTTGACCGCAAGTTGCGCTTCGAGTTCCTGAATGCGCGCATGGAGCGGGCCGAGACTCGCGACCGGGGCTTGCCCCGTCACCATCTCCTGGAGCATCAACGCCATGCCCGTCATCACGGGATCCGCCGAGTGCGGCACTTCCATCCGATGGTCAATATCCTTCGTGGGAAACCACACCTCGACCCGGCGTGTCGTGCCCGTATCGTCGGTGTTTTCCTTCACGAGCCACTTGCCGCCGTGATAGCGGCCCGCCTTCACCTGATTGAGTAACTCAATCTCTAGTGGATTGAGTTCGTCTTCGCTGATGCGATGCCCGACCCAATACGATTCGCGCGTCAGCTTGGGCTTCGGACGCAAGACGTTCCCTTCGGGATAGCTGTAGGCGCTGATGGCCGGATGCGTGTCGTTACTCGGCTGGAGGGACCGGCGCACCGCATCCGCATTCCCTTTGGCTTGCAGCTCGTACTGCGCCTTCATGGCGTCGAGTTGCGCTTGCAGCATCGCGTTCTGGCTCTGCTGCCGGTCAGCGGTCATCACCTCGACCATCTTGTTGATGGTGTCGAGCACCGGATTCTGCGCCGCAATCGCGTCCTTCGCGGCTTCGGTCAACCGGCGGTCCTGATCCTTGCGCTCAAGTTCGGCTTCCCGCTCACGGATTCGGTCGAAGCTCATACAAACGTTCCTTCAGAAACGGGGGGCCGAGGCCCGACCCCCCGGGAGTTCACTCAGTCAATGGTCAAAGCAACCGGCAGACACTTGCCGGCCACACCCGTCACGAGCATCCGACCCACGACATCCGTGGGCGCCGTCGCGCCATCCACCACCACGCAGCCCGCCACGGTGCCCGGCACCACGACGGCTTGCCCCACGCCGGGCGTCCCGGCGATGAGCACCGAGGTCACGCCCCCGGATTGAATCCAGCCGTACTCCCCGCTGGGAATCGGATAGACCGCCGCGCCGACACACGCCCCCGTGAGCGTCGTAATCGGCGTCTGAATGACGCCGTTGTACGGATTTCTCACGAGCGTGCATTTCGAGCCCGCCGCGGTCAACGCCACTTGCAGGCCATCTTCCGGTTCGAGCGTGATCACGCACGGCGCCGCATTGGCCGCCGTGGGATGGCTGCTGATGCGATAGGCGTAGCCAAGCCCCGGCGTGGTATCCACGAGGAGATACCCGCCGCCGTAGTCATTCGCCGTCACGCCGGTCGCGCCCATCGTGAGCGTGACCTGTGTCGCGCCCTGCGCGGCATCAGCCGCGACGGTCAACGTGTCGTGGTCGGTGTTCTCCGCCGGCCCCTGCAGCATGTTGCCCACCACGAGCGTGGCACCTGCTTTGACGTAGCGGTAGGTCCGACCGTCTTTGGTTTCGTACTTGGCCCCCAGGGCATGTTCGGCACTCGTCCGTGAGGAGAGCACCGTGTGCCCAATCGCGGCGCCGGCGCCTGAAAGATGCGGCATGTTGGTGTCTCCTACGTGATCGCAGTCACGACGCCGAGGCGCCGGGAGTTGTTGGTGGACAGGTTGCAGAATGACGCGAGCTTGTGGATGTTGGACAACTGGTTCGCCGGATCCACGCCGGGATACATCTTGTTCCAGCCACCCTTGAGATACCGGAGCTTGAGGTTCTTGTTGTTCGCCATCCGCAGCTCGCCGGCCGGGGCATCCTCATCAAACGCGAGCTTCATGCCCTTGAACTGAATGATGGAGTTCTCGAAGCCCAGGTCCGCGCTCTTGCTCTTGTCGTCGCTGCTGAACCGCTCCAGCGGGGCCATGAGTCCCTCGTACCCCTCGAAGACGGTCTGATTGCTCCACCCGAAGGTGGGATGCTCCGCAAACGCGCCGCTGCTGCACTGGTTGTAGAGCGTGGTCATCGCGGAGCGGAGGTTGTCGAAGTTGCTGGCGCTCTTGGTCCCGACGACTTGCCGGTTGCGCCAGAAGGAAAACGCGGAGCGGCTGATGGTGCCCACCGTGCCCGTGGTTGGCGTGCTCGAAATCAGGAGCGTCGTGCCCCCAATGTTCTTGCCGCTGTTCCCCGTGCCGTCGCTGTGCGCCTGCCGGTTGATGACGGCCATGTGGGAGTTCTTCCCGTTCTCCAATTTGGCCGCAATCACGTCGAACTTCCGGTTGGCCGCCGCCGCCCGCAATTTCTCCAGGTCGGAATAGACGACGGTGCCGGCGATGATCTTCCAGTGATACTGCGCCGCGTCGAACACGTCGATGCGGGTCGTATCCAGTTCTTCCAGTTCGCCGTAGCTGCGGAACGTCGTGTTCTCCGCATACTCCAGCGTGTCTTCAATCAGTCGGCCGCCGTCCGTTTCTTCCTTCGCGTTCTTGGAGAGCCGGTTGATGAGCCATTCACTGTTGAAGATGTTGTCTTCCGGCTTCGTGCCGAAATGCGCCTCATACACGGAGGCGGCGAGTTGTCCGAGATTCGGATCAGCCATAGGTCAGACTCCGCGCCTACAACCCATGTTGTGGCGCTAATGCGGCGAACACCGCCGGGAGGTCCATCTTTTTGTAATCGCCCGGCGTGCTGCTGCCCGCGCGGCTGGGATTCGCCGTCCCCGCGTGAGCTTTGTCCGTGAGTTGGGTCAGGACTCGGCCGGCGCTGGTCTGCGCAAACTTCGGCATCACCACCTCGATGTACGCCTGCTCCGGCGTCAACGACGGATCACTGGCGTACAACGCGGTGATTTCGGCTTCGTGTTCCGTGAAACCGGGATAGGTCTGGAGGCGTCCGAGGATGCGAGAGGCTTCCTGCTCGACCCGGGCGTACACCTGCTGTTGCTGGGCGTACTGCTCCCGGGCCTGCTTGTCGGCCTTGAGGTCCGCAATGTCGCGCGCATACTCGGCTTTGATCTGCCGGGTATTCCACTCGGCCCACGCGCGTTGCTGCTGGGCCGAATAGACGAGCGCCCCGTTCTCCGCCTGGAGGTCGGGTTGCGGTTCCTGCTCAGCCTGCGCGGATTGCCGCAAGCCGGCGAGTTGTTGCGCGAGGAACGTCCGGTATTGCTGGGCGTACTGGGGATGCTTCAGCAGATGCGGGACGAATTGCTGTTGCAGCCAGTTCAGCGGATCCGCGTCGGCATGAGGCACCCAGCCGTATTGCTGGCGGAATGCCTCTTGCTGTTCACGGATCGCGGCCTCGCGCGCCTCGGTGCGCGCGTGTTCCAGAATTTCCTTATGTCGAGGGAAGGGCAGATGCCCCGGCTCGGTACTGGGAACACTCGTCTGGACATCGGCCGGCTGTGTCGCCGCCGCCGCGGGAGCCGTGTCAGAGGAGGGCGGGGCTGGCGGGGCCGCCGCATTCAACGCATCTTCAAAGGATGTCGTTGAACCGATGTCGCCACTCGTGGTATCCGTCAGGTCGTCAGTCATGGTCACTCCGGGTTGGTGTCGCGGCCCGTCCGCGAAAAGGGGGGCGCACAAAGAAAAAAGGCCATCTGTCCGGCGCGTATCCCACGCCTAGAGCAGATGACCTTCACACTTCTGCGACCCTTGTCAGTTTCCCGTCCGCGGGTCTGCGAACCTTTCGCCTGCCGGGATCAGCGGCAGGCTAGGAAACCGTCAGTCTCGTGCTATCTCATGGTCGAATCCTCTGTTCGGGCATCGGGACTAAAATCGCGCCACAACTCGCACAGATGACGCGCCCACTGGGGAGCGTCCGCGGGTCCGTATGCGGACAATCCTTCATCCCTGCGCCACTCGCCGCGTACACCGGCACTCCAGCACGTACGTCCGCTCGTTCGATTCGTCGGCGCCCTTGCACCCATCGGCAAAGTTCCACTGCTCATAGCAGCGGTCGCAATGAATGGCGAACCGGAGGCGGAGCCGTCGCAGCAACCGCTCTGTGGCCCGCAAGACATGGGCATCCTCCTGCGACAAGACCTGCGTCGGCTTCAGGAGGAGGGCTCCATCGGGGCCGATGAGCGGGGGAAATTCGGTCAAGCTCATGGCTTCGAGTCCCGTTCGGCATCAAGGAGACGACGGTGGGCCCACTCAATGTCGTAGGTGACTTGTTTGACTGGCTCTTGTGGGAAGGGCATCCACGCGCCACACTTGGTACAGATGAGCGCCCCTACCGTGTACCGTCCGCAGGCGTCACAGAGGATAGGTCTCATCGTCAGATCCAGCGTGTCGTGTGAGGGCTCTTGTCCGTCCCCGGCACGGGCGTATGACGGACAAAGGGTTTCAGGCCGCGGGCGGACGCTTCGGCCAAAATCTGCGACTTAGAATAGACCATCACCGGCTCATGCCCAAGGTTAGTTATCAGCATCCCTCCCGGGATGTCATCCCCGATGACCGTGGCGGACCCACGAGCGTGGGGACAGTAGGGCCAATCGCCCACTTCAACCGTTTGACCGCATTTTTCGCACGTCACACTTTGCGACATCCCTCACCATCCAATAGATAAATCCCGTCCGCCCCGGCAAAATAGCAGGCACCGTCAGATTTCCACTCAAACTCGGGCGCATCGAACACATCCATACGCCTCTGCACCGCTAAGGCCGCGATAGGCACGGCGGCCAACACGCTCAGAAAGGTTCGACGTTCCATCACTGCACCATCTGTCCTTGCGCCGGCATCCCGGGCATCCCCCCGGTTTCCTCCGCCGCATGTTTATTCAAGAGGTCGGTCTGGTCGGACATCCCGCCGTGCGCCTGGGGCTGCCCCGGTTGCCCTGGGGGCGGCGCCGTGGGCGGACGCGGCGGGTAGAGAATCCCCTGCTGGGCCATGAGCGCGGCAGCCGACTGCTGCACGACGGCCAAATCCTGATCCGTGAGTTCGTATCCGGCGCTTTGCAGGATCTTGAGGGCGATGGGCGCCGCTGGGCCAATCAGATCCTCCATCAGCACGCGCACATTCACATTGGGCGGCGGCGGGCCTGGGGGCGGCGCCGGCGGCGCCAACATCTGCTGCGGGTTCATCCCCATCTTCCGCATCGTCCAGGTCAACAGCGCGTCCGGTTCCACGCGCGGGTCTTTCCGCAGGAAGTTGTAGCCGTTCATTGCGACCCGGCGCTCCGTATCCGCATCGAGGTAGACGCCGGAATCGGGCTTCGCCGTCACGCCCCACCGCACGGAAATCGCATCCTTGTCCCACTGCATCCAGCGTTGCGTGCCGTCCTGCCCCAACAGCTCCACCGCATCGGTGGGGTCAAAGAACTGGACGAGGAGCGGCGCAAACTTCGACTCGACGCCTTTCGTGAAACAGGCAATGACCGCGGCGCGTTCCTTCTCCAGCCGCACCGAGGCGCTATTGGTCCGCGTCTGAATCTCGGTCGCCGTCGCATCGCTCTGTTCCGGCATCCCCCGTTGACTCGGCCCCATCGCCCACGCTTCGTTGATGTCCCCTTCGATAATCTGCTGGCTTGTGTAGTTCTCGCGCAGCGGAGTCGCCTTGGTCACTTCCATCACGGGCGGCCGGGCGGGGTCGTAGTTCGCGACCGGGATGTAACTCCCCGTCTCCCCGTTCGCCATCTTCTCCACCGTGGCCGGGTCCATCTGGTCGTCGTAGATCCGCAGCGGCCGGTTCGCATCGCGCACCCGGAGGAGCTGCGTCCGAAACGTGTTTACTTCCTGCACGAGCGTGCGCGTGATCTGGCAGTCGGAGGGTTGATAGGCACTATCCGCCAGATCCCGAATCTGGAGGATATGAATCGGATTGCCAATCATGCTGACCCGTTCATTCACGAAGCCGTCCTCCTCAAGCTTCTGATACGGGGAATCGCGATGCTCCACTGGCCCGTCATCGAGCCCGTCCACCAGGACGAGCACCCGATACCGGAGCGGATCCAGCACCTCGTCGTCGTAGAGTGCGGTCTGATACCAAATCTCCACGTACTCCACCAGATCCTCCGTCGCATCGCCACGCGATTCGGGGTCAGGGTTGAGCACATGCTTGTCAATGTCCACCGTGCTCTTGAAATCGGGGGGCAGGTTCCAATCGCGCTTCGCCACGCGGAGCGGTTTGGTGCCCTTCATCCCCAGCCACGGCGCCTTGTCGAAATCGTTGTCGCGAAAATCGTGGGGCACGAGCAGCTTCAAGGGGGAAAAGCGGGTCCAGAACCATTCTTCGCGTTTGATGTTGGGCACCTCGACCATCGTCGGCTGCATCACGGGCTGGCCCGTCCGCGGGTCCACCTGCGGCTGCCCCGTCATCGGGTCCATCACGGGGGCCGGCGGGCCCATCGGCGCGGGAATCATCCCCGCCACCACGTTCGTGTACCCAATCTTGGAGCAGCCCATGCCCGCCGGGCACAGGACATCAAACAGCATCTTCTCGAACGTGCGTTTGACATCGGCGCCCTTCGGCCCCAGCTTCTTGTTGAGCACGGACTGGAACATCAGCGCGGCGTCTTCCTTGCCGGCCAGGAGTTGCGCATCGGGGGTGATATGCACCTCCGGCGTCTCGAAGAACAACTGCGCAATCTTCTGATTGACGTTCGCGAAATCCTTGGGCACCTGCGCGGTATCGGCCAAGGGCGCAATCGGCAGCCCCTTCATGCGATACGCGTCCAGATTGTTTTCCCAGCTTTTCTTGTAGGTATCCGATTCGCGCTGGGCGCGGTCCATGCGGGTCCGCCACCGCGCGAGGTCGCTGGACGACAACGGGAGAATATCTACAGCCATTAGGTTCCTTCGGTGACTTCATCCACCCACGCCTCAAGTTGTGGGGGCTCGTCGCTATTCGCCGTAATCGACTCGGATTGCAACGCCTCAATCAACGCCGTCAGCGCCGCGAGCGTCACCGCCCGGGCCTGCGCCTCCGTCCACGGCAAGGTCGGCCAGCCGGGCGCGAGGGCGTCATCCAGCGGTTCCAGTTCGGCATACCGCCGGCAGGAGCCAAACGTGGAACTAGCCCAGAGGTGGGACGCCTCGGGCGTCATCGCAATCCACCACCGCGGCCAAGACAAGCGATTGGCCGGCGGCACGTTCCGAAACGTGATGACCCAGCGCCCGTAACGGAACGGCCCCATCAGGCCACCGCCCGTCGCGCATTCGTGGACCCGACCTTCGGCTTGCCCGGCCGGCGCAGCGCCTCGAGCAGCGCCCCCGCCGTCCCGGGTTTCACCTTGGGTCGGCTCGCCGCGCCCGCCGGATGCGGCCTCGACTGCACCCCGTAGCGACAGGCATCCGCCGCGTGATCCTCGGAATCGGAATCGCAATCTTCGGGATTATGCGCGTCCATTAATAAGGAGGGCAACGTCCGAATGAGATAGGCGCAACGCGGCGAGACCGTCAGCCAGGGCGTCCCATCCGGGGCCGGCGCCAGCCAATGCCGCAATCGCTGCCACCCGACCACCCGGGCGTTATCCGCCTTGAGCAACGGGACGCCGCTCCGCGCGAACGTCTCGGCAATGCTTTCCCCGGAACTGCCTTCCCGAATCCACATCGCCGGGTCGGCTACCGTATAGCCCAGCTTTAGCCCCGCGCTCCGGCGCCGTATCTCCCGCGCCACCTCCGACGCAATGGTCTCGCTGAAGACGTACTCCTCCTCTATGTAGAGGTGGCCATCGGGCAGCATCACAAACCACAAGCAGACGCCCGGCCGCAGATACCCCCAGTCCAGCGCCCGGAACCGGGTCGCCTCCCGGGGAATCTCCTCGAGCGTCCGTACATGGTCCCGGGCCTTCCACTCCTTAAAGTACTGCCCCTCGAAAATGTCCCAGGAGCCATACCGATACGCCTCCCGTAACGCCGGCGGGAGCATCTGCAACCGATGCTCGTAGACCGCCGCATCAATGTACGGGTTGTCATCGAGAGTCGCCGGAATGTAGGCGTAATCCTCGGGCCGATACGTCGGATACTCCCGCACATCCACGCTTTTATTGATGAACCACTCGCGGACCCATGAGGCATGGGGGCCACCCGGATTCGTGGCCGCCAAGACGCGGGGGATATAGCCGGGCTTCGTGCTCCGCGCTCGAGAGCCAATCATCACAAACTGCCGAAAGGTAAACGTGACGAGTTCATCAAAGTAAATCCGCTCGTACTCGGTGGAGAGGTAGCGCGAGACCGCCGTGTCGTCCCCACAATGCCCGTACTGCTCCACGGACCCATTGGGAAACCGGACGCGATACTCGCTCTTGAGGTACTCCGCGCCCATTTTCGACGCTTCCACGCCCACCCGGTCCAAATGCGTGTCTTGCAGTTCGGGAAACGTGCGGCGAAGAATGAGGACGCGAATCCCCGGCACCGACAGACACGCCATGTGCGCATCCCAGCGGAGTCCATGCGAGTTATGGGTGGGAATCCCCGCGTCACCCACCAGGTACTCATGCGAGGGGCTATCGACTTCGATGCACTGGAGCGGTTCATCGGAAATCCGCTCGCACACCGTGATGTACCGCTGCTGGGGCCGCGGCGTGGCGTGCGTGGGGAGTCGGGCCGCTTTCCGGGTGAGCCGAAACACCGGCACCCGTCCTGTCCACGACACCAGATAGAACACGCCATAGTCCCGGCCGTTCAGACGGGCCCGTCGCGCAGTCGTATGCGGCTTCAACCCGAGACTCGTCGCGAGGTGGCGCACGGCCTCGGCGAGGCCCCGATTCATACTCCCAAAGGAACAGCCCCCGTCTGGGTCACACCAGCCATCGCTATCCATCAACCCTTGCAGGAGCGCCAATCGTTGGTCCGCCGACGCCCAGAGATAGGCCGTCGGCACATGCTTGTCTTTCCAGACGCCCGCCGCCTGAAGGGGTTGGGTCAACCCATGAATCGACCAGCGGTAGCGGCCGAGAAACACACAGGTGAAGCCCGCCCGTTCAAACGGGGCCAGCACTTCCGGGTCGTCGGTCGTAATATGCCGGGCCCCGGCGCTCCCATCGCCTAACCACACGCCCAAGCAATAGGGGTCGAGCGGTAACACCGCCTCGGGACACTGCCACGCGCCGGCCAGCGGAATCGCGTGATTCGTGGTCCGATGGTGCGTCCCCGGGCGCGTGATGTACACCGTGTCGGCAATCTCCGCCGTTGTCCGAATCGTGCCCGTCACCGGCGCCGCGGCATAC
>Ga0209077_1000023_pt1 | contig 40974 bp, 22 predicted proteins | sample PPLLak1March2015_FD_187247 | JGI IMG/M metagenome (GOLD analysis project Ga0209077, IMG submission 187247) | Freshwater sediment microbial communities from Prairie Pothole Lake near Jamestown, North Dakota, USA - PPLs Lake P7 Core (1) Depth... | ecosystem: Environmental > Aquatic > Freshwater >... | reverse complement strand
GGCTGCTGGCCTACCGTGGGTTGTGGAGGCGGTAAGATTTCAACCCTGAAAGGGCGGCGTATCGGGCTCGTTACGCAAACCCTTCAGGGCACATGCGCTCAAATAGGGAGCTGGTAAAGGCTTTTTTACCCCGAAGGGGTTACGTAGCAGAGCCCAGGGTTGGCCGCGTTTTTTTGCGGCCTACCCTGGGTGGCGTCCCGCAACATCCCAACCCTGAAGGGGTTGCGTATCGAGCACCATACGCAACCCCTTCAGGGTTGTGACGGGTGGTGGCTGGTACCCAGGGTAGGCCGCAAAAAACGCGGCCAACCCTGGGCTCTGCTAGGTAACCCCTTCGGGGTAAAAAGCCTTCACACATTGCCCGACGTCAATACAGGAGGCCGCATGGTTTCAGTCAGAGTTTTGCTCCTGGTCATGCTCGGCGTGTCAGTCCCGGCCACGCTCCAAGCGGCCGAGATCACGCATAAGAATCTTCGCTTTGTCGAGTATCCCGATTTCCCGGAGGCTCATTCCACCTGGGGTTCGATTGGCTACAGCAAGGTCCATCGCAAGGTGTTCGTGGGCGTCACGAATCACAGGGACCGCGTCGGGCTTTTCGAGTACGACGTGACGACCGAGCGGATGCGCCTGTGCGGCTTCGTTCCAGACCTGGCGAACCTGCGAGCCTTCCAGTGGCAGGGGAAAGTCCACTCGCAGATAGTCGAAGGACCCGGGGGGGCCATGTACTTCACAACCGACGGGGGAGAAAGCCGCGAGGAGTACCTGATGGACCACCCGCACGGCTACTCCGGTGGCTTTGTGATGAAATGGGATCCGGCCGTGAATCGGCTCACCAACCTGGGTCTCGGCCTGCAGTATGAGAGCATCAAGGATTTGCAGGTGGATCCCACCACGGGCCTCATCTGCCTGGTTACGTACCCCCAAGTCCGGTTCCTCGCATATGAGCCGTCGAACAACGATCTGAGGGACCTCGGCCGGCTCGGCAGCGATCATGTGCCGCGGGTCATGTTCAGTGACTGGTGGGGCAACGTCTACTATGTCGATTGGCGTCAGCGGCTGGTCAAGTACGACTCTGAGCAGCGCCGACTGCTTTTTGCCCGCGAGAGCCTCCCGGCCTTTCCCGGCACGCCGGGCGAATACATCGTCACGGGGATCACGGCTTATGCCGTGGACCGGCAGGCCGGCGTGATCTACCTGGTGACCTACGGCGCGAAAATGCTGGCGTTTCGCCCCTCCAAAGAGGGACTGGGTCCGGTGGAGGATTTGGGCGGGATCTTTGATGCTCCCGGGCAGCCGCCTTGGCGGTACTACTGTCCGAACCTGGCCTTGGGATCCAATGGGAAGCTCTATTATTTCATCGGTGGTCATGGAATGTACGCCGTGAAGGGGGAGAACATTGCGCTAATGGAGTTCGATCCGAAAACGCGCTCTAAGAGGATCGTTCTCACGACTCCGCTGAAAGAGATCAGTGAGGTTACGGGATCCGACGTCAGGGATCCGGCCGGAAACATCTACTTTGCCGGCCGTCGGGATGATCCGGATGCAGCCGAGCGCGGAGAATCAGGAGCCAGCCGGCCTTTCATGATTATCCTTAACCCCCAAAGGAGTCTCCGATGAAACCGCTTCTTATCGGTCTTTTGGTACTCGTGGCAATCGCGGTTGCGCTTCACGGCGAGTATGTTTTCTTCACTCCAAAAGGCAGCTTCACAGCGGAAGTTTCACTGGAGAACTCTGCTTTACCGCGCCTGCCAATTTACCGAAATGCAATCACGTCGCTCGAGGTGGTCGGCGCCTATGCGGTGGGCGGCACGTCCTCCAGGCCTGGCCTCAGCCCCTACCTGTTCGCGGTCTCCCTTTCAACAAGGAAACTCGAATTCGTGCGGGATCTCAATGAACTGATACCAGGCCAAAGGGCCATCCAGAGCGGTTTCGGCCGAGGGCAACAAGGCGTCTTGTTCGCCGGGACGATGCCGGACCAGGCAGGCGGCTCCGGGCACCTGCTGCAGATCAGGGTGGGCAAAGAAGGCATAGAGGCGGTAGACCTTGGGACGCCGATAAAGGGGGAGGGAGTTTTCGCCCTGGCCGCGAGTCGCGGGCGAGAGGAGCTTTATGGGATTGCTCATCCTTCTGGGCGATTCTTCGTGCATGAGCTCCGCACTTCCCGCACTCAAGTTTTCCCCGAGACAGCGGCGTCTCGAAAGCAACTGGAGCTCCTTGCCAACTACGCCCTGACACCCAGCGACTTCCTGACTCGCCGGCTCGTTGTGGACCGCGAGGGACGGGTTTTCGGGAGCATGCCGGTAAACCGGCTCTTTCGCTTTGATCCAGGGTCCAGACGCGTGGATGTGCTTAGCGATGAGCTCCCCGAAGTGTGGGGAAGGCGCCCGCTCGGACGTGTTGATGCCTGGGCACAAGGACCTGATGGAATGCTCTACGGCGGGAATGCGGGAGACGGCCAGCTCTTCAGGCTCGACCCGAATACCGGGCGTGTCACCAACCTTGGGAAGCCGATCATGATGCCCAGGATCAAGGGGCTCGCTTTCGGGGCGGACGGCACGCTTTATGGAGTCGCCGGTGGCGAGCCCGGGTACACTCATCTGTTCCGCTACGATCCTGCCGATCGCGGATTTGTGGACCTCGGCAACCCCCGCTTCCCGATGACGGCGCCGGGAATTGAACAAGGAATCGCCTGGCGGGGATTCCAGATCGGGTCCATGGCGGCAAGCGAAGACGGAAAGTGGATCGTGCTCGGGGAAGAGGAGGCGTTGAGTCATCTGATGGTGTTCCCCGCTCTCGAGTAAAGGCTATGCGTTTCACGCTGAAAATTGCACTCTTGGTGCCCCTGCTCTCGCTCGCGGGATCATGCCGCTCAGCCCGAGAGCCGCAGGCGCTTCTCCTGGCGCTCGCCACTTTTCAGAAATCGGCTTCGCCGCCGGTTGCTAATCCCGCACGGCTCGGCTTCCTAACCTATGGCGGCGAGAAATGGAGCTATCGGCAGATCGAGGATCCGCAGAGCCGCGTTTTCCACAAAGCTATGGTTTATGAGATCAGCCCCGGCAAACGCGGCATCCTGACTGCCGGAGGCACCCGAGCGATCTTGAAGCTGTGGCGTCGGGGAGAGGCGCCCGAAACCATCTGGGAAGCCGACTTTGGCGGCGATTTCAGCCGGATGCGCGACGTGGAAGCAGCCGACCTGTTCCAGGACGGCCGGCCGTCTCTAGTCGTCGCCACGCATGACCAGGGCGTGGTGGCGATCGTGCGTCCGCGTCCCCAGGGAGGATTCTCGGTTCAGGAACTGGACCGGCGGCCGCAAACCATCGTACATGAGGTCGAGACAGGCGACCTGGACGGAGACGGGGTCCTCGAGGTTTATGCGACCCCGAGCCGGCCTAACTTCTTGGATGGAACACCGCAACCGGGGGAAGTCTTACGTTACGTTCCGCGGTGCGGGTTGAAGAGCGAGGTCGTTGCCGCGCTCGGCAGCCGTCATGCCAAGGAGATTCTCTGTGAGGACGTGGATGGCGACGGGCGCGACGAGCTGTACGTTTCGGTCGAAGCAGTGGAGGGCGGCCAGGTGGAAATCATGCGCTACGACGCACGCACCCCACCCGCTGACGGGATTCCAGTTGCCACCCTCGAGGACAGCCTGTGCCGGTTCCTGACGGCGGGCGACATGGACGGTGACGGCAGGCGGGAGCTGGTTGCGGCGACTCACCGCAGCGGGCTCTGGCTGTTGCGACCCGGCAAAGATCCCCGATCGAAATGGCACGTGGAGGCAGTTGACCGAGCGTCGTCGGGATTCGAACATGCGGCGTTGCTGGCCGATCTGGATGGAGACCGGACGGACGAGTTATACGTGGCCAACGATAAGGCAGGCGAGGTAGACCGGTACAAGTGGCGTAACGGACGCTTCCACAAGATCCGCCTTCACCGGTACCCGGTCGACCTGTCGGTGATCACGTGGAATATCATGCCGGCCCCGGCGAATTTGCTGCCATAGCGGGCGGCTCTTGATGACCCCAACGGGGTCATGTAGCAGAGCCCAGGGTTGGCCGCGCCTTTTGCGGCCTACCCTGGGTTCGTTGTGAGGCGGGATCCAACCCTGAAAGGGTTGCGTAACGAACTCGATACGCAACCCTTTCAGGGTTGGATCCCCTACCGGCCCCAAACCCAGGGTAGGCCGCAGAGAGCGCGGCCAACCCTGGGCTTTGCTACGTAACGCCTTCGGCGTAAGAAGCAGGACGGGCCACCAAACCAGGAGGTAAATAATGTTCCGCGTTCTCTTGCTTATCCTCGTGTTCTCCCCCTGCACTATGGCTGAACCGGTCACCTTCACACACGGGAAACTCGAGGTCCCTACTTATTCGTTTCGCAGATCGGAGATCGTCGCGCCGCTTTTCAAGTCGATCGAGAATGCAGGACACTATCCGTACACCATACTCGACTGGAGTTCGCGCCTCGAGAAGCCGGAACCGGTCGAATTTGAATCCCTGGTGCTGGAAAACGAATACCTGCGCGTCGAACTCCTCCCCGAACTGGGCGGGCGGATCTATTCGGCATTTGACAAGGTAGCCAAGCGTGAGCTTTTCTATCATCCCAGCGTAATCAAGCCCGGCCGCTACAACCAACGGGGAGGCTGGCCGGTCGGCAACCTCGAATTGTACGGACCATTTGATGCCCATATGCTCACCTGGCCCGGCGAACCCTGGGCATGGGCCTGCACACGCCACCCGGACGGAAGCGCTACCGTTGTTCTCAGCCACATCGACCATTTTTTCAGGGACAAGATATCCCTGTCCGTTACTTTGCGGCCCGGGCGCGCCTTCCTGGAAACCACCATCCGACTCTACAACAAGAACCTGCTTCCCAATCGTTACCTGATATGGACAAACGCCGGCGTAGGTGTCACCGAAGGGAGCCGCTTTGTATATCCAATGACCAGAACGATCGGGCACGACAGTTCCGCCCTCAGCACCTGGCCAATCATCAATGGAGAGGATCTCAGCTGGAACAAGAACAACAAGAACATGCTCGGGGTCTTCGGTCTCGATATCTTCGACAACTTCATGTCGATTTATGACTACAAAACCGACTACGGGACTGTCTGCTTTACCAACAGGCTGCTGGCACGTGGCATGAAGACGTGGACGTTCGGCTCGGGTCTGACGGCACTTCGGCACATGGCTCTGTACACTGACAAAGATGGGCTTTACATGGAGACCCAGAGCGGGCGTTTTATTTGGGACGGTAACTACGAGTTCATTGACCCGGGCCAAACCGACGGCTGGACTGAGTACTGGTTTGGAGCGGGACAACTCGGGGGCCTGACCACCGCAACGCAGCACGTTGCGGTTTACCTCGATTTGCCGGTGCAACTTCCGGGGACCGCAAACTTCACCGCAACCGCGACCGGCGTTTTCCCGCAGGCCAACCTCGAACTGTACGTGGGTGACAAGGCGATTTGGTCGGCCAAAGAAAACCTGGCAGTCGGTGCTGTTTTCCGTTCGTCCATTGCACTTCCTGCGAACGCGAAACAATCCACACTGACTCTTCGCATCCGTGCTCGCGACGGGCAGTTATTGCTCGATCACACCATCTACCCGGATGGCGCCCATCCCAACGCGGAGTATGCCGGCGATTCGATACCTCGCAAGTTCGGGCCGTTCGAGACACTCCAAGTCGAGGAGCTGTACCAGAAGGGTCTGAGTCACGAAAAATTCGGGCAGACGGATGATGCGGAAGAAGCCTATCGAGCAGCACTCGCCAGGGATCCGCTTTTTTCTCCCGTTCATTTACGTCTTGGCTTGCTGGCTATGGACCGCTTCGAGTATGGAAAAGCCCTGGCTTACTTCGAGAAAGTACTGGAGCGAGATCCAAGCAATGGCGATGCTCATTACTTCCTCGGAATTATCTCGGCCGAAACCGGGAAGCTTCTGGAGGCTCGGCGTCACTTCTACCGGCTGCTCCCGTCTTCATCGAAATTTGGACGCCGTGACTACATGCTGTCCTGGCTGGCTTTAAGGGACAACGACTGGCCGGAAGCGACCGCTAGTCTGGCGCGCGCGTCAACCGTCACTCCCCTCGACCTCTCCGCCAGACAGGCTTACGCTTACGTTTTAAGGAAAACCGGGCGGCGCGATGAAGCCCAAAAGGAACGGGATGCGATCCTGAAGTTAGATCCTACGAACTCTTTCGCTCGAAGCGAACAGTGGTTTGCGGAAACAGGCAGCGCAGACGACAAGTCGGCGATGGAGGCCATGGACGAGGCCTGCGCTCATCATCCCCAGGGTTATCTCGAATTGTCGACGGAATACATGCGGCTGTCCGCCTGGAGGGAGGCAGGCGCGGTCCTCAACCGGGGAATTGCAGTCGCGCAGTCTTCCGGTCAGGCGCCCTACCCACTGCTCCTGTACTACCGAGCGCATGTCGCAGTTCAGGAAGAAGACAACGAGGTGGCCACACGCTTGCTTGGCCAGGCGCGTCGGCAGGAGCTCGCGATTGACATCTTCCCTTTCCGATACGAAGACACGCAGGTGCTGGCCTACGCACGGAAGATTGCCCCAGGAGATGCCAATGCCACGGTCCTGTTGGGTGATCTCTTATACAGTTGCGGCCGCCGCGACGAAGCAATCGAACTGTGGCGCGAAGCCGTCAAGATTGATCCTGTACACTTCTTCGCCCTGCGCGATCTGGGAATGGCGCTGCTGGTCTCGCAGGAACAGAAGGGAGGGCTCGAGCTCCTGACTCGGGCTTCCGTTATCCGCCCTGATCACCTTGCAACTACCATGCTGCTTGCCGACATCAACGCCCGAGTGGGCAATGCTGACGCCGCCCGGAAGGCGATTGAACGAGCGCTGGAGAAGTCTTCGGGCCGCGATGTGTTGATAGAGAAGCTCGCGTCGGTTGAAGCGCAGGTCGCAAACGAGGCAAGGGCGCTCGAGTTGTTGACGAGCCATAAGTTCGAAGCCACACATCAGACCTATTCGCTGCTCCATCTGTACCGGGGAGTGCGGTTGATGGTGGCGTTGGGGGCTTACAAACAAGGCAACCTTCAGGAAGCCGTTACGCATGTTCGCGCGGCGGCACAACCTCCCTCAAGCCTGGGGATCGACGATTATGCCACCGTGAAAAGCTCCCGGCTCCTGATGTTCGAAGCGCTGCTTCACCAGGCCGCAGGCAATGTTGCGGAAGCCCGGTCGGCATGGAAGGCGGCCGCCGAGACCCGGGATGACGACATCGAAGGCGAAGGGCTCTTTCGCGCTATCGCGCTGCTCAAGATCGGGCAGACACAGGAGGCCAACGAGTGGTTGAATGCTTTCGCGTCCGTTAACCAGCAGCGTAGAACCGACAACTCGATCGAGGTACGCACTCAGGCGCACTGCTTAGCCGGAGTCTATGCTGCCTTTCGGGGTGAGGACACAAAGGCAGACGAGTACTTCAATCAGGCACTGGACATCAATCAGTCGCACCTGTATGCGAGGCAAGCGCGGGCCTGGCTGCAGGCAGGACTACTCGCGGCGCTAAGGAAATCGCCTTAAGCAGTCAGCGACCGGCTTTTGTTGTGGCCGGACTCTCCAGAGTCCGGCTGGCCGGGCTCGCCGAGAGCCCGGCCATAACCAGCCAGCTACCGGGATCACTGATCGGTGAGTGGTAGGCCCTCGACCTGGCCGGGCTTCCGAAGCCCGGCCAGCCGGACTCTGGAGAGTCCGGCCACAATTGACACCGGCACCTGTAGGGCGCAATCTTAGGCCAACGACGCGAACAACCGAGATCACTATGTTTAGACTGTCGCGGCTTCTGGGTTTCTCTGTTCTTCTTGTCGCCCTGGCCGGGCTGCGGCCGTCTGACGAGCAGGTGATTCTCTACTCGACCGACTTTTCGAACTTGGCGCCCGGCAGCTTCGGCCAGCCGGCCAGCCTGGGCTTCCCCGAATATCACCATATCCCTCGGAAATTCACAGACGGCTGGAAGATCGTCAACAACCGGGGGCCAGAGGAATGGAAGGTCTTCGAAGTGGACGGGAAGCATGTGCTGAACTACCTCGGGTACAACGCGGAGGCGTGGACCAAGGACTTCATCTACCCGATCCTGTGCACGGGCGACCCCCTTTGGGGGGACTATTCCGTCGAGCTCGTCATGACCCCTTTGAGCCGGCCCGAAGTGGCCGCCCCGGTTGGCCTTCTCTTCAGGTACCAGGACGGTCGTCACTACTACTTTTTCGGCTTCGATGCCGAGAGCCGGGTTGTCATGCGCTACCGCGACGGCGAGAAAGCGTTCCGCCGGGACGGCTGGCAGAATCTCGGCTCAAGGGACTTCACTGTCGAACCCGGGAAGACTTATCGATTGAGAATCGAAGCTTTTGGATCCAGGCTGGAGGGTTTGGTTAACGACGAGCGAGTTTTTACGGTGAGCAACGATCGCTTCTCGGGCGGTCAGATCGGGGTTTTGGCGTGCTCGCCGGTTCGCTTCCACTCTGTGCGGGTCCAGACCACGCCGGCTGAGTCAGCAGCGTTCGTGGCTCGGCGGGCCAAACAGGAGGCTGGACTGCAGGATCTTCGGCGGCGGAATCCCAAACCCGTCCTCTGGAAGCGATTTTCTACCCCGGGGTTCGGAGTTTCCCGGGCGCTTCGGCTGGGAGACCTGGACGGGGACGGACAGACGGATTTCCTGTTCGTTCAGAGCATCCCTTTCTTTGGCTCCAACTATCATCAGGTCAGTTGCCTCACGGCAGTCAGCTCAAGCGGGAAGGTGCTGTGGCAGGAGGGGACGCCGAATCCCGACCACGCTTATGTCTCCTACGATGTCGCGGCACAGGTGCACGACATCAACGATGATGGGCGGGCCGAAGTCGTTTACGCCCACGACTCACAGATCAGAATCCTGGAGGGAAAGACGGGGCGACTCCTGGCTCATCACCCGGTGCCGGGTTCAGCCATCTCCGCCGAAGAGATGTCATGGAAAGAGTATCAGCACTACTACCGGCGCGATCACCTTCCTTGGCTGAATGTCGACTGCATCGCCTTTGCTAACCTGCGGGGCGCCGGAAAGCCCCTGGACATCATCATCAAAGACCGGCATACCCGCTTGTGGGCCTATACGAACGACTTCCGGCTGCTGTGGACGCGCAGCGCCAACCTCGGACATTTCCCTACCTTCTCCGACGTCGACGGGGACGGGAAAGACGAGGTCTTTATCGGCTATACGCTGTTTGACCACGACGGCAAGACGCTATGGACGCTCGACGGCGCACTCGAAGAACATGCGGACGGGATCTGCGCGGGCAACTTCTGTGGCGCCCCGGCTGGGGACAGGGTCTTCATTTCGGCGAGTGATGACGGGGTGGTCGTGGTGGATCTCAAGGGGCAGATACTCAAACATCACCGAATCGGCCATGCTCAGACGCCTTCCGTTGGACAATTCCGCCCGGACATCCCCGGACTGGAATTCTGTAACATCAATTATTGGGGGGAACCAGGACTGATCACCCTGTTCAACACTTGCAACGGAGAGGAAATCACCCGGTTTGAGCTGATCCACGCCGGATCTCCGATTATGCCGGTCAACTGGCGGGGGAACGGGCAGGAGTTCATTCTGTTGTCGACGAACCCTGAAGAAGGAGGAATGGTAGACGGCTGGGGCCGTCGCGTGGTGGTTTTTCCCGCGGATGGTCACCCCAATATGTCCTACCTGGTTCATGATCTCACTGGTGACGCGCGGGATGAGATCATTACCTGGAGCCCACAGGAGCTCGCCATTTACACGCAATCCGAACCATCCGCCGGACAACGAGTTTATGCGCCCAAACGTCCACCCATCTACAACGAATCGAACTACGTCCCGATCGTCTCCTGGCCGGGGTGGAAGGAGAGGTGATCGACCTGGGGCCACAGGAAAACAGGGAGGTCGTGGCATGGACCGAAGATCATTTCTGGCGGCGAGTGTCGCGGCTGCCGAGGCGCTGAAGTCCTCATCAAGGGGCGGGGTCATGGAGCAGCTTGGCTTCGGCGCCCGTTTCCAGAAGATCGACCGCCGAAAAGTCCGCCGCCTCTCCAAGGCTGCGAGCTTTACGCTTTTCGAGCCAGGAATCCCGGCAGCCTATCGTGTTCGACCCGGAGAAATCGTTCTCGTTGAGTGCTCGCATGGCCTCCCCGGACTCGTTACCCGTGATGGTCGGTTCACCAAGCCGGGACCGTCGGACAAAATCAATCCGGCCACCGGACCGATTTACGTCGAGGGAGTCAAGCCGGGCGACGGCCTGGCCGTCGATCTCCTGGATATTCGGACCGGTGACTGGGGCTATTGTGCCGGGCACGTTTATGAAATCAGGGAGGGTCAGGTGATCGTCAGCGATCGGACTCGCCTGCCGGTCGAACCGATGATCGGAGTAGTGGGAATCACACCTGCCGCCGGCAGCATGGACACGCGCAGACCGGCCGAAACGGGGGGCAACATGGACTGCCGGGACGTTCGAGCGGGAACTACCGTCGTCTTTACCGCCCAGGTTCCGGGTGCCTTAGCCGGTTTCGGCGATGCGCACGCTTTGCAGGGTGATGGGGAGATTTCGGGACAAGGGCTCGAGACGGACGCCGAGGTCCTCCTGCGTTTTCGGGTTCTGCCGCAGAAGCTGTCCGCGCGCCCCGTCCTCCTGAGGCCCGGTTTCGTTTACACCGTGGGAGCGCACGAGGACCTGGCTGAGGCGGCCTGGCAAGCCACAGACGACATGGTCGCGCTCGTGGCACGAACGAGCGGCCGCCCGGAAGATGAATCGCGGATCTTGGTCAACTTTCTCGGTCGACTGATCGTCAACCAGATTGTCGACCCGTCCAAAGGGGCACGCATGGAAATGCCCGCCTGGGTCTTTGCACCGCAAGCGCTGTATTGATTCAGGCCGAAGCCTTAGCCCAGTCGGTCCTTTTCGGAGCCGCGCACGCAGCGCTTTTCAGCGGAGTAAGCGGGTTCTCGATGGCTAGTGCGACCTGGTGCTCGGAGAACCCGCTTACTCCGCTGAAAAGCGCTGCGTGCGCGGCTCTGAAAGAAAGCCGCCTGCCGTGTGAAGATCCGGGTTAGAAACGACTTGTCAGGGGGAGACCCGGCCTTCAAACAGGTTGCGGGCAAAATGGTTTATGCGTCAGACGTAGCGGTGAGTGGCAGTCCGGAGGTGAAACGGGGCCATGTTGGCGCTGCTGCCCAAATCGAGAGAGTTCCAGCGCTGAGCCGGTCCTGCGAACGCCGCACACCTCCGGACATCCGGGGGCGGACAGACGGTGCCGGCGAGTTAACGATGAACCGCGGCTTGGGCGGGCTGGAGCTCCAGGAATTCGGGAGTGCCCATCACTCCAGCCTTTTGCATAGCCTCCCTCAACTCTTGGGAGTTCCGGAATGCATGGGCCTTCTTCAGGTCTTCCGCTTCGAACAAAATCACCAGATCGTTCGCGTCATCGGTGGTGCGCAGCAGCTGCAACTCACGCAACCCAGCCTTTGCTCGTGCGGGTGCATGCTCGTCATATACTCGTTTCCACGAGTCAAAATTCTGGACTCTATGGCGAACTAAGAAATAGAACATGGTACACGTCCTTTCTGTGAGCCGGCTCCGGCTTAAGGCGAGTCAGGCGCGGAAATTCCAAGTCGCGAACGGGTTCGGGGACTTGCTCAGATGCCGGGGCCGGTAATCGCGGTCTATGGTAAGTAGAACCCACCGGTCGGCGAATGTCCAGTGTGACCACGACAGGCCCTCACACTGCCCTCTCTTCGAGGGTGTTGAAAAAAGTTCCCGACCCCAAAGGGGTCGCGTAGTAAAGCCCAGGGTTGGCCGCGTTTTGTGCGGCCTACCCTGGGTACGGAATGCGGCGCGAGCCCAACCCTGAAGGGGTTGCGTATCGAGCATGATACGCAACCCCTTCAGGGTTGGGGCTTTACCGCGCCGTTAACCCAGGGTAGGCCGCACAAAACGCGGCCAACCCTGGGCTTTACTACGCAACGCCTTCGGCGTAGTAAAGTGGAGACACTCTCCGTGTAATGCGTGTAATACGTAAGTTGCAAATCTCTTGGCACGGCTGGCCGGCTACCGCACCTCGATCTCTGCCTCCGCGTTCTTGCCGCTGATCACCTCGGTGATCGCAACTTTCCATCGGCCAGGGGCGTCGCTCAGGGCCGTCCTGAACCGCATCTGCGCTTCATTTGCCGCGATGTCGAAGTTCCCTCCGTAATAAGGCACCTCTACCCCGTGCGGATTCGTAACTGTCATCCTGGCTGTCGATCGAAGGGACTCGTTGCCTTGAACTTTTATATCCACCTGGATTTCTTCTCCGAGCCGGATCTCTGAGGGGGCACTGACAGTGACCCCGCTGATGGGCTTCTCGAGCAACGCCAACAAGACGGGTGCCGCCGGTTCAATCGCGAAATCGAACGCGGAAGCCGAGCCCAGGTATTGTCTCTTTCGAACATCGTAAACCGCAGCAGTGCGTTGGAGCTGAACGCGAATGCTTTCCTGTGGTTTCTTCGGATCTGGTATCAGTCCGAGAAGCTGGGTTTTGCCGGTATTAAGCAGGTAGGTCGCACAGTCGCTCACCGACCGCCCATCCAGCGTGGTCAGCCGGATGATCGGGCGGATCTCCGCATCTTCAAGGACGCGTGAGAAGCGCGCGAGAAGCGGGCCCGTCTTCTTCTCCAATTTCGCTTGCGGGTATGAATCCATGAAGTAATTGAGGAAGTATCCTCTTCCCTTCCCGAACTCATGGGCCAGCAGGCTCGGATGGGCAGCGGCCGGATCAAGAAGGCGGGCTCGGCGCGTCCTCAACGTCGGCTCACCTGCGGCCCGCAAAATCGCTTCCTGATTCGCCGAAGGAGCGTCAATCCCGAAGACGTCGAGCAGGGGCCTCGCCTCCCGAAATCGGCAGTGCTCGTCCATGATACCCGGCAGTGCGTCGGCGATCACTGTCCCTCCGCCGGCCACAAAGTCCCGGATGGCGCGAACTTCCTTGTCGCTCAACGCATAGCTCATCGGAAGCACGAAGATGCGGTAGCCCTGCTTGAGGAGGGCACCGTTTTCCAGATCGCCATACGCCAAGAAGTCAAACTGCAAACCCGAATCTCTCAGGATCTTCACCCAACCGTCGCGGTTGTCGTTGAAGCGGTCGAACGACTTGCTCGTGTTGTAACTGACTTCCTCCTTCATCTTCCCGTCAACGATCCAGGCGGCGTGCATGCTCGGATAGGAGTAATGAATGGCGATCCCGTTGTTTGCGGGCGTAGCCAGCCCGACGAGTTTCCCGATTCCTTCGCCTCGCAGTTCACGAAATCCCTCCTCCATGTCCTTCCCGCTTTGGCTCATCGTCAGATCCGGATCGAGGGTCGAGTACTGCCAGAAGATGTAGGCGCCGCCGTTGGCGCCTTTGAAAAGGTTGCTGTAGAAGTTGTAGAAGACATCCTTACCCAGCACGCCGTAACCGGCGCCACCGGAGATCTTCAACTCCGGGTTGAAGCAACGATGGAAATCGAGCTGATTGCCTCCGTCGTAAGCATTCAAATGCCGGGTGTAACGGTTGATTCGACTGTAATCACAGCCGTTGTGTGACCCGGAGATTTGCGTTCCAGAGTTTAGAAGGATGCCTTCCGGATCGATCTTGCGGAGCTCTTCAAGGACAAAGGCGAAGGAGTCCGCGTACGTCTTCTCCATGTAGGTGCGATGGTCCGCCCAGGAGGAATAATTACCGCGCTTCTGGGCTTCCGGCGCATCATCGGGTACGACTTCGTCCCAGGAAGTGAACGATGTTCCCCACTGTTGGTTCAGTTGATCGAGTCCGCCATACGTGTCCTTCAGCCAGCGCCGCATTGCGGCCATTGTTGTAGGCGCGAAACAGAGGTCGACCGCATCCCCGTAACACGTGAGTGACGGCTCCTCGTAAACGTAATAAGACATCGGAGAGAAGGGCACCCACGGTTGGGTCAGCTCTCTCAACTCCCGGATGACCAATTCCCGGTACCCGGGATCGTCGAGGCAGTGCTCGCGTGCCAGAACTCTCTTATCACCCGTTGCCAAGTACTTCCGTTTCATCTCCGTGTAGTATTTACGCGATTCCCCGTCCGGAGACTCCTGGCCGCTGATCCGTGTTTGCGCCTGAACGTTATAATTCGCGTGTTTGCTGTTAGTGACCGAATAGGAAGAGAGGGTGGTCACGTTCAACCGACGCATTTGCCTGTCGATTGCCGGCCAAATCCCTGGAATCGGATCCGGGCCAAAGCGGTACATGACGATGTCGTAGTCATCCCATTTCCGTGGCTGAAGGACAAAGACCTCCGCCTTCTGCCGATCCGACCGTGTCCCGTTGACGAGAACCTGGCAGTCAATGATGGCGAGATGAGTCAACGCGCCGTTAGTTTTGAGGTTGACCGTTTGCTCTGCCTTTCCTGTGAAACTCAGGGGAACCGATTGCCGGTCGAGCAGGCGTTCGTAGTTATCGAAGAGCCTCACTTCAAGAGAGCAGCGGATTTCTTGCGGGGAGCGCAACTTGACCACGACGGGAACTGCTTCCCCCACTCTCACTCGGTCGGTCCCCGGTTTAACGGACGTCAGCACGACCGGGGAGGGTACGCGACCCAGAGAGGCAGCCCAGTCAAGCACCTTGCCCTGGTCGGTCAACCGTACTTCGAACAAGTGCAGCCCGGGATTGGGTGGAAACGGGATTCGGGCGGGCGCCTCGGCCGACACCGGGATCTGGAGTTCGTCGACCTCAGTCTCACCAAAACTATTTCGCACGGTGACGCGAAGCTCGGAATTCGGGGGAGCGCTTTTGACCTGTGCTTCGGCGCCGGACGGAGTGGAGACTAGCGGTCCGAGTTCCGCCGCCGGTTCCCTATGAGCGGCCCAGACAACGGCGCGGGCAACCAAAGCCCAGAGGTAGTCATGATAGGGATAGTCCAAGCCAGTCTCAAAGACGCTCTTGATGGCGGGAATCATCCCTTTTTCACGGTAGCCAAGTGCCACGATGCGGCCTTTACCGTAAGAACGAATTGCCAAAACCGGATGCCCCCCTGCTGTCTGCAGGAGCACCTGTGATCCAGTCGTGACTGTCGATGCCGGCACTTCCAGCTGAGTCCAGGGGAAAGCCTCCCAGGCGATTCCCCGCGTGATGTAATGAGCGCCGGTTGGTTCCCATCGAGACGTGTCGACGTCATCATCCGGATTCTTCTTCCCATCGACCGAGGAAGCAGAGCGGATTAGGGGAGAAGGATCCCAGACAGCGCCGTCGGAATTATTCGGTTCAAACAGAACCAGCCCGGCGCCCTCCTCAACGCGTCGTCGAATCGCTCCGCGCACCTCCTCAGGGTAGCTGTTCCAGGCGTGAAGTCCGGGCCAGAGAATTACGTCGTATCGTGGCCCATAGATGAGGTCGTCCGCGATATAGGTGTACGCCAGACTGAAGTGGTTCGCCCAGAGCTCACCGCCTCCTCCGCGCTGCTCGTAGAAGTCCCCGAAGCCCCACTTGTTGATGCCTGCGCTCTTGCCAATCGTGGTTGCCTTGAAGTCGAGATCCAGGCGTTGAGCCAGCTCGACAATACCGCGCCCGTCTGCGACATCCGCAATAGCGAACACTTTGATTGGACCGCCGGCGAGAGGGCGGGCCCAAGGTACGTGCGGCGTCTCGACATCCAGCGAATAGTTGATGTCCCATCGTCCGCGCTGTTGGAGTACCGGGTGAAAACGGTCCAGCGCGAAATAGTCGAAGTAGAAGGTTCCCTTGGTCGTGATCGCGACGGTCAGCGACCGCATCACCTGCAGGTTGACAGTCTTCGCTTCGGCGAGTCTGAGTTGGAGGTGATTCGCGCCCGGTCGAACGCGAAAAGACTGGCGGTAGTTGGCGCCGATCGAGTCCTGGAGAACCAACGCGACATCCGACGGTTGTTGACTCCAGACGAACACCAGCAGAGACTCCTGCCAGCGCCAGTCAGGGGGTATTTGGGAGATCTCAATCGAGCCTCCTCCTTCCGGCGAAATCACCTCCAGTGAGCTGCCCTCCCAGGCGGGAAAACGCGTCGAAGGCCCGATCCGGACGCCGGAGGAAGAACGAATCGACTTGATCTCCAGTTGCTCCTCGAACGAAGCGAAAACCTGGAGCTCCGCCCAAGCCCGGTCGCAGAGCAGGCCGAGGGTCAGGAGCAGGAACAGAAGCATGTTTTTGACGATGACCTTCATGGCGCTGACCCATTCTTGGAATCTTGTTGATCCGGTTAATCCTGTCAAAAGTATCAGACAGGATTAACCGGATTCCCCGCGGAGATCCACCTACCGAGACTCAGGGACGGGCAGGTTGTTGGTCTTCGCGTAAGCACGCGCGACGTCACCGAGTTGCCTGAGCCAGTGCTCCAACCCGATGCTTTCCTCCGGCGCGATCATGTAGCTGAGGTCCGGACGGCGGTCGGCCCAATGGTCCTTGGTGTCGTCCATAACGTGGTAGAACTTCTTCCCGTTGACCTCCTGGCCCTTGGGAAATCGGTCTTTTTCCCAGGTGACCTTCAAGTATTCGAACACTCGGGCGGAATCTCCACCAATCTCCGCCGCCTCGCGCCGTGCCTCCAAAAGCAAATCGAGAGCACGTTCCGAGTCCTTACCAGCAGCGGCGGAGCGGGCCTCACCGAGCGTCTGCTCAATCGCTCGAAATCCGGCGATCATGCGATCGTGGTGACCGGCTAACTTCGCTATCGAAAGCAGGACTTCCAGGTTGTAGCGGTTGCGCGCAACCTTGGAGATGGCCTCGTGTAAGCGGTCGACGAGGGCATCGTTCGCTTCCGCCATCCGCGCCGCACTCTCCGCCAACTCCGCATAGCGCCCAGTGTAAACGGGGGTAAAGTCCAGCTTCGTGGACTCAGGTAGCGGCGGAGGCGGCAACGTCAGGTCTTCGCGCTCCCCTCCCACCCCCTTTCCCTCGGAGTTTCCGTATGCGCGGCCGCGCACTTTGGAGGGAACGCGATCCCAGGATCTCTCGAAAAACCGTGCCTGTGACTGGATTGCGCGGTAAATCCCGGCCAGGTCCTGCACCCCTGGTCCGTAGAACACGTTCATAAAGTCCGCGACGTGTTGCTCGACTGACGGGGAATCGGGATTCCACGCAGATTGAGCGACGGCCGACCAACCGAGCCAGAAAGTTTCGCTGTGAAGTCCGGAGTCATCCCAGGCCGCGCCGTAAACACCAATCGGACGGCCTTGGCTCGCTGAACGGGAGACATCTCTGAACGTTTGCGCCAGGCGGCCGGGCTGCAGTCTACCGTCCCGCTCGAATGAAAAGTGATCGGGAAACAGCAATTCGTCGCCTTGCATGGAGGTGTAGATCAACTGCTCCATTCCCCGAGTTACCTCCTCCCGCATCTGAACGGCGTTGCCGCTCATCACGGCGTTGATCAGGTCGGGCGGCAGGAGCCGGATGTGCTCGGGCAGCACCGGATATTCCACCCACGCCAGCATCCGGCGCCGGCGCGCTGACAGGAAATTGTGCGCCCGATTTGCGAACTCGACCCAACGTAGACTGCGATTCTCGGGATTGTATGATTTGTCGCACTTCGCGCAGATGCCCGCGTAATAAACCTCATCAGTCGAGACGTGGAAGTACTCGACTCCCTGGGTTGCCTTGATCACGTCGTCAAACATCGAGAAGATGAGCTGGTAGGTTCGCTCGTCACAGAGGCACGACTGGTAGTTGTTCCCGTCCGCCCGAAGATCCGCAAATTCCGGGTACTTCAAGACGTAGCTCATGTGAGCGGGTGACTGGATCTGTGGGACGACCTGGATGAATCGCTCGAGGCCGTAATTCACGATCTCCTGTAACTCGGCAGTCGTAAAGGCGCCCGGCGCTCCTATGATGGGGTGGGAAGGGTACTCGAATTTGTCTTCAAGCTCGAACCCGATCATGTTCACCTTGAATCGCGCGCACCAATCCAGGTAGCGCTTCAGAGTATCGATCCGGTCTTGGTGATGCTTGGTGTCCCAATGCAAGAATCGAAGCTCGAAAGCCGGCCAATCCTCGATCGTTCCGACGGGCAGAGTGAACGAGCCTTTGCCGTTTGGCTTCAGTAACTGAATGAATGTCTGGACGCCGTAAAACAGCCCCTGGTCGCTGTTCCCTTCGATGACGATACGATGCGGCGCCGCCGTGATCCGATAAGCCTGCCGATCGAGCTCGGGTTTAGCGCCGCTCTTTACAGCGCCGCTTCTGGTCGCAAGGACCAGGATGTCTGTCTTCGTCGATCCGGCCGCGCGAAGCGAAAGCCCGTACATGTCGTCGAGGTCCGTGAGCAGCGAGCGGATCGCGATGTGCTTCGTGGGAAGCGCCGTCTCATAAGTCCAGCTACCGGAAATCTCCAAATCGCCACTTCCCAAACGCACATGGCGTGGAGACGGAACCACCGAATAGCCCCGCAGAAAAAGCTCGCTTGGCGACTGCCCGGCGGCGGCGGTGAAGGCAAGGGCACATCCAAAGATGGGCGTCCAGCAGAGACGCAGGCAGCGCCTGACCTCGGATGAGAACCAGGAGCAATTACGCATTCGGCCTCCAGGACCGTCCTATTGGGGACGGTTCGGTTTACAGAACTTCCGATCAAGGCGGCAGGCCTCGGCCAGCTCGCTTTCGCCTTTCTGGCGATCGCCATTCCTCAAATATGCGAGGCCCAGGTTGTAGTGCGTGGCTGCGTTCCTGGGGTTTACCGCGAGAGCTTTCCGGAAGTGTGACGTCGCCTCGCTAAAGCGCGATTCGCGTGCCAGGAGAAACCCGAGTTTGAGGTGGCACTCCTCGTCTCCAGGAGCGTTCCGAGAGGCCCGCTGGAACTCGGCAATGGCTCGAGGAAATTCACCTTTCGCCTCGTAGACGAAGCCGAGGTACTTCTGAGCAGGCAGGTATCCGTGCTCGTTGGACAGCAGTCGACGGAAACCGACCTCGGCGACGTCCAACCGGTTCAGGTAATAATCACAGGCGGCGACGAAAAAGAGTGCCTGCAGGTCGTCCGGATTACTGGCGAGAACCTTTTCGAAGTCGAAACGAGCGAGCTCGAAACGCTCTTCGTTGTAACGACAGCGCCCCAGTAGCAGGTGTGCTGCAGCCATCCCCTTCTCTTCTCGGAGTGCCTGCTCAAGAAGGGGAATGGCGACGGCACATTGTCCTTTGGCCGCTGCCTGACCCGCTCGGGAGATCAGCTGAAAGACGCGGAGCTTATCCTTGGGATCCGCCAATTCGGCTGGCGCTCTGCCTGACGGTCGCGGGCCGCTCACGTAACCGAGGGCCGCCAACCGCTCCCGCTCCTGAGGATCTATGATTGGAGGTTTTCCAGCACCGAGCTTTGCTGAAGTTCCGGCGATGCTGGCTAGGCGCTCCTTCATGCCCGCTGCCAGCTCCGGCTGCTGACTGTGCAGGTTACGGATCTCACCCGGATCACGCCTGAGGTCGTACAGTTCAGCTTTGGGCGCCTCAATGTATTTGGTCCCCGCCCGTCGGACCGCTCGGAGCGGGCTCCAGCCAAATTGCGCGGGATAACAGGTCTCACTGTACGCCTCGGAGGCGCCGCTGGTCTCGCGTCCCTGCATTCCGCCGAGGAGGCCATGTCCGGCGGTTTTCGGTGGTGCGCCAACATTCGCAATTTGAAGAATAGTCGGCAGGATATCGACGGTCGATACCTGAGGAGAGACTTCCTTAATGGGGCCGAGATTCACAGCAGGCTTGATGATAAGAGGGACGAGAAGCGTCGTGTCGTAGAGGAACAGACCGTGCGTGAATTCGTGGTGCTCTCCGAAACTCTCCCCGTGGTCGCTCGTCAAAACAATTGCGCTTCGATCATACAAACCCTGATTCTTGAGGAATGCCACGAGCCTGCCTGTCTGCTGATCGCAATACGCCACCTCCCCATCGTACGGACGCGACTTGAAACGCGTGCCGAATGGTTCCGGGGGCCGATAGGGATCGTGTGGATCGTACAGATGGACCCAAACAAAGAACGGGTTCGCTCGGGCCGTCTTGAGCCAAGCGATGGTTTTATCCACTACCTCGGCAGCGGGACGTTCAAGTTCATTTAGATTCACAACGCCAGAGGAGTTTCCGAGGGGGACATCATCGTAACGGTCAAAACCCTGATTCAATCCAAACCGCGAATTAAGCACGTAACTGCCGACAAAAGCCGCAGTTACGTAACCCGCGGACTTTAGCAACTCCCCTAATGTACGCTGCTCCGGTCCCAACTTATACCCGACGTTGTCGCGGACTCCGTGAACGGTTGGTAGAGTTCCGGTGAGAATCGTGGCGTGAGAGGGTAGCGTCAGGGGAACCTGTGCGACAGCTGTCTTGAAACGGATTCCATCCGCGGCCAATCGATCGATGTTGGGAGTGTCGGCCAGCGAGTAACCGTAGCAGCCGAGCCGGTCCGAACGAAGCGTGTCGATCGTGATGAGAACGATGTTGGGTCGAGCAACGTCGGCTGCTTCGGAGTTCCCACCGAAAACGCACAGCCACGGCAGGAATCCCGTTAATCCTGTCAGAAAGTTTTTTGACAGGATTAACAGGATTGACAGGATTCGTCTTACAACCGCACTTTTCACTGGTATCCCCTCTGGGATTGGACCGTCTCGATAAACGCCAGGATATTCTCCAACGGCACGTCTCCCTCTACGTCGTGAGACGGTGAGAATATGTAACTCCCCTTCGATCCCAATTCAAGCAAGCTACGGCTTTCCTCACGGACTTCGTCTGGAGTGGCGAAGGGGAGGATACGCTGGGTCGACAGCCCCCCGTAGAAACACAGCCGACCACGATACTGCTCCATGAGCGCTCGGGTGTCCATAACCTCCGGCTGGAAGGGATTGAAACAGTTGACCCCGATTTCGATCAACTCGTCAAACAGCTCGTCGACATCGCCACAGGAATGAATAAAGACCGCCTTTCCTGTTTCTCGAACTGCGCCGTACATACGTTTCAAGACCGGCTTGAGGAATTCCCGCCAGAGCCGGGGTCCCATCTGAAGTCCCCGTTGCTGTCCCCAGTCATCCCCGAACTCGACCGCATCGATGTCGTACTTCAATGCCTCGTGCGCCTGGGCAATATTGTAATCGGCAATCGTGTTCAGCAGGTCGCGGACAAAACTCGGATGATCGTGGAAATCCATGAGAAGGTTTTCCATTCCCCTGAGCGTCCAGGCGCGTTCGTAAAGCGAGAAACCTATGCCAAAGACCCGATATCGGTCCCCGTACGTCGCAATAAGCTGAGGGATGTCGGCGAAAAAGCGCGGTTCTCGGGGGTCCGGGAATTGGTATCCGAGGAGAGAGGGTTTCGACAGGAGGCACCCTTCGACGATACCGATATCGCGGTCGACACTCCGATTCCAGACTACACCGAAGACGTCTCGCACCCGGTGTTCATCGACGGGATCAAAGAAGCCGATATCATTTCCCAACTTCAGAAGATGATTCTGCAACCACAGTTCGAGGTCGCCGGCCGGATGATGTCGCTGAAGCTTCTCCCTGGCTTCTTGGGTGAATCCAAAAGACCACGGGACATAGGGCGGGGCCTGGCCATCGAGAGACATCCTGACTACTTCTCGTTTTGTCATGCCGCCGCCCTGTCCAACTGGGGCGAGAGCGCAGACTCCCAGTGCCTGCGCTCTCTTTCGGGAGGAGAATTAGAACTCCAGCCGCGCGCCGAACTGGATCAGGCGCGGGTCACTCGCCGTCGAGGTGATCCGCCCGTTGCTCGCGTTCGGGTTGCTGTAGTTCGGGTGGTTGAGGAGATTGAAGATGTCCGCCGTGAAACGCAGCGAGGCAGACTCGGTAATGGTCGTGGTCTTGAAGAACGAGAAATCGATCATGCTGAAGCCGGGTCCTTCCAGGATGTTCCTGCCCGGCCGTTTGTTCGTGATGACATCGACGGTCATGCCCGTGTTGGGGTCGATCGCCTGCACAAAAGCGCCGGTGTCGAACCAACGGGTCAGTGTGCGTTCGTCGTTGGGCAGGTTGCCATCAGCGACTCTCCACCGGTTTCGATCGGGCGAGAAAAACAGCCCGGAACGGTTTGTGCTGATGGCGGCGATCTGCCATCCCTCGAGGATCTTTCCCAGGACTCCCTTGGCCGAGCCGGCGAGCCGCTGCCCGGGGCCCCACGGCAAATCGATCAGGAAGTTAAAGGTGAAACGATGACGCGGGTAATACGCGGAATCGCCCTTCTCCAACTCGAGCCGCTGCTCCAGGCTGGCAATGCCGCTTCGGCGGTCGCCGAGGATCGGGAGAGCGCCGGAGCCGCCCGTGGTCTGCTCGGAGGTATTGAGGGTCTTGGCCAGCACGTAGAAGGCCTGGAAGGTAACACCCCTGCTCACATTACGCATCAATTCCGCCTGGAACTGATGGCTTTGTGACCAGGCGCCGGTCTTCAACGTCCCCACGTCTCCGAAGACCGGGTCCGCGCGGCGGGCCGGGTCGGAAAGAAGCGGATAAAGGGACTGCGGATAGGCCGTGTTCACCGGTTCGTTGAATTGGAGCTCGCTTCCCCGAGTGCCCACGTAGCTCAACTGCAAAGAGGTCTGCGGCAGGATCTCCTGCTGCAGGGTCAGGTTCCAGGTCTGAGCCATCGAGTCCTTCATGTAAGGATCGAACGGCGCAATGCCGACCGGCGCGGCAATGGACACCGCGCTGTCGCTGAACGCCGGAGTGCTGCCACCGAGCACGTAGGGCGGCGCGGTCCGGAACAGTCCGGCCTTCTCCCTCGGATAGCCCACCTGTGATCGCGTGAAGTTGAATGGCGCGTTCTGACGGGTCGGCGACTGCAGGGTAATGAGCGGCAGGGTCCAGTAGTTGAGTCCCCAACCGCCTCGCAGAACCGTCTTGCCGCTGCCCGTGAGCTGGTAAGCAAAGCCGATCCGCGGCGCGAAGTCGTTGCGGTCGGGTTGGAGCAGATGCTCCGGCAAGCCCGTCTCGGCGGCCGTCTTGAACACCACTCCTGCCGCCTGATACGCGGTGACGGCAGCGGGATTGACAGCGAACGCCTTGTCGACAGGGTCGTTCAAAACGATGGTTTTGCTCTTCGGGTCGTAGGTCGAGATCTGGTCGCGCAGGTCCCTGTAACGGGTGTAGTACTCGTAGCGCAAACCAAGGTTCAAAGTCAGGCGACTGCTCACCTTCCAGTCATCGTGAAAGTAAACGCCCAGGTCCTTTTGTCGATGATAGAAGAACCCCTTGTCGCTGCGGAGTTCGCCCCAGTCGTCGTAGCCGAGCAGGAAGGAGGCGAAACCAGACCCAGTCCCCGGCACGATGTTGTTGTTCGCGTCCCCGAGCCCCGTCCACTGGGGTCCGAAGGTGTAGCAGCCTCGCGGCTGGCCGCGTTCGTCGGAGTTAACCGCCATGGTGCGGAATTGCCCGCCCATCTTCAGGGAGTGGTTCCCCTTGATCATGGAGAGGTTGTCGGCCCAGGTAGTGAACAACTGCGGCGCGGTCTGCGGGTTGTCGTCGTCCCAGAAAATCCCGCTCGGCCAACCGCCAAACTCCAGGTCACCGGAGACTGGATCAGCCGGATACAGGCAGGGCCAACCACTGTCCCCTGTCACGTTCTGCAAACCGAGCAGATCCGTTATCTTCGGGTCCTTGATCGTCGGACCGCGGCGGGAGTTCGGCCGGGTGAAACCCACCCGGAGCTCGTTGACCACGCTCGGGCTGAAAGTGTGAGTGTTGGCGAACGTGCCCTGAGACGTTCGGGCGGTTACCGTGTTGTAGTAAATCTCCGTCGTCGGTGACCCGCCCTTCGGGTTCGGCTTGACCTGGTCGACAAAAGTGTAGGTCAGGGAGTAAGTGTCATTCCCGGCCTGGTGATCGCCCTTGACCGTGAACTTGTCTTCATCGGTTCCGCTGGGGAGGCGAACCTCGAGATTCTGCTCGATCGGTGCTCCGGGAATGTTGGGCATTGGATAACGGGTTAGCGCCTGGATAGCCATTTTGCTGAGCCGGCTCGCCGGGATCTTGTTGTTTGGGAACGGGTCGCGGACGGAAAGCCCCGTCGCCGTATCCAGGCGGGTGGTTAGCGGATCGTAAATCGTGTAGACCGAATCCTCCCCGGTTGGCTTGTAGTTGGAGAAGTCACCGTTACGCAGGGCCTCGGTCGGGGAGCCCTTGAAAGCGGAGTACCGCTGAGTCAGGCGCAGACCTTCGTAAGTAAAGAAGAAAAAGGTTTTGTCCTTGCCGTCATAGATCTTCGGCAGGACAATCGGCCCGCCAACAGCGCCGCCAAACTCATGCCTTATCAACTTGGACTGCGGTTTGGTCGAGAACGGGTTTCGGGCCAGCAAACCATTGCTCCGGTAGGTTTCAAAGGCGGACCCGTGAATTTGGTTGGTACCGGACTTGGTCAAATAGCTGATCGTTGCCGGCTTGCTGTACTGGGCACTGGAATTCAGAGCCTCGACTTTGAATTCCTGCACCCCCTCCATCGCCGGGCTGACCCGGCTGAAATCCCCAAGGTACTTGTCCTCAATGCTGACGCCGTCTGCAAGGAACTGCACATTCCCCTGCTGGAGCCCGTTAACCTGGGTGGTGCCTGCCTCCCGGCTGACCCCCGGTGTAAGAGAGAACAAGGTCGCTATCGAGCGCCCGTTCAGCGGGAGGGTCTCGATCCGATCCGATTCTTTGATGTCGTACAAAGTCGAGGTCGAGGTTTCCACGACCGGGGTCGAGTCGGCCACGGTGACTTCGACGGACTGAGTCCCCACCGCCAGTCGAATGTCCACCGTCGCTTCCTGCCCAACCCGAAGGACCAGTCTTCCTTCGAACTTTGCGAAGCCGGTCATTTCTGCTGTCACGGTGTAGTTACCGGCAGGCACACTTGGAAAAGCGTAAATCCCAACGTCGTTACTCACCGTCGTGCGCGTCTGGTTCGTGTCAAGGTTTTTTAGGGTAACTCCCGCCCCTGGAACAACCCCTCCGGACGAATCCGTCACGACTCCTTTCACTCCTCCCAGTGAGGTCTGAGCCAGCCCGCCTGCCGTGAAGAGGCAAGCGACCAACACCAGGATGATAACTGCGGCTAACCGATGGCCTTTCATGGTTCCTCCTGCTCTCTCCGTCGAGAACCAAGATCTTCAGCAATGAATTACTTTCGCGTCGCACGAAAGCTTGCGCCAAACATACTTTGGTCTGAACGGAAGTCTATTGCCGACTATCAAGTCAGTCAAGCGGTTTTTAACGATAAGCCGTAGTACCCGGTACTCTTTTTCTGTTTCAATTGCAAACGAGCAGGGATAGACTTACTTGGGTACGGCAAGGATCTGCAGCAGGCACTATGCATGGAGTCTTAGCAAGCCGCGGAAAAGGATTGGCGCCACAGGAGGTCAGGGGTGTGAACCGGGCACTGGTTCTGCAACTGCTGCGTCGCTTCCGGCAACTGTCTCGCGCTGACATCGCCCGCCGCACGGGTCTGTCTGAAGGGACCGTCTCCCGCATTGTTGCCGTGCTCATGCAGGAAAGGCTTCTCACTGAGCAGGGCGTCGAGAACTCCACTGGCGGCCGCCCCGGCACCCTGCTCCGGCTCGATGCCAGTCACTTCTGCGCGGTGGGCGCGGAAATCCAAAACTGGGAGACCCGGGTGGCCGTGGGCACCGTCGAAGGCAGGGCTATCGCCTCCGAGACCTTCCGCACCCCCGCTTCTCCGCTGAAGGCCCTGGATACTCTGGCCAAAGCTTATGAATCACTGAGCCAGCAATACGGGCCAGAAAGGCTGGAGGGCCTCGGGGTCAGCGTGCGCGGCATCGTCAACAGCGAAGCCGGGGTACTCCAGGTCGGCAGTCACGCATCGTGGAACGGAATCCCGGTGCGCGCATACCTGCAGGAACGCCTCGGAATTCCGGTCTACGTCGAGAACAACATCCGCTCGGCCGCGCTCGTCGAGTACAGCCTGGGGGCACCCGAGGCACACGCCAGCCACAGCCTGCTCTTTGTCAAGGTGGATGAAGGCGTCGGCATGGGGATGGTTTTGGAGGGACGCCTGCACCGCGGGCCGCACAATGCCGCGGGCGAATTCGGGCAGATGGTCATAGCGGATTCCCCGGGAGACGGGCGACAGGATCGTCCAGGCTGTCTGGAATCTCTCGCTTCCAACACCGCCATCTGCGACCGCTATGCCGAGTTGTCCGGGGCCGGCCGAAAAAGCGGCGAAGAAACGGCTTCCAGGACTCGACAAATTTGTCACCTCGCGGTTCAGGGAGACCCTTATGCCCGACAGGCTCTGCTCGAGGCTTCCCGATACCTCGGGATCGGCATTGCGAATGCTGTCTGGGGGCTGAACGCGGACATGGTCGTCATTGACGGGGTCATCACCGAGGCGTGGCCTCTCGTCTCTGAGAGTATTCGAAAGCAGTTCCCCCCGGAACGGGAGTTGGAGAACTTCAACCACCTGGTCCTGCGGCCCTGCGTGTTTCGTGGTGACGGTTCTTTGCTCGGCGCACTCGCTCTGCCCTTCGCGCATATTTTCAGCACCGGCCAGCGCGCGGCGACGGCGGGAACCGCCGCGTCGAACAGCGACAAGACAGGAGAAGCAGGGGGGTTAGGGTAAACCGTTTCTCAGCCGTGCATTCTTCGATTCTTTCAAAGGGTTGTGAGGCCAGTGTGAACAAAGAATTCGAAACCCGAATCGCCAATTATGTTGACGACCACCGCGACGTTTTGATCCGGACCACGTCGGACCTTGTCAGGCTGAATTCGGTGAACAGCCCGCCCACTGGAGCAGAGAAGGAATGCCAGGTGTACCTGGCGAACAGACTCCGAGAAATCAGCTGGAACCCCGAGCTTTATCGCCCCGACCAGGTGGACGGTGTCACCGATCATCCCCTGTTCTGGGCAGGCCGGGACTACACGGACCGCCCCAACCTCGGCGCCCGACGCCCGGGCCGAGGGGGCGGCCGTTCGCTCGTTCTCTCCGGGCACGTTGACACGGTGCCTGTAGGAAGCGCCTGCTGGACGCGCGATCCGTTCGGAGCCGCAGTCGAGGGCAACCGGCTTTATGGCCGCGGGGCAAACGACATGAAGGGGGGCGTGGCGACGAACCTCTTCGTACTGCAGGCTTTGCACGAGCTCGAAATCCAGCTCGAGGGCGATCTGGTTTTCGAATCCGTAGTGGACGAGGAATTCGGCGGTGCGAACGGAACGCTGGCCGGACGGGTGGCGGGGTTCAACGGTGACGCCGCGGTCGTCTCCGAGCCGTCTTTCCTGCGCGTCTGCCCTGCCCAGCGGGGTGGCCGTGTGGCTCACATCCAGCTCTGCTCTCCGGCGGACGGCATACTGGATGAAAACGGCCTTGGCAGCGGCGTGGTGATGCAGCTCCAGCACTTGCTTTCAAAGTTGGGCGAGTACTCTGAGCGGCGCCGGGCAGGCGCGCCACGCCATCCTCTTTACGCTCGACATTCGGCCGACCCGGTGCCGGTTTCGGTGACTAAAATCTCTACCGGGCCGTGGGGTAACCAGGAACCTATAGCGGTGCCGGGAAGCTGTCGCGTCGAGCTCTACTGGCAGGCAATGCCCGGGGAGACCCGGGAGGAGGTCGACGGCCAGTTCTCAACCTGGATGAATGAAGTGGTCGGCTCAGCTCCCGAGCTCTTCGGACTCGCTCCAGTCATCGAGTTTCCGACGCGCTGGCTGCCTGGATGCGACACCCCGGTCTCCTCCCCCCTGGTGGTCGAGCTGTCCGCCTGCGCCACGAGCGTGCTCGGTCAGCCGCCGGCCATAGAAGGGATCGAGGGACCCGGAGACATGTTCCTTTTCCAGCAGGTTTTCGGGATTCCCTCCGTCTACTGGGGAGCGCGGGGGGCGAACACGCACGCGGCCGACGAATACGTCGACATCGATTCGCTCGTCGCGGCGGCTCACACACTGCTGCTTTTCGTCTGCCGATGGTGCGGGGTGGCCAAATGAAGACGGTGCGAACGCGTAGCAGACGTCACCTTGTGCTGTGCCTCCTGCTCATTGTCTGTCTCGCCGACTTCGTGCCGGGCAAAGACAAGTGGGCTAAGAAGTCCTACCTCGAATGGACCGAAGAGGAAGCCCTCCAGGTACTGACGGATTCGCCGTGGTCGAAAGCCTGGATTCCGGTCGTCCCCCGGCTGGCCGTAAGCCCCGCCTCCCCGACGTCCTCCGGTGACACCGATGACGCGGGGCAGCACTCGAACTGTTGCCGCACGTACGGCAGCGGCATCGGCAGGGCGGCGGCCGATCCCCGGAACACGAAGGACAACCCGGCCGGGAACCAGCCCGCCCCCCGGACAGGCGGTCCCGCTGAGTCGTTCCGGGTTTCCTGGTTTTCGTCAATGCACGTCCGGCAGGCTCTCTATCGCCTGCGCCTGATCAACGGAGCGGAGCGAGATCCGGCGACCGAGCTTGGACTCGTCCAGCCGGCCGATCGGATTGTCCTGGCCGTCTTCGGCCCCTCCATGCGCCGCTTCCAGGGCACATCCCTGGCCCTGTTGCGTGCCTCGACACGCCTGGAATCCAGAAAGAACCGGGGGCGCGTGGCCGACTTGCTGGACTTTGTGGCGCCGGAGACGAGGGCCGATCACCTGGCGCTCTTCGTCTTCGCCCGCACGGTCGACGGTCGGCCGGTGTTTGACGCGGAGGACAAAGAACTGATCTTCTCGAGCGGGGAAGGCCAAGGTCGTATCACTGTCGCCTTCAAGCTCAAAGCCATGAGCATCGATGGGGCTCTCGACTATTGATCTCACCGAGGGTCCTCGACCGAAGCGGTGGGACGCGGACGGACACGGACGAACACGAACAGGCACGGACGGACATCGGCAACGCGGGCTCGAGACATGAGGCATCCTGGGACCGACGAGAAAGAAGCGACAAGGACAGACCGACCTGGTTTTAAGCGGGTGCTGTCGCTTTGGGACCTGGTCTTGTTCGGCCTGGCCTTCGTGGGCCCCACGGCCCCCTACTCGATGTTCGGCATCGGCACCGTCAAATCCCTGGGGCATCTCCCGCTCGTGTACGGAATCGCTTTGGTGGCGATGAGCCTGACCGCCATCAGTTACGGCAGGATGGCAGCCGCGTTCCCCGACGCTGGTTCGACCTACACTTACGCGTCCAAGGCACTGCACCCCCATGCCGGTTACTTCGCGGGATGGGGCATGATACTCGACTACATCCTCATTCCTCTACTCAGTGTCATTTTCGTCGGTTTGACAGCCAATAAGCTGGTCCCTCAAGTTCCCTACGCGGTTTGGGTGATTCTCGCGGCAGCCGTGATCACCACTATCAACCTGCGGGGCATCAAAGTCACTGCCCGGGCCAATACATTGCTGAACGCGATCATGATCGGGTCGCTCGCCTGGTTCGTGATCATGGCGCTCCGCGCCTTGTCGGCAGGCGTGGGTGAAGGCACCCTCCTGTCGATGAGGCCCTTTTACAACCCTGCGGAGTTTTCTCTCGGGGCGATCATGGGCGCCACCTCTCTGGCCTCTCTCTCGTTCCTTGGCTTTGACGGGATCTCGACGCTCTCAGAGGACGCGAAGGATCCTCGACGCGACATCTGGCGAGCCACTGTTCTAGTCTGTTTCATCGCGGGTGCGCTTTTCATCCTCCAGAGTTATCTGGGCCAAATGGTATGGCCCGACTTCCGAGCGTTTTCGCCGGTTGAGACCGCTTTCATGGATGTCGGAAAGCGAATCGGTGGCGAGGTCCTGTTCTACTCCATCTCTTTCGTTCTCCTCGTCGGGGGAATCGCGAGCGCTATCACCGGACAGGCCAGCGCGTCCAGGCTTCTTTACGGAATGGGCAGGGATGGGCTGTTGCCGTACCGGGTCTTCGGCTACATCCATCCTCGGTTGGGGACCCCGATCTACAGCGTGCTGCTGATGGGTACAATCCACTTGTTGGGCGCTCTCGCCCTGCGCTACTCGGAGGCCGCGGAGTTGGTCAACTTCGGCGCTCTCTTAGGATTCATGACCGTCAATCTGTGTGTTTGGCGCCTGTACTTCCTTACTCTGAGACAAAAGCAGGCGAAACAGATCGTCCCCAACCTGGTCTTGCCGTTCCTCGCGTTTGCCGTCTGTCTTGCCATTTGGGGCAGTCTCTCCAGCTTGGCGCTCCTGCTGGGCGCCCTATGGATGGGTATTGGGCTCGTCTATCTCCTCTTCCTGACGCGAGGCTTTACGAGAAAACTGGCTGACCTGCGGCTATAAAGCGAAGAATTCCAGCTTAGGCGCAAGATGAGAGCCAGCGCTTCCCGCTTCTCCTTCTCCGGGCTTGCCCTACAGTCATTTCTACATCGGCCCAGCGAGCTACAAGGCAAAACTCCTGCCCGGTTGCCGTAAGCCGGGCAAAGGTTCGCTGCCCCCTCTGTGACTGTGAAGCCGGCCGTCGCCACCCAGATATCTTTCTTTGTCCGGTTCGCTTTCGTGGTACTCCGCACGATGAGAACGATGATCGAGGCGGCGATCGCCAGCACCCCAATGGCGGCAAGGATTGTCCCGATGCCTGCCCCGTTGCGCACTACGAACGCCGCGGTCGAACAGCGAGCCGACATTGATCACCATGCTGGCTGCCTTCATGGTCCAATTCCGTTTGAGGTTTTTCATCCTCGGACAGGGGAGCCGGAACGTGTGGGGGGCATCTAACCACGTTCAACTACTTCCCGACTTTGGGATTATCGCCGCTCTCCCAAAACTCTATTCCTGCGCCCGAGCAGACCACTCACCTCTTAACGCCTGGCTGCCTTCACTTTCCGTTCGAGGACGAACGTCCGGAACTGCCAGGGACCGAACTCGCGCCTACCGGGCGTAGTCCCGACGGGCCGCCCGGAAAGGTCGACTTCCTGCCACGCGCGATGAAGATCGGCCTGACGCCATTCCCCCACGAAAGGACGGAGCGCGAACTCATAGCCGTGCCGGCCGCGCAGCATCCGAGTTTCCCAGACGTAGTACATTGCGTGGGCCAAGGGGAGCGAAAACGCCTCGTCTGCCTCCCGCACCGCTCCCATCGTCCCGCGATTCAGAAACGCCAGGCCTCCTGTTCGCCCAGCCACTGCCGTCCAGTAGTTCCCCTCCACATAGCGCTCGGGCGTCTCGGCTACAGCGAATGGCAAATCGCGCACTCCCACCGGTCCTTCACCCATCTCCGGGAACACCTTCAACCGGAGCTTGTGCTCGTGAACAAAAGCGGAGAGCCAGTCGCGCCGGTCCTCACTGACCTGGCCAATTTTCTGCCCAGCGTTACTCCCACCTTGCGCCCCGATCATCGAACCCGGGCGATCAAAATCCTCGACACCGTTTTAAAAAGTGACACAAAAAGTCACACACTTCAAAAAGGGCGAAAACCTAAGGCCGGCTAAGTGATTGGTAAAACTCCAGTTAGCTGGAGCTGGCGAGAGGAATCGAACCTCCAACCTACTGATTACAAATCAGTTGCTCTACCGTTGAGCTACGCCAGCTTGGTTTCGAAGGCCAAACCGTGACCCGTGCGATCGCCGCGTCACGCCGGTCAGTTTAGCATTTCGCCTGGCGCTTTTGAAAGGCGCTCTCGTTCGTCCCGTTCGTCCGCCGGCCACCGCAACTTGAAGCCGTAAAGCACTAAGGGGCACTATTCTCTGTATGACTCGTTTGGCTGCAGTTCTCACCATTCTCCTGGTCTCTGCTCCGGCAACCGCCGGGGCTCAGGCCGATTTCCCAATGGCCGAGCAGCAGATCGTGTACACCAGGCGGGAATTGATGGCCGAATGGGGCACGCTTACAGTCGACGCTGGAGCGATCCTCGAGGACCAAGCCGCCGGACGCGGCTATGTCTCACTCGCTGGGGTTTCCCCTGACCATCTCAAGGGGGAAGGTTGGACGTTGAAGGTGAATCCAGGCTGGAAGCTGCTTCCCGGGCCAAGAAGCGGCGATTTCATGATCGTCAAAGAGTGACCCGGTCCAGGGCTCTCCTGAAGCCGTCGAACAAGTGCATGATAGCCCTGAGACTCAGAACGACAGGATCTGGTAAACGAAGTAGCTGAATACGACGCACGAGAGCAACAGGAACACACCGAAGACCCGATGCGGCTTTAGGACCTGGTACACCTCCCTACTGTAAAGGCGCGGCATGACGACAAATAACCCGATGGCAATCCAGATGACCTGCAGTGGCGTGAGCAGCAGCCCGTCACACACCGCCGCCAACCTGACCATCCCGACCGGATTCAGCCCGAAGGAGTAGACAATCACGATATTCGTCAGGAACAGGAAGACCAGGACAATCCGAAACTGCGTCCGCCAAGCGAACCGCTTCCCGAAGGCGGGGATACAGATGCGGAACGCATCCGCCAGGAGCCTCGGCCAGCCGGCCAGCTGTACGGTCAGCGTACTGATCAACGCTGCCGCTGCACTGACCATAAAGAGCAGGCCGCCTATTGACCCCCACCTTTCCGAAAAGAGGCGCGACAGCGTGATTGCGGCTTCCGAACCTGCCGGTGCCAGTTCGTTGGGTCGCAATATCCCCGCACCGGCGATCAGGAAAGTGGCAGTAACGATCGCTGTAAGTCCCATAGCGATGGCCCCGTCGGTGTAAACCAGGCGGCACCAGCCCTTGACTCGACGCGCCGCGTCCACATCCAATCCCCGCAGGGTCTCCAGATCGGCCGGGCGTCCGTACCCGCGTCCGTGGGTCATTCCATGGCCCTCTCCCATCACCCAGTACGTGTACCAGACCTGGCTTCCGAAGCCACCGGCAGCCCAACCCATCATCGGTAGGATCTCCCGCCAGGGATTCGGGCTGACTCCAGCCTTAGTCACCGCCCATTCCGGGACGGAGGGTATCTGGAAAAGGAACGCGCGGAACAGCTCCGAGAGCGGGGGAAAGACAGTAGCCGCGACATAGAAGACCCCAACGATGATCATGGCGACCAAAATACTCATCAGAACCTTCAGGATCTGAAACCCACCCGACCAGGCAATCAGGAACGCGGCCAGGCATACGAGCCATCCGGCGATGTACGGCGAAACAGGCACCAGGGCACTGACAAATGCGCCGGAAGCGGAGGCGAGGGCGCTCGTGGCGATACTGGCCGCAAGAAGCTGGATCACGAGCACGATCCAGACTACCCAATGCCGTGGTCCGGGGATGCGGTCGAACATGTCCATCATCCCTTCGCCCGTGCAGACGGTGTAATGCGCGCCGCTGACTCCGATCCAGTACTTGAGAAAGATGCCGACGAGCACCGCCCAGATGACGCCGATGCCGAGCACGGCGCCGTTCCGAGTGGTCAAAATCACTTCGCCGGATCCGATCATGTCCGAGCAATAGACCATCCCGGCCCCGAGCACGGCCAGCATAGCCAGCCCGCGCGGGGCTACCTTGACCTCGGCTCCCCTCATAGCTGTTCCTTTTCATCGTAAAACGACTGTTCGTAAGCGGTATCCAGCATGGCCACGATGTTCTCTGGCGGGACATCGCCCAGGACGTTGTGAACCGGGTTAAAGACGAACCCGCCGCCAGGCTTGAAAATGGCGGCAAGCATCTTTACGTTCCGCGAAACATCTGCCGGCTTTGCTGTACCGAGCACGTTCTGGGTATCACACCCTCCGCCCCAGAAAATGATGCCCTCACCGAATGCCTCTTTCAGTGAAGCCGGATCCATGTCAGCCGCGGAGATCTGAACCGGGTTGAGCACGTCCACGCCGCAATCCATCAGGATCGGGATCAGGGGCCGGATGGAACCGCAATTGTGCATGAATATCTTGATATCGCTGTTTCGATGGATGAATTCGCAAAAGCGTTTGATGAATGGGGCCGAAAACTCCTCGACCAGCTGAGGACGGCACATCGGGCGATCCTGCGTCCCCATGTCATCGCTGATCGTGATGAGCTGGATGTACCGGCCGAACCGGTCTATGATCTTCCCCGCTCTTCGGAGGTACTGGTCGAGCAGTGCCTCATGTTCAGCCAGTACCGTCCCGGGGCTCTCCATCATCGCGATGCAGCGCTCAATGCCTCCAAAGAAGGCTCCGAAGCCGCCGCCGTAACTGTAGCCGACGAAGTTAGTGGCGTAGGGCGTCTCTTTGTAGATTCGTTCTGCCTCCCGGGCGTACAGTTCGATGGCGTCGTCCTCGCTGAGCCCACCCCAGTCGGACAGCCAGGCACCGTCCGAGAAGAAACCGCCGGCGGGCATCCGCATCTCGTCGACTCCCTGCCGGATGATCCAGTTCCCCGCCTCGTCCAGAAACGGACGAAACGAGATCGGCACTTCAAATTCGTACGGGTCACGAACCCGCCACTGCCAGGAGTTTGGCCACCGCGGCTCCAGGAGCATACAGTCAACGTGGAACCGCTCGAGGACGTCGCGATCGATATAGGCGAGCATCTGAACGAGATCAGGCACCCAGATGGAGTCAACGGACAAGCCAAGGTATTCGCGCAGATTGCGGTATGCAAATGCCGAAATGCCCGTCGACATGTGGCTCCCCAGATCGATCGGGAAACGATCTACGGGCTGTCGATTCAGCGTGCGGATGACGCGTTCACGCGAAGTCAGTGTTTCTCCGGGCATTGACTTAAGCCGTAATTGTACAAGCAGTATCCACGAATGACATCTTCTCCTTGTCTCCTTGTCTCCTTGTCTCCTCGGCATTACAGTATGCCTAGCCGTCACTGGGGAACGGCGGGGGAGAACAACTATGGCAGTTGGACTATTGTTCAGGAACCTCATACTCACGATTGGCGCAGTGACAATGATCTCATCGACGCTTTCGCTTGCCGCGCAGGGACCGGCCCTGACCCGGCTCCAAAAGGGCTGGGTTATCCGTTCCTCGGCGGATGTCAAGGAGCCAGGGTCCGTGGTCTCTACCCGGGCTTACAAACCCGCCGGCTGGTTCGCTACCACGGTGCCTTCCACGGTTGTGGCGGCCCTGGTGCGGAATGAAATCTATCCGGACCCGCATTTCGGGATGAATCTTCGGCGATTTCCGGGTGTCCGCTACCCGATCGGAACGAACTTCTCGAATCAGCCGATGCCGGACGACAGCCCCTTTCGCCAATCCTGGTGGTATCGAACCGAGTTCGCACCACCCGCTGCTCGGCCGAACGGCATCACCTGGCTCCACTTCGACGGCATCAATTTCCGGGCCAACATCTGGCTGAACGGCGCGCAGATCGCCGACGCCAAAGACGTTGCCGGCTCATTCCGCGTCTATCAGTTCGACGTAACGCGCCAAATCCTGAAGGATGGCCCAAACGTACTGGCAGTCGAGGTATTCCCACCGCTGCCGAGCGACCTGGGAATCACGTTTGTCGACTGGAATCCGGCGCCTCCGGACAAGATGATGGGATTGTACCGGGATGTCTACCTGACGACGACCGGCCCCGTTTCAATACGGTACCCGCAGGTCCAGAGCACGCTCGACACCCCGGCCGTCGACAAGGCGGAACTGAAGGTCACTGCCGAAGTGCGTAACGCAGTTGACCGGGTTGTCAAAGGAACACTCAAGGGTCGTATTGATACCATCGAATTTTCGCAGCCCGTCGAGCTTGCCCCGCGCGAGACCAAGACGATCTCATTCAGCGTGGCTGATTTCCCGCAGCTGAGAATTTCCAAGCCGCGTATCTGGTGGCCGGCTCCGCTCGGCGACCAGCCGTTGTACACACTGATGACCGAGTTCTCGGAGGGCTCAACGCTCTCGGATCGGCAAAGAACCAGGTTCGGGATTCGGCAGGTCACGTCGGAGATGACCGAGAACGGGCATACGGTCTTCCGGATCAATGGACAGCGGATTCTGATCCGGGGCGCCGGCTATACGCCCGAAATGCTTTTGCGCGGGACTCCCGAGCGGCAGGAAGCGGAAATCCGATACGTAAAACACATGAATCTGAACACGATCAGGCTCGAGGGCAAACTCGAAGACGATCACTTCCTGGATTACTGCGACGAGCAGGGCGTGCTGCTCATGCCCGGATGGTGCTGCTGCGACCACTGGGAAAAGTGGCAGGATTGGGACGAGGAGGATCACCGGGTATCTGTCGAGTCGTTGAAATCGCAGATTCTTCGCCTCCGGAGCCACCCGTCCGTATTCGTCTGGCTGAACGGGAGCGACGGGCCACCGCCTGCCAAGGTTGAAAAGGCCTACCTGGACGTCTTGAAAGAACTCGAGTGGCCAAATCCGGTTCTCTCTTCCGCAACAGAAAAAAAGGCGGAATACAGCGGGGCCAGCGGCGTGAAGATGAGGGGGCCTTACGAGTACGTGCCCCCCATTTACTGGCTGACCGATAAGGCTCGAGGGGGTGCGTTCGGTTTCGCGACCGAAATCGGACCCGGCCCAGCCGTTCCTCCCGTTGAAAGCATCCGCAGGATGATCCCGCCGGAACACCTCTGGCCAATTGACGAATACTGGAACTTCCACTGCGGGGGAGGCGCCTTCAAGACACTAAACGTCTTCACCGAGGCGTTGGGCAACCGATACGGGACCGCCCGGGACTTGGAAGACTATGCGAAGAAATCCCAGGCAATGGCATACGAGGCTCACCGGGCCATGTTCGAGGGCTACGGCCGGAACAAGTACGTTTCGACCGGCGTGATCCAATGGATGCAAAACAACGCCTGGCCGTCGATGATATGGCACCTGTACGATTTCTTCCTCAGGCCGGCCGGATCATATTTCGGAAGCAGACTGGCCTGCGAACCGCTTCATATCCAGTACTCGTATGACGATCGCTCGGTGGTTGTCGTTAATTCCCTGTATAAGCCGTTCAAGGACCTCACGGCCACGATTCGGCTGTTCGACTTCTCTCTGCAGGAGAGATTCGCCAAGTCGATGCCGGTCGAGGTGAATGCCGACGGGGTTGCGCGGGTCCTGCAGATACCGGACCTTGCCGATTTGAGCACAACCTATTTCCTGAAGCTGGAGTTGGCCGATGCAACCGGCCGCGTCATCAGCAGGAATTTCTACTGGCTGTCGACAAAGCCTGACGTGCTCGATGATTCAAAGGCAAAGTGGTACTACACCCCGCTCTCTTCGTTCGCCGATTTCACCTCCCTTCAGGAAATGCCCGAGGTCCGGTTGAAGGGCGCGGTTCAATACCGGACGACGGGTCAGGACCAACAGGCTCGAGTGATGATCAGCAACCCAGGCAATTCGCTCGCCTTCATGGTTCGACTCCAGATCCTGGCGGGCAAGGATGGAGAAGAGATTCTGCCGGTTCTCTGGGATGACAACTACTTCTCCCTGCTGCCGGGTGAAAAGCGGGAAGTGACGGCCAGCTATCGACTGCCGGGAACATCCGGTGCGAATCCCTCACTGGTCGTTAGCGGCTGGAACATCAAGCGCGAGGTGGTTCTGGCAGGCCGGTAGAAGCGCTGCCTGGGAAGCTGCCAAACTTCAAAGCCGCACACGGCAGCGAGCGGAGCGAGCGGGAGTAAGCGGACCACGTGTCGTGCCCCTTAACTTATTTTTTTCGAACGAAAAGCCGGGCGGGCCTGATCGGTGGTCCGCTTACTCTCGCTCGCTTCGCTCGCTCTCGAGGGTGTCGAAAAAGGGGTTGGAGGGTATTTCTGACTGGGCCGATATCTAGTGGCGTCAACGCCGAAGGCGTTGCGTAGCAAAGCCCAGGGTTGCCCGCGTCTTGTGCGGGCTACCCTGGGTGGGACGGCGTAAAGTATGAACCCTGAAAGGGTTGCGTACCGAGCGCGATACGCAACCCTTTCAGGGTTGGCGCGTCTGCAAAGCCCCAAACCCCGGGGTAGCCCGCACAAAACGCGGGCAACCCCGGGCTTTGCTATGTGACCCCGTTGGGGTCGTTGGGACTTTTTCGACACCCTCTCTCGTGCGCGGCTCCTTGCGATTTCGCATTCGGCGCGATTCCTGCCTTGCGCCACAGCAGATAAAACAGGGCGAACCAGGCGGGCAGATGTACGAGGGCATCCACGGTCAGGCCGTACCAGTGACTTCCGCCCCAGTAAGTGACAGGGAGGAGGACGGTCCAGACGAGTGGAACGGGCTGAGGAAGAAGGGCAGCCAGGGCCGGAGCAGGTGCAAAATACCAGGGGTAGAGCGTTGGAGTCACCAGGAGCATGAGCAGCATGACCAGGAGCGCCCGGTTGCCAAGTTGAGATATGCCCAGGTGGCGACATCCGCGGGCCATCGCGAGCGAAAAAGTGGCCAGAAGCAGCATGATCAAGCCTCTGGCGATCACCCTTCCGTCCAGCGGAACTCCCCCTTGACGTGTCAGGAACCAACCAAACTTGTCGATAGGCACGTACGCGAATTCGTTTGCGTCAAAGGTCTTGGCGTATTGAACTGCACCGCTGTTCCGTTGCAGCTGGATGGCCGTTGCGAAGGGCAGGAAAATCAAAAGGCACAGGGCCGAAAAGGTCACTGCAGCCGTCGTGAGTTTCCGCCTGTCTCCCAGGAACCGGCCGAGGAGAAGCGGGGCGAGCAGGAGCGGCCACAATTTCAGGCCAACTGCCGCGGCCAGCGCAAAGGCCGCGAGCAGCGGCTTGCGAACCGCCAGACCGGTCAGAAAGAGAAGTAACGCCGCTGCCAATGTAGCATCGAGATGTCTGTAATGGTAAGTCTCGACCACGAGCAAAGGGTTCCACACATAGACCAAAGACCAGATGGTTGGGAGTGAGGCCCACCGCAGAAGCCAGACAAGAACTCCGAAAGCCAGCAAATCGCACCCAAGGAGTATGAACCGCCAGGCAGTCGTGTTGAATGGCTTCAGCACGTAAGCTCCCGCAAACAGCAACTGGGAGACCGGAGGATAGATCGTCCGAAGATGCGGGTGGTTGATACGTGAGACCGCAACGCTCCCCTGCTCAGCCAGCGCCACGACCCGGGGGTCGGATACCTGCCGGTTCTTGACAGTCTCGGGCGCCAACAAGTAGGGGCTGATCCCATGCGCGGTCAGTGCCCCGTCCCACAGGTAACGGTAGTAATCCGCTTCAACCGAATCGGGTGTGAAAAACAGGACAGCCCGGCAGGCCAGACCGACTGCCAGAATTGCGACGGCCAGGCGGCGAGTCCAAGCGAGCCTCCGTGAACGCCAGACAGCGACCAAGTAGAACAGCGCCGCCGCAACATAGGTGAGGTTCCGGATCCGTGGCGGACCTATCCCGTTGGAAATCGCAGCAAAGCCGGCGAGGCAGGTGAAGATCAAGAGCCCGGCCCCGAAAACCAGAACGAGGTCCCTCATGGGCGCGGATTTTGAAGTCGCCACGGGAGTTTCGGTGCCTGGCTGCTGTTGATCCGGCATCCCCGCCGGAACTCCTCGCCGTTCCGACGCGACCTCCGTACGCATCTCGGGAGCGACGTCGGAAAAAGCCAGTTCGCGGGCGGTGATCCGGAATCGCCGAAGCAGTTGCCAGAATTCCGAATCGGACAACCGGCGGTGGCTCCGGGTCTCCCGGCGTCGCCTCAAGATGGGTCCCAGTCCCGCCAACCCGTCCCAGTAAGCGCGCACGATGACTCGCACAAGCGTCCAAAACGACAGATTCCGCCTGAAGTTGCCGGCCGACCCGCGCTGGAGGACGGCCGCTGTTAGATTCCAGAACCAGCGGTTAAGCGTGAACGGCACGTTGGCGAACAGAAGCAGCAGCGGAAAGTTCTTTACGGCGAGCCAGAGACGATTTCGCTCCACGAGGTAGATTTTCCGCTCCGAATAGGGACCGCTTGTCGCCGAATGGCGGTGGCGAACCGCCGCACCGGGGACATACGTGCAGTCCCAGCCAAGCAGCCGGATACGAAGACCTAAGTCAGCATCATCCGCGTAGGCGAAGAAGTCCGGGTCAAATCCGCCGGCTTCGAGAAACGCCTGTTTGCGGTAGAGTGCGGCGCATCCGTCAGGGAAGAGCGCATCCGTGCGATCGTCGCATTGCCCCCGGTCGAGTTGGCCCGTGCCCCGCCCCCGGTTCTGCCCATCCGGGTAAATCAGATGCCCGGCTTTGTCGATAACCGCCGAGTCGAAAAGCAGGATCTTGGAGGCCCACATGCCTGTTCGCGCTGCCCCGCTCGCCTGCGCCTCTTGCATGAGGCACTCGATCCAGTCCGGCTGGGCAACCGCGTCATTGTTCAGGAGAGCGATGAATTCCCCGCGGGCTTCGGAAATGCCTAGATTGTTCGCCGTCCCGAATCCCTGGTTGCTCCCGAGGCGAAGCAGGCGAATTTGCGGACAGGCGATGTCTTCGACAACTTGAACGCTCCCATCGCTCGATCCGTTGTCGACGACGATGATTTCAAGCGGCTGGTAGGTTTGTTCGAGCAGGGAGCCGAGACAATCTCGAAGCAGCCCGGCCCGGTTGTGGTTGACGACGATGACGCTGACTAGAGGATTCATGGGCCTGTGGCGTGACGTGCCACGCACACAAACAAAGGCGGGTGCCGGCCGCGCACGTCCGATCGGGCGGATCCGACCGATCCGTCCGATCCGTCGGATCAGAAGTGCGCGGCCGGCACCCCCCACTGTTTTTTCTTCGCGCCTGTCAGGTACGAAACTGGCAGACAATGAACAAACGAATTCTAGCTGCGTCTTCCGATACCAAAGTACAGGAACCCCAGCTCTCGCATCTCGACCGGATTGTACTGGTTTCTTCCGTCGAAGATCACCGGGTATTTAAGCAGGCTGCGGATTTTCTGGAAATCGGGATTTCGAAACACGTTCCATTCAGTGACCAGGATCAAGGCATCCGCGTCGCGCAGAGCATCATAATTCGTGCGGGCGTATCGAATCGTCTTGCCGAAGATCCGACGGGTGGGATCGGTCGCCTCAGGGTCGTACGCCTGGACCTCCGCTCCCAGCTTGAGCAGCTGCTCGATGATGGTGAGCGAGGGCGCCTCCCTGATGTCATCGGTCTGCGGCTTGAACGAGAGTCCCCAGAGGGCAAACGTCTTCCCTTTGATCGGGCTCCCGTCCTTGGACTGCTCACGAGCGGAGACGATTCGGGAGGTCGTCTCCATGTCCTTGCGGGTCAACGTCATATCCGGGATCTTGGCGGCATCCAGTGAAAGCTGGTAACTGTAATC
>Ga0209077_1000022_pt1 | contig 41369 bp, 50 predicted proteins | sample PPLLak1March2015_FD_187247 | JGI IMG/M metagenome (GOLD analysis project Ga0209077, IMG submission 187247) | Freshwater sediment microbial communities from Prairie Pothole Lake near Jamestown, North Dakota, USA - PPLs Lake P7 Core (1) Depth... | ecosystem: Environmental > Aquatic > Freshwater >... | reverse complement strand
GCGGCGACGTGGGTGACGCTGGTCGCGGCTCGTCCGCGATCTCTGGCTACTGCGACATCCTGCTGCAGATCGAGCCGTTCAAGGGTGACGAGGACGCGACCAGCGCGCGGGTGATGCGGACCAAGTCACGGCTCGGCGTGTACGAGCCGCTGATGCTCGAGTTCGACAAGGCGACCGAGCGGTATTCGAGCAACGGCGCGGTCCAGTCCAGCCAGGAGCGGCTCGAAGCCGCGGTAATGAAGGCGCTGGCCGACCTGAACGCGACCAGTGAAGAGCAGGGCAAGACGTCGCTGGAGGTCACGGCGAAGAGCGGCAAGCGCAAGCAGGCGGTGACCGACATGCTCAAGACGCTGGTTGCCGAAGGCAAGGTGGCGTCGGCGTTCCGCGGCAGAACGGTTATCTATTGGCTCAAGCTGGTCATTCACCTGACGCATGAGGCGGCGGAAGAATCTGTTCCCGGAACTGCGGAACAGCCGGAACAGGTTGTACAGGAGCCGCCGCGAAACCCCCTTACGGGGGTTTCGGTTGAAACGCTATCTGTTCCCGAAAATCTTCTCCCGGAGGGAGAGAAACGGGAACAGATAACCAAGCGAAAGGCGCCGACGGCGGAGGCGATCGCCAAAGCCGCGGAAAAGAAGGCGGCGCTGGAGCTCGCGCGGCTCGAGGCGGCAGACGCCGCGGCGCCGACGCTGGAGTACCTGACGGTGCTGACCGACCAGGATCTCGTCGCGGCGATCGCGCGGCTCAACACGGTCGCATGCGCGCTGGACACAGAGACGACGGGCTTGAACGCGAAGCGCGACAAGTTGCGGACGATCAACCTGTCCGACGGGCAGACGCATGTCGTCATCGACGCCTGGGGCATCACCGACTGGACGCTGCTGCAGTCCTACCTGGACCAGGTCGGCACGGTCAGCATGCACACGTACCTGTTCGACCTGGCGTTCCTGGATGTGATCGGCATCAGGGTTAATCCCGACAAGGTGTATGACGTCCGCACCGCGGCAATGGTCCTGGAGTCGAAGGAAGACTGGACGGATTACCGTCTGCAGGGCATCGCCAAGCGTCACCTGGCCGAGCACGTCTCGAAGGCCGAGCAGAAGCGGGGGTGGGACGCGCCGGTGTTGCGCCACGCCAAGCTGGCGTACGCCGCGGAGGACGCGCGGGTGACGCATGCCGCGGCGATCGCCGTCGCATCCAAGCTCCAGCAGGACGCCGACGTCGACGGGCTGTGGACGTGCCTGGCGCTCGAGCGTGACGTCCAGGCAGCGACCTGGTGGCTTGCCTCCGCGGGAGCGCCCGCCGATCGCGACGTCATGCGCGAAGCCGTGGCGGAACAGGAGGCGAAGCTGGCCGAGCATCTCGAGATTCTGAATGCGACCGCTGGCGAAGCCACCGTCAACTGGCGCAGTCCGAAGCAGGTGCTGCCTATCCTGATCGAGCGTGGTCTGGATGTTGAGTCGACCAGTGAAGGGGCGCTGATGGATACGGTGATGGGCACGGAGGCGCCGATCCCGCTGGTCAGTGCGCTGCTGAGTTACCGTTCGGCCAGCGCGTGCCTGGGCCTGCTACGCAGAGCGCAGAGCAGCATCCAGGACGATGGGCGGATCTATGCGTCGTTCAATCCGATCGGCGCGCAGACGGGCAGGACGTCCTGCTCCGACCCGAACCTGCAGAACCTGCCGCACGATACCCGAGCTCGCGAGGCGATCCGCCCGCCGACGGGACGCGTCTTCGTCCGTGCCGACTACTCGCAACTGCAGCTTGTCATCGCGGCCTGGATCGCGCAGGACGCCGAGATGCTGAAGGTGCTCAACGACCCGCACGGCGACGTCCACCAGCGCACCGCGGAAGCGGTCGGCTGCACCAGGCAGCAGGCGAAGGCGGTCAATTTCGGGTTCCTGTTCGGCGCCGGCTCGGAGACGTTCCAGCGTGAGCAGCGGAAGAACGGCGTGTACCTGACCGAGCAGCAGGCGTGGCGGTATCGCGAGACGTTCATGCGGACGTACCGCGGCATCCGCTCCTGGCACAAGTCGCTGAGTGATTGGGGCACGGAGGAAGTGATCTACGATCCGTCGGGCTCTGGACGTCGCCGTGCGGCAGTCTTCAGCAAGAACGTCAAGGCCAACACGCCCGTCCAGATGGTCGAAGCGCACGGTTTCAAGCGTGCCCTGCAGGTGCTCTACAATAGCCGACATGAAGCACCGTCGGCGCGGCTCGTCATGATGGTTCACGATGAGCTCATCGCTGAGTGCGATGCCGACGACGTGGAGCGGACGCAGAAGTGGCTGTGCAAGGGCATGCTCGAGCCGATGCAGGCGCTGCTGCCAGGCGTCACCGTCCGTGTCGACGTCAAGGTGACCAGGAGCTACGCCGACAGTGACAAGTAAGCCAGCATCGCTGCGGGAGCCGCACTGGTCTGCCTCCAGGTTCATGCTCTTCGAGCAGTGCCCGAGGTTGTACAAAGACCGCTACATCGACGGCATCGCCACGGAACCGAGTCTGGCGATGCTGTTTGGATCAGCCGTTCACACTGCTCTGGAGGCACTGCACCAGGGGCAAAGGGGGACGTGTCTTACCGCTGCAAGCAGCGGCGAAGACCACTACCGCAGCGCCAGGGCGCTGTACGCAGAGCGGTTCGATGCGATGAACGCGCGGCTCGAAGAGCTCGGACTGTGCGCGCCGGCGTCGCTGTACGCCGAGGGTCTGCGGATGCTGAACCTGGTCGAAGACCTGAATCTGAATGCCGATGGTCGCAGCGAAGCTGAACGCTGGTTCACGCTGCCGACCAAGTCGACGTGGGGTCTGCCGACGATCGGCGCGGTTGACCTGTGGTCGCCACCGTGGTCGGCGCATGGCGCGGTGGTGTGGGATTTCAAGACGACGGTCGGCGCCTGGGGCGCGGAGCGCGCGGCGCGCGAACGCTGGCAACCGATGCTGTACGCGTGGGCCTACAAGCGTGCCTATGACGTCATCCCGACGTTTCGTTACCTGGTCCTGAGCCGCGCTAGCGGAACGTCCCAAGTCTTCGACCGCGGCTGGTCGCAACGTGAGTGGCGGGAGGACTTCAGCGCGCTGCACTTCCAGGCCGAGGCGATTGCAGAAGCGATCGACCAGGGGCAGTTCGACTGTTCCCGAGGTCACGGAACGTGTCTCGAATGCGGCGAGCCGTACGGCCACGATCACGTCTGCGATGACGCGCCGCGGCCATCGAAAATCAGGCTGGTCAAGAAGCACGGTCAGACCTGGGTTCAACCTGCGCTGATCGAGGCGTAAGCTACGCTGACCTATCCGCCTATGCCAGGAACACTCGGTTGGTTGGTTTGCACCGCGCGACGCACGGATGGCTCACCGTGCCGTGCGCCGGTCATGCGCGGTGCGCGGGTCTGTCGAGCTCACGGCGGAGCCGCGGGGCACGTTCGGGAGGCCGCACGGCTACGGCTCGAGCGGCTGGTCGAACCGTCGATCGGAACGGTGCGCGAGATCATGCTGCGTGGCGAGACGCATGCGGTTCGACTCAAGGCGGCGACGGAGATCCTCGATCGTGCCGGCATCGTGGCCGAGCAGAAGGTCGAGGTCGACAACCAGGTGAGCATCACGGTCAGCTACGAGGACGTCGAGCTCGCGCGGAACGTGATCGAGCACAAGGCGCTGGACGTGGCGGGGAATGGAAAGACCCCGCACGCTGGCGGGGCCGAAGATCGGAACGGACGCGAGCCCGAGGACTAGAAGAGCTCGCCTTGCTTGAGCGAACGTTCGGTTTCAATGTCGGCGCGGAGTTCGGCTTGAAGGCGGAGGCGGTACAGGTGCTGTTGGTACTCGCCGGCGCTGTTGCAGTCCTGGCAGACCGCCCACCGCTTGGTCACGCGGCGTGAGCCGCACCAGCCGCCCGAGCTCTTCGAGCCTTCGTAGCCGGGCTTGCCGACGATCTTGTCGCCACAGTGAGAGCAGAACATCAGGCGACCACCCGATCGGTGGGGCTGAAGTGGGGGTGGCAGTGGTCGGTGTGAATCGCCTGGGCCTGACCATTGAACTGGTGGCTGGCAACGTACAGGTTGACGCAGAACCGGCTGCAGAAGTTCTCGGTGCCGATCAGGGGCTGGAACCAGTGGGTGCCGAGCTTGCCGCATTCGACGCAGATGGGGCGGCGGTCGGCGGAGAAGAGATCGAGTTGCATGCCCCCTACTGTAGGGCACCTACTGTGGGGTTGTCAAGCAACCAACGCCGCACCTGGCGGGCAGCATCGGATCGTCCAGGGCGGCGATCGCCAGGGTAATCAGGGCCGCGGCGATCACGGCGTACAGTACGACCCGCAGTGCCAGCATTCGAGGTCAGGCTACCTAGACCGCACGCCGCGCAGGCGCAGATTCGGCGCGAAGCGAAGCGCCACAACGTCGTCGCGCTTGGGCGACGCAGCGGCAAGAGCACGATGGGCCATGAGCTCGTCATCCGTTGTGCGCTCGAGCACCAGCCGGCGGGTTGGTTTGGGCCGACGTACAAGCTGCTCGAGGAAAGCTGGCGCGAGCTCAAGCGTCTCCTGGGCCCGACGGTGACGCTCAAGAGCGAGCAGGAGCATCGGCTCGAGCTCTACGGCGGCGGCACGATCGAGTGCTGGTCGATGGATACCGGCGATCCCGCCCGCGGTCGGAAGTACCGTCGCATCGTGGTCGATGAGGCGGCGATGGTGCCGAATCTGCTGGACATCTGGAACCAGGCGCTGAGGCCGACGCTGGCCGACCTGGAAGGTCAAAGCTGGTGGCTGAGCACGCCGCGCGGGCTGAACGACTTCTACACGCTGTACCAGCGCGGGCAAGATCCGCTCGAGCCCGAGTGGGCATCGTGGCAGATGCCGACCGCGGTCAACCCGCACATCTCAGCTATCGAGATCGCGGCGGCGAAGCATGAGATGCCGGAGCGGGACTACGCCCAGGAGTTCGAGGCGCGGTTCCTCCAGCTTGAAGGTGCGGGCGTCTTCAGGGGCGTAACGGCAGTCGCGCGCCTGGACCCGCAACGGCCCGAGCCAGGACACCAGTACGTGATCGGCGTCGATTGGGGTAGGACAACGGACTTCACGGCCATATGCGTCTTCGATGCATCGACGTACGAGCAGGTTGCGCTCGATCGCTTTAGCGAGATCGACTACGAGCTCCAGACCGAGCGGCTGCATCGGTGGGCCGAAGCGTACAAACCGCTGCTGGTCGTGGCTGAGGCGAACGCAATGGGCAAGCCGCTGGTCGAACGGCTGCAGACGGGCTACGGGCGCATCCTGCGCGAGCCGCGGAAGGCGCTGCCGGTGTGGGCCTGGGAGGCGACGAACGCGTCGAAGGCGGCGCTGGTGCAGAGTCTCGGCATCGCTATCGAGCGCGGCGACATCACGCTCCTGGACGACGTGGTGCAGACCGGTGAGCTCCTGGCGTACGAGTCGAAGGTGCTGCCATCGGGCATGCTGCGCTACGGTGCGCCGTCGGGGCAGCACGATGACACGGTGATCGCGCTCGGGCTGGCGTGGCTCGGCGCGCAGCGGGAGGGCGCCGTTCAGCGCCGCTCGAGCTACGGGTTCGCGTCACGGACGCGCTACACGCCAGCGACTATCGTTGCTCCGCGGCAGAGGGGTGAAGGTTGACCTGGTTGTGCTGGTCGGACTGTGGCTGGCGCTGGCGGTAATGCTGGCGTACACGCTGCTTCGGATCGCGCAGGCGTGATTCGTGCGCTAGCGGCGTCGTCCCCGCGCCGGCGACGATCGGCCTAGCCTGAACCTTACCCGGGTATCAGTACGGCGTTTGAGGCCGATCGTCCCGCGCGGCACTGCTAGCCTGGTCGCATGAGCTTCGAGACGACGCTCGAACAGCCGATTCCTGACGGTCGCGCCGAGGGTGACCTGTCCTGCATGCAGGGCGACTGCGTCGAAGACGCCACTACGTGGTGTCCGCTGTGCGAGAAGCTGCTGTGCGCGGAGCACGATGAGCTCGCGCCGCGGAGGATGCATGACTGCCTGGCGGAAGCGGCGGATGACTGACGTCCTGCAGTGGCTGCTGGTCGCTGGCCTGGGCTGGTTAGCGTCGACTTTGTTCTTTGCGTTCCTGTGGTGGCGCTGGTTCAGCTACATGCGCGAGCAGGACGAGCTCGATCATCTGCCGCCGCACTAGCCGCTACACTGACGCCACTCCGCGGTGGCTATTGATCGTGAGCGCGAGCTCAGGGCTCCCGACAGTTACTACCTGCTCGATCTGCAGACCGAGTTAGGCGACCTGTACCGCACCCAGGACGAAGACATCGATGAGATGCGCCTGGTGCGCGAGATGCGCGTGCCGGCGATGCATGGCACCGACCCGTCGTATCAGATGGTTCAGGTCGATCCGCGCGACCCCGACATCACCGAAGAGGCGTTTCAGCAGACCGCCATCCTGACGCTGGAGAGGCCGCGGCTGAGCATCGTCGGCGGCGAGGGCGATACTGCTCAGACTGTCGCCAGCAAGCTCGAGCACTGGACGGAAGAGACGCTGTGGCAGTGCGGCACGCGCGAGCCTGGCATGGACACCATGTCGCAGGTGACCGACGCGTGCCTGAACGACGGCGGCGGGTGGGCCAAGCTGCTGTGGGCGTCGGATCTGTGGCAGTCGCGGTACGCGCTGTCATCACCCCAATCGGGTGATCCTGCGGATGCCTGGGCGCAGTACGACCGCATGACCGAAGAGGCCAAGAAGAAAGCCGGTCCGCCGTTCGTGTGGTCGTACGTTGACCCGCGCAACGTCTACCCGCAACGCTCGGGCGGGCGGCTCGAAGAGGTGCTCGAGGTCAGTGAGATGACCATGCGCCACGCCTTTCGGAAGTACCGGCTCGGGCGTGACAAGCAGGGTGACATCGTGCCCGAAGAGCTCGGGGAGCCGATGAACTACCAGGAGGCGACGCGTTCACCGCTCAATCGCGTGCAGTTCCTCGAGCATTGGGATCAGACGTTCGTCTCGTACATGATCAGCGGGCGAAACTACAACCAGGAGCGGACGGGGCTGATCGTCAAGCAGTTCAAGCACAAGTACCCGTTCGGCGTGCCGTACGACTACGCGCCTGGTCTGAGCATGAGCTACTGGCGCAATCGCAAGGTGGGGTGGGGCATCGGCAGGACCAAATTGTGGCTGGTCAAGTACAGGCAGTACCTGAGGGCGATGCACGCGCAGTACGTCGCTCGCGATCTTCTAAGCCCATTAGTCACGTATGGTGATGCTCCTGCTGCCGCGGTCGGGACCGGTGACGGACTGCCGCGCGAGCAGGAGGATCTCGCTCTTCACCCGGGCGAGATCCTGAACCTGCCCCCTGGGCGGCAACTGCAGCGTATTCAGTACGCCGATGCGTCGACGCTGGAGAAGCACATGGGGCTGATCGACCAGGCGATTCGCGACCTGGAATCCCCGCGGGTGACCACCCTGTCAGGCATGGAGGGCGCCGGTTTCGCGATCAGCCAGATCCTGAGCTTCACCAGGACCAGGGTCGGGCCCGTTCGGCATGGGCTGGAGGCGCTGCTCAACGGCCAGACCGAAAAGCTGTGGGCGCTGGTCAAGGAGCGCGCCGGCGAGAAGGTGTGGGTCTTCTACGGCGGCACCGAGGTCGGCTCGCAGAAGGCGGCGACAGAGTTCATTGGCTTCGGGCCGAAGGATCTCGAGCGCCCAATGCACCACAAGTGGGAAGTCCAGGCGCAGCTACCGACCGACGAGATGATCCAGGCGCGCTACGCGCATGAGCGACTCGCTGCCGGCACCTATGGTCGTGACGAGGCGGTGACGTACCTGGGCGACAACCCCGACGAGATCCGCCGCTCGCGAGCGCGAGACGAGATCCGCGACAGCCCGGCCTACAAGAAGTGGCTGTACGCGAGCATCTTCATGGCCGCGGGCCGCGGCGATCTGCTGCAGAAGGCGCAGGAGGCGGAAGAGCTTGCGTTGGAGGGTCAACTTGGCGGCGCTGGTGCGCCGGGCTTGCCAGGACCGGGTGGCGGCGTGCAGCCGCAGCCTGGAGTGTTCGAGGGCGGCGGACCTGGTGTGGGCGCCGTCCCCGACCTGGGCGCGCTGGCCGCGGCGCCGAACGGAACAGGCGTGAGCCCGCCACCGTATCCGCAGGTGATCCAGGGAGCGCAGGGTGGCAACCAATAGCCAGGACATGGTCAGGGACATGCAGCTACGCGAGCTCCGCGACCGTGTGGTGAACCTGGAGAACGCCGTCCTGCTGTTGACGAGCTATGCGCGTGATCGTGAGGGTTATCACACGCTCGAACGCGTGCTCGATCGTATTCGCAAGGCGCTCGACAGTGGCTGAGTACGTGATCGCCGGCGCCGCGGGCGGATTTGTCGGCTCTATCCTGGGCGTCCTGCTGTTGCTGCTGTTCCTGATGTGGCGGGCGGACCCGAATGCCCACTCGTAAGACCAGCGAGATCTCGCGCCTTCAGGAAGAGATCTCGAGGGAGATCGCCGTCGATGCGCCAGAGATCGCGGAGATGGTCTTCGGCGGGCCGCGCGATCAGCCTGACGTCGTCACCGTACGCAACGAGCGGCTGGATCAGATGTACCGCGAGGCGTACCAGCGCGACGACCGCACGTTCCTGCAGCAGGAGGCGCAGCGCGACCCCGAGCAGTTCCTGAAGGTCGCAGAGCGCATCGGTGTGCAGAAGCCGCCACCCATGCCAGCGCCCATGCCGGGTTTCAAGCCGAGCTCGGCGCCGCAGATGGCGCCGGTCGCACCGCTGGCACCCGTACCGCTGCCCGCGCCGGTGGCGCCGGTGGCACCCGTTGCGCCGATCGTCTCACCCCCGCTGCCCCAGGCGCCGCCGGTCATTCTGGGCCCGAACGGGCAACCTTTGCCGCCCGGCGGAACGGTCGGCGTCTAGATGCCCGGCACCCTGCTCCGCGACGACTGGCAGCAGGAGATCGAGAAAGAGCTCCGAGCTCACGCGCGCAACCTGCAGCAGCAGGCGCAGCAGGCCGTAAGCGGCGTCCAGAGCGTCTTCCAGCAGCCGACGCCGCAGGCGCCAGACATCCAGCAGATACAGCAGGAGCTCCAGCGGCACGCGCAGCAAGTTGCTGAGCCCGTCCTGCAGTTCGGCCAGCAGGCGGCGACTGCCGCGCCACAAGTCGCACAGCAGGCGCAGCAGGGCGTCGTCCAGTTCGGCCAGCAACAGCAGCAGAACGTAGCCGACGTACAGCGTGAGCTCCAGGATTACGTCGGCCAGATACAGTTTGGTCAGCCGCCTGTCGTGCCTCAACAGCAGGCGGCGCCCGTCGCTGTTACCGCGGGCGAGCAGCCGCCGTCGGACTATGCGGGGCCGACCGTCGCCGCCGCCCCGGTGCAGCCTGGGCCTTACAAGGGCGGCGATCAAAATTCGTTCATCCAGGCGATGGCGCCAGTCGCGCAAGCCTGGGAGGAACGGACGGGCATTCCCGCCGAGTACCTGTTGGCGGTCAACGGCAGCGAAAGCAATTGGGGCAACGCACCGGGCAACATGCTGTTCGGGATCAAGAAGCGCCCGGGCCGCGCGTCGACGGGTCCGCAGGCCACCTGGGAGGCCGGCCAGGGGGCGACGACTGCCGAGTTTTCGGCCTACGCCACGCCCGACGAGGCGTACGCCGACTTCGTTGACCTGATCTCGCACGGTCGCTACGCGCCAGCGTGGCAGCAGTTCCAGCAGGACCACAATCCCGATGCGCTGTTCCAGAACCTGAACAGGGCGGGTTACGCGACCGACCCGATTTGGGGCAACAAGATCGGCCAGATTGCCTCGCGCATCCGCGGCCAGGTCGAGCAGGCGGTCCAGCCGTTCGTCAGGGGCGCGCAAGCCGTCGCTGCGGCGTTGCCGCACTCGGAGGAACCCGCCAGCGCGACCGACAACCTGGGCGACAAGTGGAAGACGCAGTTCGGGTTCAAGTCGATCTATACGGGTTCGTATAGGACCGGTACGCCGCACCGCGGCATCGACATTGTGCCGCAGAAGGGCGGCATCGGCACGCCGATCGAGGCGTTCCACCCGGGCACGGTGACGTTGATCCAGCGCGACACTGGCGGCGCTGGTGGCCTGATGGTGTACGTCAAGGACGCCGACGGGCTGACGCATGCGTACATGCATCTGCAGAAGACCGCGGAGGGGCTGAAGGTCGGAGACACGGTTAACCGTGGGACGCCGATCGCGTACATGGGCGAGTCGGGTACCGAAGGCTCACCGCACCTGCACTACGAGGTCCGCCGCGGTCTGAGCGGCGATCCGCTCGATCAACTCATCGATCCGCGCCCGTTCATGATTGGCAGACCAGGCGCGCCGACGGACCAGCAAGCGGCGACCGTAGCGGCGCCGACGCCGATCGATGTACCACGTCCCGCGGCGCGGCAACCGCTCATCGCAGACTCGATGCAGCCCACGGTTTTCGGGGAGCAGGGCCGCAGGCCAGCGTTCGAGGTTGTGCAGGATGTCGCCGGCGAAGCCCGCCGAGCGGCGCAGGAGGCCGCGGAGCGGGTCATCCAGCAGGCGCAGGAGGTCGGACGCCAGATTGGGCCGAATCTGGGCTTCGATGACGAAGAGCTCCGCCGTCGGCAACAGGCGCTGGTGACCAACCCGCCACCGTCGATCGCGGCGAAGATGGCCGAAGCGGAGGCGGCGTATGGTGCGCCGATCGAGCAGCGGCGTCAGCCAGGGGTGCTCGATGTCGCCGGCGCCATCCTGGGCGGGGCGGGCTCGCCAACGACGCCTGGTCCGCTGACGGGGACGCAAGCCGAGGTTCGCGAGCGCATCAACCAGGAGATCGAGCAGCACCCCGCCTTCCAGAACTGGCCGGTGCCGGTCGCCGCAGGGGTCGGCATCGAAGCGACCAAGATGTTGCTGGACCCGATGACGTATGCGACCTGGGGTCCGCTGCTGCGCGGCGGACGCATGGCCGGCGCCGCGGTCGAAGCGGCTCTGCCCGGCGGCATCCTGGGCGGTCGGGTGGGCGGTGAGCTCCTGGGCAAGCTGACCGCTTCAGGCGTCGCCAACGGGCTGCAGAACGCCATGTACGAAATTCAGAAGCCGAATCCCGATCCGTTCGAGGTCGGGCTGCAATTCGCGGCAGGCGCGATCGGCGGACCGGTGATCGAGCTCGGCGCACCCGCGCTGACGCGAGCGGGGCAGCGCATCCTCCAGGATGCCGAGCCACTGCTCCGCTCGCGGCAGCGTGGTGAGCTCGATCTCGGGCTGATCACCAGCGGTCAGCCTACGCCGCGTACCGCTGCGGCGGCGCCGACGGCACCCGACGTCCTGCACGGTCAGGCAGTGCCACGCGCGGGCTACGAGCCCGGCACGCCAGAGGCGACCGCCGAGGACTTCCTGGCAAACGCGGCTCGAGCGCAGGGCACGCCGCGACCGACGCTCTCGGGCGCCGACATCGGCAATCTGCCGGGTATGCGGGGGACGCTGTCCGGCGGGCTGGACGAGGTCCGCGAGGCGATCGAGGTCGGCCTGCCCGCGGCGCGCTGGTATCAGGAGATGGTCGGCCAGATCAAGGCCGACACCGGCCAGGACATCAACCCGCGCGAGGCGGCGGTCCTGATGGGCGCCTTTGGCGGCAACGCTGGTGTGCCGCCCAACTACCACGCCATGCTGAGCGTGTTCGACGCCATGCGCCGCGCGAATCCCGACCTGACGGGTCTGGAGAACATGACCCAGGCACAGGTACAGGCGACGCAGGCGTTCAAGGATGTCCAGGCGCTGGTTCGCGCCGACAAGATCTACGGCGACGACGACATGCTGGCGCGCGTGATGCGCGGCTACCGAACGGGCGAGATTCCCGTTCCGAGCGGCGCGAAGCTGTCCAGCTACACCCAGGATTTCCTGGCGGCGCTGAATGAGGCGTACGCGCCGTACTCGACGCAGGACGTGTGGCAGGGACGTCTGTTCGGCGCTCGGCCAGATATCCAGGGCGGCAACGGTCTGCCGAACGTCTCACAGAGCGACCAGGCGTACCGCACCATGCACGCGCTGACGAACTGGATCGCACGCGAGATGCATCTGTCGCCCGACCAGGCACAGGCCGCGGGCTGGACTGTGTTTCGCGCGCTGTGGAACGACCCGGTCATCGGGCCCGAGCTCCGCTTCAACCGCATCTCGCTGAGCGACGCGATCAAGCAGGGGCAGCGGTCGGGCGTCCTGGACCCGCAGAAGATGCGCGCTGGCGGTCTGGCGGAAGTCACCGCGCCGCGCGGCAGCGGTAACGCCTGGGTCGACAAGATCCACGATGTTCGCGATCGCATCCGCGCCGACGGCAGCTACAACACGCCCCCGCCGCCGTCCGCGACCGCGGTCAACGAGTGGGGGCTGTACCACCCGTCGATCCAGTCGGCGGCGCAGCAGCGGGCCACGCTGGACCCGAGCGGTTTCCAGTACGGCACGGTCAGCGGGCCGAAGACGGGCATCCCGCGACCGGTCGGCAACGTCCAGGCCGCCGGCCTGCGCGAGCTCGCGTTAGGCGACCAGCCGGTTCTGCGGGTGCCGAGGGGCACCGTGGATGTCGATCCAGCGACGGGCAAGATTCCGTGGCTGGCGCCCGAGCACACGGTGCAGCAGATCGGCGGACGCACGTACGTCAGCGTGGTCGGTATCGGGGACGAAGCGGCGCAGGTGATCGGACGCCGTCTCGGCGCCGATCGCTTTAACCACGCCGATCCGACGTCGACCACCGCGGGTGGGCTCGCCATTAAAGGCGCTACCGATCCCGATCGGCTGGTGGGTGCGCTGCAGGCGGCTGGCCTGCCCGTCCTGCGTGCGGGTAGCGACATTCGCGTGCCGCTGATCGAGGGCCGTATCGCGGGCTTGACGCGCCAGGTACAGCGGGTGCTCTCGAGCGAAGGCTTGGGCGGCACGCTCAACGACTACACTGGAGCGACCCATGCCGTTGAATCCGCAAGAGCGGGCCGAACTGGACGCGCTCGGGGTGTCGCCCCTGGCGGAGGACGACCCGATCTACCAGCAGGGGACCGTATTCGTGCTGCCGTCTTCCGAGACGAGCCCCTCCCCCCAGGCCGAGCCGAACCCCCGGGCACCGGGCTTCGTCGCGCCCGGGGCGAGGCAGACGTCGGATTCGGCGTCGATCTCGGCGGAGCCGCTCTCGGCGGATACGCAGGCTACGCCGCTACCCCCGAGGACGCCGACTGGTCCGAACGAGCCCGCAACGTCGGACTCGGAGCTACCGCCGGCCTACTAGGCGCCCGCGGCATCCGCGGCGGAGGCGCTCGTCTCGCTGCGATAGCAGGACGTCCTGGAGCCGAAGGGTTTCGGGCGCCGTCGGCGCGACCGACGCTCGAAGACCAGTTGCTGCAGGCGCGGACGCGTGGTCCGCGCGAGCCAGGTCCACCGCGCGAGCCGCGGCGTCTAGGCGAGGTCCACTCGAACAACTACCTGTTGAACGAGGCGCGCGAAGGCGAGCCCGCCATGACCGACGACGAGCTCATGGCGTACTACGACGAGCTCGAGCAGCGGCTCGAAGACGTCAAGGCGCGCGCCGATGCGATCGATGAGTCGCTGCGGAATCCCACGGAGAAGGTGTATCGACCGTCCTGGGCGGCGGGTTACACCAACGAGGCGCTGATCGAAATCGCGCGCCGCAACGGCGCCAACGCCTACGACGAAGCGTGGGACCAGGCGATCGGATTCGATCCTGGCTCGGGCGAGGTCAAGTATGGCGTGGGGGAGAGCGGTTTGCGCGGAGTGGGCCGCAGGCAGCAGTCTCCGACCGAGCTCCGCGCCGAGCTCCGTTCGCTGCAGCAGGAAGAGGCCGACATTCTGGCCGCAGCGGATCAGCTTGGCTCGTCGCCAGCCGGCGCACGTTACGTGCGCCGTCCAGTCGCCGGCGAGGCGTTCTCGGGTGCGGATCTGCCGTTTGACGCGGGCTCGCAGGAGGCAAGCCCAAGCGGGCCGTTCGCGACGGAGGCGGGAGGTCCGTCGGGCGTCCTGGCGGACGACATCGTCACCCGCAACGGCACGTCGAAGCGTCCGAGCGGATTGCGGAACCTGTGGGGCGAGCCCGGCCAGGTGGTTGGTCAGACCGAAGGCCGCATAGGTCGCGCGGTCGCAGACGCCGAGGCGGCGACCAGCGGTCCGCCGTCGGAGGCGACGCTGCGGGCCATGCCGAACCTGGACGCGCTGTTGAAGGAAGAAGTGCCCGATGAGATTCGCGTGCAAATCCAGCGTGCGGTCGAAGACAACTCCGAGCTCTTCGAGGCGTACAACCAGGGGCGCATTTCGCATGCGAGCCTGACCGACGATCTGGCGCGCAAGGTCGGCATGTCGACCAAGGACTGGCTTGCGACCAAGGTCGGCCAGGGCTTCAGTACGCCCGAGCTCGTCGCGCTGCAGGCCGCGGCGGTCGACGCGCAGCACGGCATCTACGACATGGGGCGCGAAATCCTGGCCCGCCAGGGCGGCGTCGACGGGCTGAGTCCCGAAGAGGTCGCGTTCGCGTTGCGGAACCTGTTCGATACCAACGGACTGCTGGCTGTCGCCCGCGGTGCTCGCAGCACCCAAGGGCGGAGCCTGAACGCGCTGAAGCAGCGGTTCGATCGCACGCTGGCGAGAGGCATTACCGGCGCCAACGAGAAGCGTGCCGCGGACAAAGCGGCGGCGCAAGCCCGACGGGCGGCGACCAAGGCGACGCAGTTGCTCAACAAGGGCCGCGACCTGGAGCAGGAAGCGGCGCAGGCCGTCGGCAAGGCCAAAGAGGCAGGACTGCCCAGGAACATCTGGCAGCAGATCGAAGAGGCGTACGCCGAGCTCGATCGCTACAACGCCATGTCGCTGCATGAAAAGGGCGATGAGTTTAATCGGCTGGCGAAGGAACGTGCCGACCGTGCCGCTGCTCGCAAGGCCAAGGTGCGCGAGGCTCCGCAGGAGCTCCTGAGCGCGCTCAAGGCCGAGCTTGCTGCCGAGCAGAAGATCTTTGCCGGGCGGAAGAACACCTGGGAGACAATGGCGTTTTGGGACTCGAAGGCGGCGGAGATCGCGGCTGAGAAACGGGCTGCGTTCCGTGGCGGGCTGTACCTGGAGCAGGCGCGCAAGAGCGCCGCGCTAGCGGCGAAGAACGAAGAGAAACGCGCGGCGATGGCGTGGGACGAGGCGTCGCGCCGCCAGGGCAAGATGACGCAGCGCGCGACCACGCTGCTGGAATCGATCGGCGGCGTCGAGCCGTCTAAAGAGCTCCTGAAGTCATTCGTCCAGGCGATCGCATCGGGCGATCCGATGGTCGCGGCCAAGTTCATGAAGGGGCTGCACCCGCAGCGCAGCGGTTTCGCCAACTTTGTGGAGATCGCGCGCAACTCGAACATCATGCGTCTGGCCGGCATGCTGTCCGCGACGGCGACGCACATCATCAACATGGGCGGCAGCATCGTTCAGGTGCCGCTCGAAGTCGGTACGCATGCGCTAACCGTGGCTATCGACATCCCGCGCGCGGCTATCACCGGTGGCGAGCGGCAAGCCTATGCAGCCGAGCTCGGGCCGATGCTGCGGGGCTGGTGGGATAACGCGCCAGATGCCCACGGCAAACGCTTCGGCATGGCGTCGGCGCTGCCCGACATGCTGCGTATCCTGCGCGGCGACGTCAAAGGCGCGCTCCAGGATTACGGGCAGACTGACGTCGCGCAAATGATGCGGACGGGCATCAGCCCGCGCGAGACGGCAGACCTGAGCACGATCCGACCAGGCTTCCGATCGAGCGACTTGCCAGTGGTCGGCTACCCGCTCGGCAAGCTGCCGGGCAACGTCGCGGAGCGGGTCATCGATCCTGCGATCGAGATGCCGCTGCGGGCGCTGCAGGCCGAAGACCTGGCCTTCCGCGGTGCGGCGATGGGTATGCACGCGCAGCGTGTGGCGATCCGTCAGGCGACCCGCGAGGGCTTCCGCGGCGCGCGCCGTACGGGCCGCGCGAACAACATCGTCGCCAATCTCGAGGAATATCCCGAGCTCTACCAGGAAGTAGCTGAAGCAGCGGCGCGCATGGTCTTCCAGGAGCGGCGGACCGTGCCTGGCATGTCGAACGTGCGCCTGCCTGGTACGGCGGGCGAGGCGGGTGGCGTGCTGGTCAGCCAGGTCATCCCGTTCCGCAAGACGCCGGTCAACATCACCGCGCAGGGGCTCGGGCTGTCGCCGTTCGGCGTCGCGGGCGTTATGGAAGCCGTAGGCGAGCGCGCCGGTATCAAGGCCAGGGTCGCCAGCGGGGAGCTTCCAGCCTCGCGGCTCGGCAAGCAGACGCTGCTGGCGCAGGAGCGTGCGTCGAGGGCGGTCATCGGCTCGGCCATCCTGGGCACGGCGTACCTGTGGGGGACGCAGCAGGACGAGCAGGGCAAGCCGAAAGGCACGCTGACGGCGATGTACGACGAGGACGAAGCGTCGACCTACCCGCAGGGGTGGCGCGCGTGGTCGATGCGCCAGGAGAACCCGGCCAACGGCGAGATCGTGTACGTGCCGCTGCAGAATTTCGGCGCCGCGGGCGTGCCGATGGCGATGGCGGCGATCCTGGCCGACGCGGCGCGGCGCGGGAAGACGGTCGTCTCGGACGAAAAGGAGATGGGCCGCGCGATCGCCGGCATCGGACGCTATGCACTGGACACGCCGTTCCTGCAAGGTCTGTCCGATGCCGTCGAGCTCTTCCACGATCCGGGGCGTGCGGGCACCAAATTCGTGGAGGGGCTGGTCGGCAGCTACGGTCCGTACTCGGGCATGGGGCGCCAGATCCAGCGTGCCTACGGCGTGGCGAGCAGGAACCCGCGCGAAGGCTGGCTGATGATGCTGGACGCGCTCGAGGCGAACTACCCGGGTCTGAGCGGCAACGTGCCCGAGGCGACGACGGCGCTAGGCGAGCCGCGCACGCCAGGGGCGACCGGTTTCGGCGCGCTGGTCGGTCGCTACGACATCGAGCGCGACACGCCGACGCTCGAGGCGCTGCGGCTGGCCGACGTCAACGTGCCGCGCGAGACGCGCGTGCTGTCGACCGGTGGCGGCTACGGCGTGGAGCTCACCGAGGCGGAGCGCGACACGCTGAAGCGCGCCCGCGGTCAGGCGATCATCGCGGAGGTCGCTAAGGAGCGGGCCCGACCGCGGACGGCGAGATCTGAGCGGGTGCTGCGGACTGCCGATCCGGGATCGGCGGAGTACCGTGCGGCGCTCGAAGATTTTAACGCGGCGATGCAGGGGGCGGTCAGCGACGCCGCTCGATGGGCGAACCAGGATTTCGAGAAGCAGCTTGGCAAGGCCGAGATCAAGCGTCGCGAAAAGCAGACCCGCGAGGTCGAACAGCGGTATCTCGGGACGCCGAGTCTGCCAGTGGGGGAGCTCAATCCGTGATGTGCAACACTAGCGCCGCAGGCGAACGCTAATGGCCGATACCAAGCACTTCGCGAGCGCGCAGGCCGCGGTCGAAGACATTGTTCCCGGCGCGCGTGTCATCGGCCAGATTCCGTTCTACGTCACCGAGCCGATCCCTGAGGCCGAGCGAACGCGCGACGGGCCGACGACACGCTCGGTGCAGCGCGGCTACACCGTGTCGTACATCCGCCCCGACGGTCAGCCCGACGAGATCGTCGTCGGCCCGTCGTACGAGGCGAAGGAAGGCGAGCCGGCGCCGACTGGCGCGACCGTCGTCTGGAATAACGAACCAGGAGCTCCGCTGCCGCCGGCGACGGTCATCCTGAAGGGGCCGAAGCAGGGTCCGTCAACGACTACGGCGACGGCATCGGCGCCAGAGGCGCTTCAGCGTCTCGACGCGCAGATGAAGCCGATCACGGACCCGAATCAGCCCGCGGTCTACGTGCGCGATCCCAAGGCGCCGGCCAGTACGCCGCCGTTCAAGCTCGATCCCGACGCCGTTACCAGCAACCCGTCGAAGTGGCAGATTCTGAAGCACCCGACGACGCAGGAACCGATGGCGTACGTCGACCCCGCCAACAACAAGGTGATGGCGACGATCGCGCCAACGCCGGACAAGAAGGCGACGGGCACGTACGAAAACGTCTACGACCCGAACGACCCGACCAAGAAACGCATCATCGGCATGGTCGACAAGGGTGACCCGTCGATCTACCGCGCCGTCACGCAAGACCCGAGTACGCAACGGCAAATCGTCACCACGCCGACCGCGGTCTACGCGATCAACCCCGACAACACCCACGTCAAGCTCTTCGACATTGACAAAAACTCGCCGTTCCAGGCGGTCATAGTCGACGGCAAGCCCTTCCGTTTCGATCCGAATACGGGCGTCTTCACGCCAGGTCCGGTGAACGCGCACCCGGATATCAAGGATCAGAACGGTCTGACGATGGTCTGGACGGGCTCGGACGAAGACGGCAAGTACGCCTACCCGCCAGGAGTGAGCCCCGCCAAGACGATGACGGGTGCGGGGACCACGTCCAAGTACCTCATTTGGTACAACGCGCAAACTGGCGAAGAGATCAGTCGGACTGACAATCCGAATTACGAGCCGACGCCGCCGACGCTGCCGCAGGTCAACACAACGGCGCCGCAGATCCCGGTCGTAGACCCCGACAAGCCGGGGCAGATCAAGTGGATTCCGAACCCCGCGCGGGTGATGGCGCCGCAGGCGCTGACCGACCTGGCGGCGCAGCTTTCGGGCGTGGTGGCCGATCCGAGCAACCCGCTGACGCTCGAAGAGGCGAAGGCGATCATCGACGCCGCCAACGCGCAGATGACGGCTGCGACCAACGCCGCGACGACGGCAATGCAGACGACGCAGCAGGGCGCGGTGACCGGCGCGGGCATCCTGAACCAGCGAGCAGCGACCGCTCAGAACCTGGTGCAGCAGGGGCTCGGCATGGTGCAGGGCAACCGCGATATCACCATGCCGCTGCCCGGTATCGGCTCGCAGCTAACGCAGGGCGCAGCAGCGTTCGCGACCGAGCTCGGTGGAGGCCAGGAGGTTTACGACACCGCCGCGCGCCTGGTGAAGGCCGCGGACCCGCAGGGCGGTAACCCGATGATGTCCGCCGCGGCAGCGACGCTGACGCAGGTAATGAACCGCTACAAGCAGGCGACCGGCCAGGACCACCCACTGGTGCAGGCAACAAAGGCGGCAAAGCAGTCGCAGACCGCGAATGCGATGGTCGCGCCGGGTACGCCGGTGGTATCCCCCGCGGCGGTCGCGCCGACGGTCTTCCAGGCGCAGTTCGACCCGCGACTCAATCCCGCGGCGCCGCAGCAGCCCGCGGGGACGGTGCTGCCAGCAGGCGTAGCAGGCACGGTCGCTCCCGACGATCCGCGACGGCTGCGGCGAAGTCCGATGGATAGCTTCGTGGCGCCCGAAACGCTGCTCAGCCTACTTCAGGGGCAGGGAGGGTAAGCGTATGGGCGTCATGATCGACGGCGAGTGGCATGAAGAGCTCGCTGATCCCGGTGGCGGCTCGTACGGCAGTGCTGAGGAATACAACCAGGCGTCGGGTTCGACCGATTGGGGCGAGAACCTCAACACCACCGCGGGCGGCAGCAGTGGCGGCGACGCCATGTCGCAGATCAACCCGCAGGCGATCGGGCAGAACGAGTACGGCGACGATATCTTTAACACGCCGAACGGCCAGAAGACCGGTACGCAGATCACCCAGGAGCTCGCGGCTGCTGGTTGGGACGGAGTAGGCGATCCGGTCCAGGTCTACAACCGCACGGCAAGCGGCGGCGCCGCTCCCACGCCCACCGCGGTCAAGGCCGCGACCACGGCACTGAAGACCGGGTCGGGCGCCGAGCAGTACGGGTCCGCCATCGATCGCCTGTACGAGGCGATCATCTCGGGCAACGCGCAGCGCATCGCGGAAGAGATCCGCCAGTTCAACGCGACGTTCGGCCTGGACACGCGTAAGTTTGAGGAAGACGTCCGCCAGTTCAATCAGACGTTCGGCATCACCGAGGCGGGCCTGACGGGCACGTACGGCGGTCAGCCCACGCTGCCGGCGCTGACCAGCTACGCGACGCAGTTCGGCCAGTGGGGCGTGCCGACCGCGGGTCAGGCAACGCTCGCGGCGCAGAACCAGGCGTATACGCAACAGATGGGCGCGATCAACGCCGCGGCGGCACTGCAGGCGAATCCTTTCAGGCAGCAGCAGGTGATCGGCCAGCTTGGCGGGCTGCTTGGCGGCGGCTCTGTAGCGGGCTTTCAGGCGCCCAACATCGTGCCCGGCGTCGGCACCGCGGGCGGCAATACGCGCGGCGGCATGGGTTACCTGCAGCAGTTGATCGATGACATCCGCGACCCGAGTGCCAACACCGCCAGCATGAACAGCATCCTGGACGCGACGCCGACGCCCAACAAGCTGAACAGCGTCGATTTCATGCGGGCGGCGCCGTCAACGCAGAGCATGGTCCTGCAGGCGATGCAGGAAAAGTACGGGCTGGACCCGGGTGATGCGGTCAAGCAGATTCAGAACACGCTGCCGCAATTTCAGGCGCCGAGCACGCTCGGTGGGATTCGGAGGTAGGCATGCCGCTGCTCGGTGGTAAGAAAGCTAAGACGAAGGCTGGAATCAGCCAAAACATCCGTACGGAGATGAAGGCGGGCAGGCCGCAAGATCAAGCGATTGCGATCGCCATGCGGAAGGCCGGCAAGCCCAAGCCGAAGAAGTGACTCCTGGTCGACGCTACCGACGCTGGCGTAAGAGCTCGCACCTGCCGCTGCTCTGGCAGGCGTTTATCGGCTGCATCAACTTTGAGCGTCATCCGACCTGGAGGTACGCGGCATGACGATGGAAGACCGCGGCATCCATCCCGACCTGGTTGAAGAGACGCTCGCGGAGCAGGCCGCGCAGGAAAGCGCCGTGGGCGCGCAGCAGGAGGCTCCTGCGCGCGGACGACGCAACGGTCGCTCACGCGCGCCGCAGGCGCCTGAGCCCGCTCCTGATGCGCCTGCGGAGGCTTCTGACGGCGAAGCGCCAGAGGCGCCGGAATGGTGGACGGCGGCTAAGGCCGCAACAGACCCGAGTGAGGCGTTCAAGCTGCTGGCGAAGAACCTGCCGCGCGACGTCCTGGAGAAGGACGAAACGCTCAGCGGGCTGGTCGGCCACAAGGCGGACGCGCTGCTGCGGAAGCGCCAGCAGGACGCGATCGAGCAGCAGAAGCGCGAAGCCGCGCAGAACAACGATCTGTACACGCTTGGCGAGCTCACACAGCGCGAGCTCCAGGAGCGTGAGGCCGCTGCTCAGCAGCAACGTCAAGCCGCGGATGGCGGCTTCATGGACGGTGTCGTACTCTTCCAATCGCAATTGCCCGAAGAGATCCAGCGCACGGTCGCTGGTCGCGTCTTCGGGGAGGGAAAAGGTCAAGCCGCAGGGGTCGCTGAATATCTCCAGTTCCTGTCCGACGAACGGGTCAAGCTCAAGGAAGCGGAGCTCGAGCGCGAGTTCCAACGCCGCGAGTCTGCACTCAGGAAGTCGGTCTTGAGCGAGGTCAACGGCGACGAGCCAGTCCCCGAGCGCGAATCTGGAACCCCCGGTCGCGTCCGCGAAGTGACTGACGAACAAATCGAGGCGATGACCATCAAGGAATATGACGCCTTGTTCGACGAGAACGGGCGACCAAAACCGGGGGTCCGCCATCGAGCGACGCGAGGCATCCCCCTGACACAACACTAGGGGGTTAGCCAGTGGCTACTGGTGCAACGGAATTTGTAGACAAGACGATCGCGGACGGCGTCTTCAGCCCGGATATCTGGAGCAAGCAGGTACTCCGCGCGACCGAGTCGAACCTGGTCATCGCCAAGCTCGTTAACCGCGGCTTCGAGGCGGACGCGACCGTCGGCAAGGCGGTCAAGGTCGCGTCGATCGGCAACCTGGCCGCGCGGGCGAAGGCGGAGAACACCGCCATCACCTACGAGACGGTCGCTGAGAACACAACGACCATCACCTTGAATTTGTGGAGTTACGCTGCGCTCGGCATTGAGGACATCGTCAAGGTGCAGGCCGCGGTTGACGTGCAGAACGAGTACCAGCGCAAGCTCGGGTACGCCGTCGCACGCGACATCGACACCAAGCTGGCGGCGGACTTCGCTGGCTTCAGCCAGACTGTCGGCACGCTCGGCACCGCGGTGTCAGACGCCAACGTCCTGGCGGCGATCAAGCTGCTGGACGACCAGGACGTGCCGCAGAACGAACGCTACTTTGTGATGACTCCGGCAGAAAAGGTGTCGAAGCTGGCGCTCGATCGCTGGAGCAACGCGTTGTATATCGGGGACCGCAACCTGCCGGCCAAGACGGGCGAGCTCGGCAACATGTACGGGCTCGATCTGTACGTGACGACCAACCTGGTCAAGCCCGCCGCGGGGCAAGCGCACAACGCGATCTTCCACCGCGACGCGATCGCGCTGGTGCAGCAGAGGTCGCCCAAGTCGCATCTCTTCTACGACATCGACGTGTTCACCTGGAAGATGGCAGTGGAGACGATCTACGGCCACCAGGAGATGCGCGACAACTTCGGTGTCCTGGTTCTCGGCGCGAGCTAACGGCCATGCCAGAGACGATTACAGGCAACGAGTTCCTGGACGGGCTGCTCGAGCGGACGCCGGTGGCGCCGTCTCAGCCGCGGCGGGGTCAGAACTACAACTACCCCGAGCGTCTGTACCTGCTGCCCGACGGGCGGGTGGAGTACCTCCAGGGCGACCCTCACAACCGCGCGTACTACGAGGACAAGGGCTATCACCTGATGTCCGACGCGCCCGGGCGTGACGGTCGCCCCTCAGAGGTCGATCAGTACCTGAAAGTTGAATATCCCAAGATCCTGGCCGAGCAGCGCGAGAAGGCGACGATCATCAACGCCATCCGCAAGGCGGGCGAGAAGGATCGCAACCTGAATTTCGAGGACGACTTCGACTCGCTGAGCCTGGAAGAGATGCGGGCCGAGCTCAAGCGCATCCAGGACGACTACGGCAAGCCGATCAGGATCTCGAAGTCGCGAGCGGCGACGCGCGCCGAAGAAAACCGCGATCGCATGCTGCAGGGCGTCGAGACGACCGAGCAGACGTCGATCGAAGCAGTCGAGGCGCGTCGCATGGCACGCCCTCCGCGAGGGAGTGCGACATGACCGAGCAGAACGAGGGCGCCGCGGCAACGGAGCGCCAGCGCGAGCAGTACCGCCAGGATCGCGAGCGTCGGGACGAATGGGATAAGCAGCCGTTCCCCAAATCCCGCGAGCGGGAACGTGAGGCGAACGAACGCGCGTACTGGCGCGCCGTGGCGGAGATCCCGAATCCTGGGCCCGTCGAACCGTTGACCGAGCTCCAGGCGTTTCACGCTGAACAGACCGACCCGCCACCCGGCCCGTACCCCGATCCGCCGCTCGGGCCGTATCCCGACCCCGTCATCAAAGAGCGCCCATCGGAGGAAGCCGTTTATGGCAGCACAAGAAAACGACGAGAAGAACGACAAGGAGCAGCGGGAACGCGAGAAGTCCGACAAGGAGAGGGAAGCTCAGGAAGCGCGCGACGAGAAGGCGGAGAAAGCGGAGCAGCGGGCCGAGCAGCGGGCGGCGGAGCGGGAGAAGGACGAGAGTACGACGAGCCAAACTTCGACGGGTACGACGAGGACGTCCGAGAACGGGCCGAAGGCGCCCCAAGCGCAGCCGCCCCCGAGCGGCAATCTGCCAACGTCCGAAAGCCATCCAACGCAAGGTCATCCAACGTTTCCCGGGCCGCAGCCGCCGAGCACAAAGCCGACGGCGGCAACGACAAGCGGGCAGCAGACCGCGGCGCCTGACGAGAAGCTGGACCCCAAGAGCGGCGACATGCTGGTCGATCCGCGCCCGACGGCGCCGCCGATCATGCTCGGGGACGCCGATTACGTCTTTCCGCCCGCGGCGGCGAGTTCGGAGGAAGTCCTGGCGCTGGAGCCGAATCGGTACGAAGACGCCGTCGACGGCCCCGACGAGCAGATCGCGCAGACCACGTACGTTCACTGGACCCGCCCCGATGGCGGCGACTTCATCGCGCCTCTGAGCACCGTGGAGGTCTACGAGCGCAAGGGCTACAAGCGCGGGGAGGATGAAGAGATTCCTGATCTGGTGGCGTACATGGCCGAGAACGCCAAGAGCGACGAGCAGCGCGAGCGTGACAAGCGGTCGAAGGAACGCATCGAGCAGCATGATCGCGACCGTAGGGAGCTGCTGAAGCAACAGGACGATCGACGGCGGGAGCAGGCGCGTGCCGGTTGACGGGACGTCGATCGAGTCGCAGATCGGTGCCGCGCAGGGGCTGTGGACGCACACGCCCGTCGATTGGGCGGGTAACGAGGGTCCGGCGAAGCCGGGCTCCTGGCCCAACAATGCGATCGCCGGCCAGTTCAGCACGGCGACTGGCACTCGGCCTGGCAACCCGGGCGCACCGGGTAGTGCGACCGCGGCAGGCATTACTTTGGGGACGCCGACGGGCGTTACCAGCACAACGGCGACCATCAACTGGACGGTCGCCGCTGGTGCCGGCACGGTGTCGAATGTCGAGTGGGGGCTGACAACGAATTACGGAACATCTGGCGCCAATCAGAACGGCGCTGGCGCGAAGACCACGCCGCTGACGGGTCTGACGCCATCGACCACGTACCACTACCGCATCAGAGCGACGCTCAACGCCGTGACGAACTACACCGAAGACGACGTCTTCAGCACACCGGCGACCTAGCCGCCGAAAAAGGAGCGCCATCCATGTCTCAGCCGAATCCACCACGCCCGCCGGGTCCGCCCGACCACCCGCACGGCGGACCACCAGGCCAGACCGGCGACCATCCGCAGGGCGGGCCACCGGGTCAGGAGAAGCCCCGCCCCGAACAGGATCTGCCTGAGTCGCCACCGCGCCCGGAGCAAACGCCAGGTCCGCAGCCGCCCGATCCGGGTGAGCTCGATGACGACGACCAGCCCGAGGCGCCCGAGCGACCGCGATGAGCGACGAGCGGACGCCGGACGTCATCGACGGCGCTCGGTTCCTGGGCATGTCGCGGGCCGAGGGCATGCATGAGCTCGGCATCAGCGACGAGCGGGCGTACGCCAGGGCGTACCGCGACGTCGAGGCGGCGGTGAACGCTCGCGACAACCGTGAATCGCAGGGGGGCGTTCGTGCCCCCATCGTCATCAAGCGTGCAGGACGGGAGGTTACCGATGCCTAAGGTCGGCAAACAGATCTTCGCCTACGGTAAGAAGGGCGAGCAGCAGGCCGCGGCGACGGCACGGAGAACCGGCCAGAAGGTAACGGTTACGAAGGTCAAGAAGAGCAAGTAGGGTGGTAAGCGCACCCCCGCTGCTGCCGCTGTCGAGTTCGCCGCCGTCGTATTCACCGCCGCTGGTTCCGCCAAATACGGTTCCACCGCTGCAGCCGACGCCGCCTCCGCTCGAGCCGAGTCCGCCAGCACCGTGGACCGGTCCGCCAGGACCACCAGGACCACAGGGCGAGCAGGGTCCGACGGGGGCCACCGGTCCGCAGGGCGAACAGGGTGATACCGGCCCGCAGGGGGCGCAGGGCGAACAGGGCGAGCAGGGAATCCAGGGTCCGCCAGGTGGCGCTCCGTCCTGGCAGGGCGAGTGGTCGGCGGCGGTCGACTACGCCAGCAACGACGCGGTCAGCCTGGACGGTTCGAGCTTCTATGCTGCGGGCGATCCGTCACTCGGCACCGCGCCACCATCGGCACCGTGGCAGCAGATCGCGGCCAAAGGCGACACCGGCCCGCAGGGCGTCCAGGGGCCGCAAGGTATCCAGGGACCGGTTGGCCCGCAGGGCGACCAGGGGCCGACCGGCGCGCAGGGCGCAACGGGTGCCACAGGGGCGCAAGGTATTCAGGGTCCAGCAGGCGCGACTGGTCCAGAGGGACCGCAGGGTGATCCTGGTCCGCAGGGCGCTACAGGCACAACGGGCGCGCAGGGTCCGAAGGGGGACACTGGCGATACCGGCGCGCAAGGCATTCAGGGTCCGCAGGGCATTCAGGGCGTACCAGGAACGCCAGGTGCCGCGGGCGAGAAGTGGTTCACCCAGGCCGGCGCACCGGCAGGTGGCACTGGCGTCGTCGGTGACTGGTCGCTTAACTCAACGAACGGCGACTACTACGAGAAGACGGGTGCCTCAGCCTGGACGCTGCGCGGGAACCTGCGCGGCCCGCAAGGGATTCAAGGCATCCAGGGACCAGCGGGTACGACGGGCTCGCAGGGGCCAGCCGGTCCTGGCGTCCCGACAGGCGGCACCACCGGCCAGATTTTGGCGAAGACCAGCGCGACGGACTTCGCGACGGCGTGGCAGAACGTCATCGTGACGCAGACGATGTGGGATGCGCTGGTCGCGCGGGTGGCGGCGCTCGAGGCGCGGCCAGTTATCAATTCCATTGACGACCTGGTGTACGGGCCAGCCTGATGCCTTCACTTGCTCAGTACCGCCGCGCGGTCGCAGTTGAGAGTGGCCCGTACATCGGGCCCGAGAGCTACGTCGTCCGCGCGACCAGTGGCTCGGATACGACCAAGATCGTGTGCTCGGCGTACCCGATTCGATCAGGCATCCCGCAGGCCGACATGTACGTCGAGCGACCGCTGTACCGTCCGGACGCGCAGCGTCTTGAGGATCGCAACCGTTACGTGATGATGTACGACCCGCCGACGGGAACGCTCGAGCCCGATCTGCCGTGGACCTTGCCGCCGATCGCGCCACCGGGCGGGTCGACGTACGAGAACATGGAGGCGTACCAGTACGGCGGCTCGGACATGCCGCCATTTGGCGGGCTGGAGATGTTCCAGTACGAAGAGCTCGAAGACCTGGGCGCGACCGGCGTGGGCGAGCGGTTCGAGATCCTGGGCCCGTTCGACGTCCCGACGCTGCACCAGTTGATCAACGATGGGCTGAAGCAGTGCTGGATGGTAGTCGAGGTCGCGTGTGTGACGACGCCAGGTGCCTCACGTCACTCGCTGGAGATCGTCTCACCATGGCTGCAAGACGCCAACCATGTGCGGCAGGCCGGCGTTTTGACCTACGGTGAGGATCGTAACCAGGCTGATCCGTTCGATCGGATCGTGCATGGCGCCGTCGAGCGTGACGGCGGCACTTTCTACTTCAACACCGATCGGCGCACGTTCGCGGAAGGCGACATTCTGTTCCTGCGCTGCTACAAGCGCGCATACGACCACTGCCGCCCCGCGGGCGGCGTGTACGGCGACAAGTCGGGGCTGGAGCTCGATACCGATGAGGCGCCGATCGAGCGGGATTGGCTAGCGTCGAGCGCGCTTACGGTGGGTTGGCGGCGTTTCGCGCACATTCTCGAACCGCAGGCGAACCAGCGCCTGATCCGCGACCAGGTAAGCGCCGCGGCGTGGTTCACCGATCGCAGTCGGCAGCACTTCACCGCGGTCGCACCGACGCTGACGTTCCGCCCCGCGCGGCGGTTCGGGCCGGTCCACGTATGAGCATCTATTCGGCTAGGAAAAGTCCATTTCCCTATCACCTGAAGATCGGTGCGACCGGACTGTTGCTCGGTTCGGCGGGACCAAACAAGCCGATGCTGGTGTCGAGCAAGACGCAGGACATCAGTCAGGTGTCGCCGCCGGACTTCAGCTATGCGGGCACCAGTCCTATCAGCGATCGCGATCAGCCGTACGAGTCGCTCGTTTTGGGCTACGGGCTGAAGACGCAGGAGAAGTGGCAGGACTCCCGTTATGCCTACGCCAGCGCGGTCGACCTGTCGGTCTGGCCCTGGTGCAAGGGGCCGGAGATCCCGACGGTCACGCCAGCGACGTTTGACCCAACGGGGTACGCGTTCTTCTTCGAGCTCGGTGGCGTGCTGTACTGCGCGCAAGGTCGTTACGTACTGCGCCGCGACAGCGACACCGTCTGGACGATGGTCAAGGACTTCGGCGCCGCGGCCAGCGTGCTTAACGTGGCGGTGTTCGCCAGTAACTTCGACGGCATCCAACGGGCCTGGGTCGCACTGTCCAGCGGGCCGGCGCAGTATTCGAGCAACGGAACGACCTGGACGGCAATGACGACGTTTGCTGCTCTGGCGTTCGTGTCAGTTGGTCGTGAATGGTGGTGGGCCGACGATGTCAATCGTCTGCGGAAGTGCGACACCAATGCCGATCCGACGCTGGAGGCGAACTACACCAGTTTGATTTTCAGGGCGGGCGACAAACTCGCGCCGATTACGGCGCTGATGGTAACGGCGTCGGGCACGCTGATCATTGCCAAGACGGATGGTCTGTACACCCTGAATCAGGCTGGCGACGATCGCCAGTTATTCCCGTTCCTGCGGTTCGGAACGCACAGTGGCAACGGCAAGGCGTGGGGCCAGTTCGAGAACGACCTGTACACGGCGTACACCAACAACCTGATCAAGATCGGACCCGACCTGTCGGGCAATGAGATCGGGCCGGAGAAGCTGGTTAACAACGACTCGCCGGTGCGCGGCGCCGTCTCGGCCTTTGCCGCGGTCGGGACGCGCTTTGCGTACGTCGGCATCCACAACCAGGACACGAACACCGGCTACCTGATGAAGTATGGCGGGTACGTTGAGAAGGACGGTCAGACCGAGCACCTGGATGCCTGGCACGGCTCGTTGTGCGTTCCGTTCAGCGGCTACATCAACCACATGTTCGTGTCGACCATCGGCGCGCCGCAGTTTCACACGCGTACCTGGCTAGTGTTCCGAGACGGCAGGATCGGCTACATGATCAATCCGTGCGTCTCGAATCCCGCGGCGTGCTCGCAGTACCGATTCCACGTCGGGACGGGCTTTGTCGAACTGCCGCTGTGGCATGGCGGTTATCACGCTAGCGTCAAGAGCCTGCGGCACTTCTCGGTCACCGGCATGCGGCTGGACGGGCAGAACTACGTCACCCTGGACTACAAGCTCGATCCCAAGGCGGTCCTGTTCACGGCGTTCGGCAACACGTTCGATTCTGCGACCTACGAGAGCGCGCCGTTCCCCACCGACGCCAGCGCGACGCTGGCAGTGTTCCGCGTCAACCTGACGAACACCGTCAATACGGCGTCGCCGCTGGTGTCGGCGGTGTCGATCGGGCATGCGCTGCGGCCCACGCGCTTCATGCAGGTAGAGCTCACGATCCTGTGCAGCGACGGCCTGGTGCGCCGCGACGGGGTGCCGCTGCGAATCGGGCGGCGCCAGATCCAGCGTGTGGTCGAGGAAGCGGTCGATAATCCTGGTGCGGTGACGTGCGTGCTGCCCGACGAGAGCACCCAGGATCTGTCGTTTACCGACTACGCGATCGCGCAATCGTTCGATGAGATCGGGCGTCAGTGGCGTGGGTCGCTGACGGTTAAAGCAGTGCAGTGGAACACGGTTCTGACGGAGGTCTAAATGGCGCGAATCGAAACTGATCCGAACTACACCATCCCGACGTTTTCGCGGGCAACTGCGCCTACGGACCTGTTCAAGGCGACCGACGTCCAGGGGCTGGCGGCGGCGATGAGCACGCATAACCATGATGGAGCCGGGAAAGGGCTGGTCCTCGCCGCCGGCACCATCACTGGCAGCATGATCGCCGCGGGCACGATCACCGCCACCAACATCCTGACTGGCACGATCGACAACTCGAAGCTCCAGGACGGCACGATCGAGTCGAACAAGATCAAGGACGGCACGATCGTTACGGGAGATATGGCCGACGGGTCGGTCACGTCATTCGTCAACGCAGGGGGGTTCATCAGTCCTTCGACTACAAGCACAAGCCCGGTACTCATTCCGAGCCTGGTGACCCCGTCGATGTCCGTTCAAGGCGGGCGCGCCATATTGGTCAGCGGGCACATAACGGTGCAGTATTCCTCAGTCTCGAACTGCAATCTGTTCCTGTACCGCGATTCGACGCAGCTTGGTGCGCTGGCGATCGCGCAATCGGCGTCCGCTTCGCAGATCCTGCCGCTGGCGTTTACGTACATGGACAACGGAGCCACCGCCGGTGCGCATACGTGGAGTCTGTACTGGTCGACCAGCGGTCCGTCTATCTCCCTGGTGGGTGCGGCCTACTCCGAAATATGGGCGATGGATATCAAGCGATGACGACACTCGAAACCATCGGGCGATCGACGGGCGGCAAGCCGATCAATTTGAGCCAGCTACAGGACGAGCTCGTCGCGGGCGGCGTGGCTACCGGCGACGGGCTTGGCATGAGCGGCGAGTACGTGTATGCGTACGACGCCAGCGGTCTGCCGTCGGACTTTGACGAGGCGCAGCGGGCGACCGCCGACCAGGTCATTGCCGACCATGTCGGCATGCGCGACAAGACGACCGAAGAATACGCCGACGAGTTTCAAGCTGAAGGCACAACCGCGGCGCGCAAACAGGAGATCCGCGACATTCAAAGTGGGCTGCTGCCGCCCGAACAGGTGCCGATGGAGACGACATGAACGAGGACGAGATCAACCTCAAGCTCGACCAGCTATCGCAGCAGCAGAGTTTCCAGACAAACGCCATTCGCGCGGCGCTCGAAGCACGCTGGTCAGGCGGCGCCGACACGGTCGACGGGTGGGTCAAAGCCCTCGATCCGTCGATCGAGACGAACCCGCAAACGCCGCTGTACTGATGCCGACGATCGAGCAGCGCATCGGCCAGTTGTCCGAGCAGCAGGGCTGTATCACGCGTGCGCTGGCGTGCATGGGCGATGGTCGCTGGACGTGCGCCCAGGCCGGTGCCGACAGTGTCGAGGGCTGGCTCCTGGCGCTGAATCCGACCTGGCAGGGGCAGCTTCTGCCGACGGCGCCGCTGTACACCATGCCCGACCCGCCGCTGATCCTGCCCGCCGACGTCGAATGGATCGGTTCTCCGAACCACTACAACGGCAGGGCGGGCCACCAGGTGGTGGCGATTGTGATTCACACGATGGCCGGCAGTCTGGAAAGCTGCGATAGCTGGTTTCAGAACCCTGCGAGCCAGGTGAGCTCGCACTACGGCATCGGGCTGGCAGGCGAGATTCACCAGTACGTCAGTCTGTGGGACGGCTCCTGGGCGAACGGCGTGCTCGAGCCGGGCAACGATTGGACGCCGCTGGTCGGCAATAGCTCCAATCCCAACTATCAGACCGTCACGATCGAGACGGAAGACAACGGCCACGGCTGGACGGAGGTCACCGAAGCGCAGTACCAGGGCACGCTGGCGGCGTGTCGATTGGCGATGCAGAGTTATCCGCAGGTGTTCTACCTGTTCGGCCACCGCATCATTTCGCCGCAGTCGCGGCCACAGTGCTGCGGCGATCGCTGGTGGGAGAGCGGCAGCTTTCAGCGTCTGGCCGACGAGCTCGATCTGGAGGCGCATTTCTGATGTCCACGCTCGCCATCATCCTGATCATCCTGCTGGTGCTCTTGCTGTTCGGCGGCTATGTGGGCCGCGGCAGCTACGGCAGCAATGCGTACTACGGACCTGGCCTGGGCCTGATCGGGCTGGTGATCATCATCGTGCTCATCCTGGTGCTGACCGGCAACCTCAGCCTCTAGTCGGCGGTGAACATGGTCCACGCGCTGTGGGCGGCGGTCCAGGGCGACCCGCGCGCGATGCGGATTCTCCACGGCTGGCTGACCGTCGCGTGGTTCGCCGCGGCGTTTCCGATCATGATCTTCTGGAGCGAGAACATCCAGTTCCTGGTCTTCGTCAGCGTGTACGCCGTTGTCACCGGTCACTGGTCAAGCTGGCAGGCGGCGCGGGTCGAAGAGAAGCAGGACGAGAGCAGTGGCACGTAGGCGTGGAGGACGCTGACGGCGCCGATCCGCGGCACTCCAGCTTCAGGCTCGAGGTAGCGATTTCGATTGGCTACCAGCGGCGACGGACGACGCTGGCCGGTAAGTGGGAGGGACCGCTGGTGACCGCGGTCCTCCTTGTCGCAAGCATCGCTATTGTGGCGTTCATCGTGCTTCAGGTGTTTCGGTGGGTGTGACGTGCGCCAGCGGGGCCAGGAATCGGTCGAGTATGCGCTCCTGGTCGCGACGGTCGCACTACTGGTGCTGATCGGCGTTCCTGTGTTCGGCGGGGTAGTTCGCGCCTGGTTCGATGCACTCCTGCAGCGCATCATCTCTAGCTAGTGGCGATAGTGTGCCCAGGCGCCGATGGCGACGATGCACGCCAGCAGCACCAGGACAACGACGGAGTCAGGCACGGAACACCATCGCGATCGCCATGTAGATCGCCCATAGCTGGTGCGCCACGGTCGAGACGGTCAGGAGGACGAGGCAGGCCAGCATGGCGTACGCGACCAGGGGGTGGACTTCACCGTCCATCAGAGGTCCGTCCAGCCGCGGTCGGGGGTCCAGACCGCCGTTCCGCTCGGGTGGGCCTGCCAGAAGATCTCTTCCTCGAGCGCCATCTTCAGCGCGTCCCTCGGCGGCTCCTGGACGAAGTACATCTCCAGCGCGGCGACGTCTGCGGGCCGCAGGCTACGCGTTTCGCCGGTGTCGTCGGTACGGACGATGACGATCGGGCCGGCGAGGCGGCTGTGGCCCAGGTGCGCCGCGAAGCGGTTCGGCTCGGGCCGATCCTCGCGGATCAGCGCGTCGTCGTCGCAGAAGGCGTAGAAGCCCTGGCGGCGCAGGCTCGGCGGCAGGCCGCAGGTGCCGAGGTTCCCGCCGACCAGGCGCAGCAGTTCGCGGTAGTCGTCGCCGTCGATCTTCTCGGAGCGCAGCGGTGCTGCCCCTCCAGGCAGCACCAGCACAGTCACCGGGCGGGTCATGGCAGTTTTTTGGCGACGCTGATGACGTCGCCGTCGGTGACCGACGCCGCGGCAGCATTGAAGTCTTTGGCGGCGACGATCGTCGTTTCGGTCCTGGTGACCGTGTAGGTGACCACCCATTCGATCAACCCGGAAACCACCCCGTTAGCGGGTGTTTCCGCAACCTTGGGCGGAGAAACTGGCACCGTGCTAGGCATCTGAAATTGCTCCTTTTTTGGCTCTCTGTTGGGGCCGCGGTTCGTCCCGCGGCGGGGCACGCCAGCGGCGTCGAGCGTCTCGTACAGGCGGGTCGTACCGATGTTGTAGGCGCGCATGATCTCGGCAATCGTCTCGCCGGCGACGTACGCGTCGATGACTTCCTGGCGCTCTTCGAGCGACAGCGGCGGTCGAAAATTGGGCGGGGCGTCGGAAACGGGAGTTTCCTCCTTTGGTGGCGGAACGACGGCGTCGTAGTGGGGTAAACCGCGGGGCATTACCGACTTGAGAATCATCTCGTCTGCGATCTGCGCGGGCGTTTTGCCGGCATCGATCCCTTTCTCAATTTCGCGATCGAACTCGGCGTCGATGACGACGTCCAGGACGGCATCGCGAACACTGATTGGCTTGATCAACGGGTCAGGTCGTTCCACGATCTGCGGTTCTTTGAGGTCGACTTCGTTGATCAGCGCGCGGTTCGACGGTGATAGGTGCAGGCGCTTGAGCTCTTTGCGCCGTTTCACTTCGGCCCTTTCTGCCTGCAGCGCAGGCTTGATGTACTGGAAGTAGCAGTGCGCGCACTGGTCGTGGCCGGCGTGCGCGGTGCCCATGCAGCCCTCTCCGCGGTACTGGCACTTGCGGTGAGAGGACGAGGCCACGTCAGTGGCCTGTCCTACTAGCTGCGCGCTCTTTCTCGGCTGCGGCCTGGAGCTTGGGGACGACCTGGTCGCGCCATCCCTGCTTCGTCTCGTCGGTCCAGGAGCGCACCGCGGGATTCTTCACGAGCTCTCCGAGCATGTTCAGCAGCGCGCCGAGCGGGGCGTAGGTGCGAACCGTGGCATGCGCGCCTTCGACGCCCCATCCGCGGATCTCGACTTTGCTCTGCCCGTCGTAATCCGCGAGCAGGGTGACGATGTCAGCGGTGTTGACGTACAGCGACGGTATCTCGCGCCCGTCAAACTGAAGGCGCGGCAGTTCAAGGAATGAGTTCATGCGAGATCGGGGGCTTACGCCCCCGCCTCCTTTCCCAAGGTGTCGAGTACACGGCTGATTTCGGCCAGCCCATCGTCCGCGCGCAGGTAGGCAAGGTGGTAGAGGGCTTCGCTGCCGTTGTCCTGGCGAACGACCACGTACGCGCCGTTGTCGACGTTGTTGCGGTCGCGCTGATCGGGCTTGCGGTTATCCAAAGTGCGTACGTCGGCAAGAGTGCCGATCCGCAGCAGTTCAACGGGATCTCCCCATCGTCCGTAGATCATCAGTCTTCCTCCGGGCACTCTTCGTGGCGCGGGTTGGCGTTGACGCAGTCGCCGCACACGGTGATGTCGCCGTCGCAGTTCGAGCACTCGACGGTGAAGCGGCGGGCAGTCTCCTGCCCACAGTTCTCACACGCGCGGAGCGTGTTCTCCAGGTAAGCCATTAGTCGTCCTTTCCGAAGATCTCTTCGTATGTGCGGCTGTAGCCGCGGGCCTTAGCCTCAGCGAGGCTCACAGGTGGCTTCCATGCGGCTGACGGGGCCGCGGCTGGAGCGGGCGCCGTAGCGGCGACCAGGTCCAGCAGTTCGTCGGCGGATTCCTCCACGCCTGTCTCGGGGTCGATCTGCGCCGAAGGCGTCGGCGCGGCGCTGGCGGCGGTCGCTTGCGCGAGCCGCACGCTCATCGGGATGGCTTTCGCGCCCCACGGCAGACCGTACTTGTCGGCGCAGGTGGGGCCGTAGCCGGCGGTCAGGGACTCGCGGGTGTCCAGGTCGCGACCGCAGATGAAACATTGCGAGCCTTCCTGGGCGAAGGCCAGACCAGCGATCAGCCACTCGTCCTGCCGCTCGGCGGCGTCCAGGATGTTGATGGCGTCGCGGACACGGTCGCGGAGGCCACCCTGCGCGGAGCGCCAGATGCGGAGGTCGCCTTGCGGGGCGATGTGCGCCACTCCCATCCACTCGTCCCCACCCGACCGTGTCGAGATGACACGCGAGCCTGCCAGCTTTGAGTCCTGGCCGGCCAGCTTGATGTACAGGGCGATCGACTCGCCATCGGGAAGGGTGATGCGGTAGCGCCCGTCGGGCACGATCGCCAGCGTGACGTGAATCTGCGGCGCTGCCGCGGCGGGGACGTTGCCAGCGTACGCGGGCTTTTGCGCCTTGGCCGCGAGGCGCCTGCGGGCGTCGGCCATCAGTACGTTCAGGACACCCTTGCTCTGACCGTCGGTCAGGAAGCCAGGAATCGCGACGCGATTCTGCATGTCGCGCATGAAGTCGTCGCCTTCGTCGCGGCACTGGTAGTTGGCGGCGTACAGGCTCGCGGCCTGACGGAGCTCGATCGTCATATCCGACGCCTCGAATTTGCGCCCAAGCGCGGCGCCAATTTTGAAGGCGGCGTTGAAGACGGAGCGGAGGTCGTCGCGGACTGGTGAGTTCTGCATAGCACCTACTATAGGGCACCTACTGGAGGGGCTGTCAAGTTTCCCTCCAGTAAGTGCCGGCATTAGCGATTCGGCTCGTCGTCCGACTCGAGGACGGTGATCTCGCGCACCGCGGTCCAGCGCAGTGACAGATCGATGGCCCACGCTTCTGCCTCTTCGTAGGTCGCGAAGCGGAGAGCGTTCTCCCCCCAGGGGGCGTCAGGTCGGTCGCCGCCGGTGCGGACGCCGACCTTGTAGCTGCGGCTCATGACGGCAGCACCGCTTCCGGGTGCTCCTTGAGGTATGCCTCGAGCGCATCCTTCTCCGCGACCAGGGTCGCGCGGGCGGACTGCAGTGCCGCGATCATGGCGTCGATGTCGCGCACGCCGTACAGGTTCAGGACGGCGATGCGGCGCTGGTCGACCTGGATGTCGACACGCGCGAGGGCGATGTTCTGGACACCGACGAAGACGTCGGAGCGGACCTTAACCTCCCCGGTGAGGGGGAGGCGGGCCTGACGGCGGGATGTGATGGTCATCGGGTGTAGCTCCTGGTGAGTGGGTCGTAGGCGTGCAGGAGAGGGCACCGCTCGGTAACGTGCTCCGGTCCTGGCGCGTGGTCGCAGCAGACGTAGTAGTCGGGATAGTTGCCCCAACCCTGGGCGCGACCGCCGCGGACACGGTGAGGGGCTGGCTGGCTGCACGCGGGGCCGTTACGTCCACCGAGCGGGACGGGGCAGGTTCGTTCTGTCATGCCGCCTACTGTAGCATGCCTACTCAAGGCGGTGTCAAGTCCGAGTAGGATGGTTGCAGCAGCCGACCTGGCCGGAGTAAGGTAACGGCATGCCAACGAAAACCAGGCTCATTGAGCGGGCGTACGCTGCCTGGCTCAAGTACCGCCCCGGGCACGGCCCACCACCGACGTTCAGCGCGAGTACCGTCGAGGTTTACGACGGTCGCACGTATGTGTTCCTGCGCCGTGGGGACACGATCGTGGCCGTCTATCGCTACGTACCCGCAACCGCGAATACACGCGACACGTTGAAGCCGCTCGAGCGGTACTGGCCGGGCCCGTACGGACGGCGCCGCGCCGCGACCGCGGCATGAGCGATCGCGACACTCGCCGCCCATCGGAGGCGGAGAACAATGCGTGGTTTGCGTACCGCGCGATCGCGAAGAAACAGGGACGCGAAGCCGATGAAGTCGCGTTCCGTACCGGCTGGCGGCAGGGCTGCGGGTTCACCTTCGGGGCGACCAGCAAGCTGTCGCCGGCGATTGACGCATTCGTGGCGTGGATGGACTACGTGACGTCTTGGAGCGCGCCACTCCCACCACCCCCAGGAGAACAGGAGGTCGAAGATCCCGGTCCAGCGGGCAGTTACATGACGACGGCGCACATGGACGGCGCCGACACATTGGGCACAGTAGCTAGGAAGCCTACCCAGGCAGGAGCTCAGTAATGCCAATCCGCATGAACAAGCCGGGCGAGAGCTCGTTCGGCATCAACATCGAAGACACCTTCGACCCGAACGACGATCACACGGTCGAACTGGTCGACATGGACGAGTTCCAGGGTGTCAGCAAGATTGACGGCAAGCCGTACACCAGCATCGTCTGGAAGTTCGCCATCTACGACACCGACGGCATCGCGTTCACCAACCTGATCGACGGTGGCGTGTTCGAGACGTGGCAGTTCTCGAGCCTGAGCCTGAGCGAGAAGTCGCAGGGTCGGGCGTGGGCGGCGGCGCTGCTCGGCAAGCCGTCGCTGACCGACGCTGAATGCGACGCGATCGCGGAGGCGTTCGACAGTGCGCTGGTCGGCAAGCAGGCGACGGCGTCCTGGAAGGTCGAGGACGTCAACGGCAACAAGCGGCTCAAGCTGGCGCTGCTGCGTCCGCTGCGCCGTCAACGTCCTGCTCCGCCGTCTACGGCACCGAAGCCGAAGCCTGCGCCGGAAGCGCCACCGGAATTCGTCACGCCGAATCCTCCGCCGCGGTCGATGCCGACGGCGAACGGCGCTCGAGAAACGGCAGCGGAGCGCCGTGCTCGGCTCCAGGCGGAGCTCGCGGCGATGCCCGAGGACGACGCCGATGCCGAACCCTTCAACGACTGAGATCGTGCTGGCCGGGGAGACGGGAGTCTCCCTGGCTCAGCCAGACCAGCGTGTCCTGTACCTGATCCAGGAGTTCGCGTCGGCGTGGAAACGCACGCTCGAGCTCTCGATCGACCTGGGCGAAGCCCTGATCGACCTGAAGGCTACGCTGCCGCACGGTCAGTTCGGTCCCTGGCTCGAGCAGCACGCGCCGTTCACCGAGCGGCACGCGCGTCGGTTCATGGATCTGTGGGCAAATCGGACATTAGTGTCCGAATTGCCGTCGGATACGGGCGTGACCGCAGCGATGCGGTGGGTTCAGGCGCAGCGTCGGACGCCGCGGCCTACGCCCGAGCATGAGCCCGATATAGACGGCGTCGACGCAGAGGCCACCAGGGAGCCGCTGTTGCGGTTCTGGCTTCCTGGAGCCCCGACGCACGTCATCGTCAATCAGATGCTGCTGACGTTCTTCCCTGATGCCTCAACGGCGTTGGACGTGACTTATGGCTCCGGTAACTTCTGGAGTCAAACGACGCATCTCGCGGTCACCGGCCACGATCTGGACGAATACTGTGCGCCGGACGGTGTGATGGACTTCACCGATCTGAAGTACGACGACGCCAGCTTCGACGTGGTGCTGTTCGATCCGCCGCACATAGCCGACGGCGGAGACGACTCGGTGATGGCGACCAGGTTCAGCACGGTCGCGACGCAAACGGCGCTCGATGAGCTCATCCTGCAGGGCACGCGCGAGGCGTGGCGGGTGTGCGACAAGGGCATCATCGTCAAGGTGACGAACCACGTCCACGGTCGGCTCTTTCAGAACGAGGTCGACCTGGTAGCGGAGGCGCTCGGCTGGAACCAGCCGCTGTACGACCAGGTGCATCAGGTCCGCGACCATGCGTTCATCGATCCGTCCTGGGGCGAGCAGATGAGCGCGTACAACAACGGCTCGACGTTCCTGGTCTACCGTAAGGGATCGCAGATCCACGGCAGGAGGGGCTGATGATCACGGACGTACAGGTGTCGCGTGCGCTGGAGCGCATGCCGATCGAGATGATGGCGCTGTTCGAGACGATGCCGGAGGACTTCCAGAGGGCGTACCTGGCGTATTGGGAAGGACGACCTGATCCGCACGGCGCGCATCGTGACACGCTGCCCGCCTTTGTGGCTGGTGTGTTCACCGGACTGCGTCGCTGATGGCGATCGTGCTGGTTGCGGTTATGGCGCTAGCGCAGGTGATCTCAGACGGAGCGGAGTCGTATGAGTGGGCGCCGCCGGCGCTGCCGATTCCGGAAGAAACGGTCACGCTGGCCGACGAGGTTGGGTTGGATGCCGTTCAGCTACACGGTGCCGTAATGACCACCAGGAGCACGCCACGCACGTACCTGGAGCATGAAGGGCTCCTGAAGCCTCCACTGCGGGCGATAGCTCCTGCGGGGCCGTCCTGGGGGCTGTGGGATCGATTGGCCCAATGCGAGAGCGGCGGCAATTGGGCGTCGAACAGCAACCCGCGCTACAAGGGCGGATTGCAGTTCGATGCGCCGACCTGGCGCAGCTACGGCGGGCTGCAGTACGCGCCGAGCGCACATCTGGCGACGAAGGCCGAGCAGATCGCCGTCGCAGAGCGACTCCGCGCCGCACGCGGACTGCAGCCGTGGCCGGTGTGCGGTCGGCGTGTTTGAACCGGGACCGGTTATCTACATCGAGATTCCGTTGTTCGAGTTTGAGCGTCTGCACGCTGAGATCCGCGAATTGACGTCCCTGGTGCATCGCTTCGCAGAAGAGAACGCTCGCCTGCGCGCGGAGAACGAACGGCTCAGCCGTGCGCTCAGTCACTCGTAACGGGGCGCGCTCCGCGCCGCGGCGTGGTCCGCCGGCGACGATCAAGCTCGGCGTATCCGAGACGCAGTTCCAGGAGCGCGTCAAGAAGCTGGCGCGCATGTACGGCTGGTGCGGCTGGCACGTTAGTTTCTCGCACGGTGCCGTGACCGGCGCGCATACGCTCGGCCTGGGCGACGACCACTACGACTCGAACGGCATGCCGGACTGGATCTTCTGGAAGCCCGGCAGGCACGTTCTGTTCCGGGAGCTCAAGGCCAAAGGCAAGTATCTGAGTGTCGACCAGCGTCGGTGTCACGCGTCGTTGCGAGCCGCCGGTTGTGACGTGGACGTGTGGCGACCAGGTGACGAAGACAAGGTGATCGCGACCTTCAGCGGTGTAACGTAGCCGCAACAAAACGAGAAACGCCGCCCCTGTTTCTTGACCAACCAGGGCGGCGTTTTCGGAAAGGACTCTGGCCCCGAGGGGCTTAGTCACATGAATACTACTACGACCGTTGTGGTGTCGTTCTTCCGTAACGAGACGGACGTTCGGCCCCAACCGCAAACGTTCACAATCGAAGAGCTTTTCGAGCTCCTGACGAAGCATCAGCCGCGGACGCATAAACGCCGCGGCATGTTGTGGTCGCCGTTCCTGTTCAACGGTGCGCGCAAGGGCGAGAACCTGATTGAGAGCACGCTGCTCGCCTTCGACATCGATGACGGCACGTCACCCGAGCAGGTGGAGGAATGGCTCGAGGGACGCAGCTACTTCCTGGCGTCGACGCACTCGAGCACGCCCGAGCACTGGAAGCTGCGCGTCGGGCTGGTCCTGACCGAGCCGATCCCCGCGGCGGACTTCGCGAGCGTGTGGCATTCCGCGGTCGCGGAGCTCCTGCACGGCCACGTCGATCCGTCGACGCACGATCTGGCGCGCATGTTCTACCTGCCGACGGCGCCACCAGGCGCGGAGCCATACGCCGAGATCGCCTGGGGCGAGCCGCTGGACTGGCGATCGTTGCCACGGTGGGAGCCGCCCGAGCGACCAGCGTTGCCCGACCTGGACGGCATCGAGGGGCTGGACGCTGGTGTCGAGCGTCGACGGGCGAAGCCGATGCTTCAGAAGTGGTGCCTGGACGTAGCGAACGCGACCCCAGGCGAGCGGCATGAAGCGATCCTGAGGCTCGGACGGGCCGCGGGCGGGCTGGTCGGGTCAGGCGCGCTGGCGTACGAAGAGGCGTATGCCGAGTTCCTGGACGCTGCGGAGGCGTGCGGCGAGGTCGCTGACCACGGTCTGCGGGACGTCGACCGCGCGATCCGTGGCGCGCTGCAATACGGCATGGACGAACCCTGGACGCCGGCACAGTTGGGTGACAGCGACGACTGGCTGACGGCGCCGAAAATCAAGCTCACCGGATCATCTGTTCCTGTTCCGCCTATGGGGATGGGAACAGGGAACAGATCGAGTGCTCGAGGGCAACCCCCGGAGGGGGTTGGAATTTTGGACCCCATCAAGTGGCGTTCCCACCGTCAGACCGTGGATCTGCTGCCGCCCGACATCGACTGGTTCATCGACGGCATCCTGGGCCGCGGGCTGATCACCGAGCTCGTCGCCAAGGTGAAGATGGGTAAGACGACCTTCATGCTGCAGGGCATCCGCGCCGGTATCGCCGGCGATGACGAATACTGCGGTCGCGCGGTACATGGCCCGCTGCGCGCGGCGTACGTCACCGAAGAGGGCTGGCAGACCTTCCAGATCGCGATGATGCGTTACGGGCTGAACGACCTGGTCGACAACGACGCGTTCTTCACGGTCTTCGATTTCGAGACGGAAGACGTCGACGCTAAGAAGCCGAACCTGCCGTTCGTCATCGACTCGCTGATCCGCCACGCAACCGAAGACAATGTCGACGTCGTCATCCTGGACACGCTGAGCATCATCGCCAGCCTGGACGAGGAAGACCACTCGGGGCGGGCCGCGGGCGTCATGGCGGAGGTACGGCGTCTGTCGACCGCAGGCTTCGCCGTCGGCATCCTGCGCCACAGTCGAAAGAGCGGCGGCGACGTGGGTGACGCTGGTCGCGGCTCGTCCGCGATCTCTGGCTACTGCGACATCCTGCTGCAGATCGAGCCGTTCAAGGGTGACGAGGACGCGACCAGCGCGCGGGTGATGCGGACCAAGTAACGGCTCGG
>Ga0209077_1000019_pt1 | contig 42757 bp, 50 predicted proteins | sample PPLLak1March2015_FD_187247 | JGI IMG/M metagenome (GOLD analysis project Ga0209077, IMG submission 187247) | Freshwater sediment microbial communities from Prairie Pothole Lake near Jamestown, North Dakota, USA - PPLs Lake P7 Core (1) Depth... | ecosystem: Environmental > Aquatic > Freshwater >... | reverse complement strand
ACCGAGCTTTATACTTGGACAAATTTGTCATTTGGCTTTTCCAAGAGTATGTGAATTTTTACCCTGTTACTATGTTGAATACAAGACTAATATTTTTTGTACTATACTAACTAAGAAAGATATGGCATGCCTATTCCTTTTATCTAGTTTTAGTTTACCAATTTAAATGGACTTTAATTGTATTGAAACGTATAGTTAAACTTAAGAACACAACCTAAAATCCATGATCTTTTTGAAGCCAGACTATTGAGCCAAAGGTGAAGAGGACGAAAGCTAATGTCTCTTCATCCATGCACTATCTGGAATGCCAAGCCGCTTATTGGCTGTTCTAGCCATAACGAAAAATAGATCAGAAAGTCTATTTAGATAAATTATCGCGAGAGGATTGATTGACTCAGCTTTTGATAGGGTTACAACTGAGATCTCTGATCTTCTGGCAATGCTTCGACTCAGGTGCATGTGACCGGATTCAAGACTGCCGCCTGGTAGTATAAAGAAAGAAATTGGTGCAAGTTCCTGCTCAAAAGTGTCTATAGTATTCTCAACCTTGGTTATCATTTCTTCATTTACTCGGGGGCTTCCATAACGGTTATCGGTAATCGGGCTATCATCGGCTAAATCTGCACCAAGGATGAACAGATCGTTCTGAATCGTCAACAGAATCTTAACAAAATCTGAGAAACTGTTGACATGTTGAGAAGATTGCAAAGTTGCCAAGATTAAACCAACACTTGAGTTTAATTCATCGACTGATCCATAAGCAATTATTCTTTCATGATGCTTTGATATTCTCCTCCCGCCTATAAGTCCTGTCTCTCCTAGATCTCCAGTTTTAGTATAAATTTTCATAAGCTATGATAGTAGTTCACTCAAGATTTAATTTAATTTTTTATGTCAATGTTAGTCCTCAGTGAAAATGCCGCTTCTGTCTGATCGTAAATGAGGTAATTTTTGCAGAAATCGGTAAATGCAAACTACGAAAAGGCTGGTGCCGCAATAGCCACTTAGTATGAATGAATTTCGGCTTTGTGTTCTCTTAAATACTTTTTTTTCTTAAATCTTTCATTACACTTTTCACATTTGAATGGCTTTTCAAATTCGAGCAAGAATCGTTCCCTTCTTTCTTCAGGAGTTTCAATTAATGACTCTGGTTCACTTTCAGCTGAGTTTATCATGATGAATTATAATCAAAACCATATATGTTAGTATATTTAGCTTGAGTAAGAAATTTACATTAGAAAGATTCCTGCTAATCGTACTGAGAAATTACATGTAGCTACGCAGTTTGACGGATAACTTAGGGACGTACTGAACCTGTTGTAATGATGGTAAACCGACGAGTTGGACTTCCAAAAGTTGATGATATGTTCAGCCACAATGACAAAATTATAGGCATAAGCGTTAGCGCTGTGAAGTACACTGAATATATGTTGCATAACCCAGGTCACTGACGGAGTTAAACCAAGGAATCCTTGAATTGTTAGGCCAGACTCCAGAGGATTGGCCTAGTTGACCATATAGGGTGTTTTTCTTCCCCCTAAAATTTCTATAATATTCTGAGCAGCAATTTCTGACATTTTCGAGCGAACCTGATATGTCGCACTTCCGATGTGCGGCAAGAGCACTACATTCTCCATTCTGATTAGCGGACTATTAGCTTTTAATGGCTCGAATTCAAAAACGTCTAGTGCGGCCCCAGCAATCCACTTGTTCTTTAGTGCTTTGATAAGACTCCTTTCATCAATTACTTGACCACGAGAAGTGTTGATTAAGTAGGCCGTATTTTTCATTTGCATTAGTTTTGACTCGTTAATCATTTTACTGCTTTCAGTGTTTAAATTAGCATGTATGGAAAGAAAATCACTTTCTCTTAGGATTGTATCCATATCTACATATCTGGCACCCATTTCAGATTCGAGTATTTTTCCTAACCGGCAGCGGTTGTGGTAAAGGATATTCATGCCAAATCCTTTCGCTCTTCGGGCTACCGCTCTACCTATTCGCCCTGCACCAATTAGCCCCAGTGTCTTGCCGTAAACATTTGACCCTAGAAAAAGTTCAGGTGACCATCCTACTTTCCACTTTTTCTGTCTTATGTAATTGTCTGCAAGTACAATTTTTCTGGATATAGCAAGAATTAAGGCGAAGGTCAAATCGGCAGTTGCTTCAGAAAGAACTTGCCCAGTGAAAGTAACAGAAATCCCCCTTTTTTTTGCTTCTACTATATCAATATGGTCGTGTCCAGTGCTTAAAGTACTAATGACTTTAAGCTTAGGTCCTGCATTCTTCATAACCTCCCTGTCGATACGCTCATTCAAGCTGCAAAGTAGCGCATCTTTACCCACAACATTTCTCAAGATTTCCTTTCTAGAAGGTGAGAACGAACTTCTATTCATCGTAACAGAGTATTTCCTTGCTAACATGCTAGGACCGGGTTCAGGGATTTTCCTCATTATGTAAACAGTCCGTTTGATCCTCAATAGGATACTCACCCAAATTCTCCTATGAATAGGTTCTTGTGTCCTTGCAAAACATTCTGAGTAGCTTGTCAAATCATATTTTCCTCAAATGTATTGTTGAAAAAAATTAGCTACCCATCTATTTCTGATTTACACTTTATGAATTTATTATTCATTTACGAACTTTTTGAATTCCGCAGTCATAATCTGCATTGGTTATATCATAATCTACAGGTAGCATAAATCTATGATCCTAAGAGAAGGCTATCTGCCTAGAACCCAAAAAGGATGTCACTTAAGTTGTTACATATTGCGACTTATTCATTACATCACACTTTCCATGCAAGCTGGCAGCGACCCGTTATGCCTAAGGGTATAATCTTTCAGCAGTTCCGTTTTCAAATTTTCTAAGGTTCCATGATTAACCATATAACTGAATCTTTGTCCCTTGCCTATGCAAGGATCTAAAATGGAATTTAACAAGGTTGCTTTGAGGTTCTGGGATATTCCTATGTACAATATTTTCATACTAGCATGAACTTTGAACAATCCTGATTCTTCGGGTACAATAGAACTGATAGTTTCTCGATTGAAATCAAGCCATTTTGACCATTTCTCCTCAGTTGATTTTGAAATTTCTTCAATTTTGTCACTGCTCCCCAAGTCCATTTCCAAAAAACTCTATCTTATTTAGTATATAATTGCTATCTTTTCTTGTGTCGGCCGGATTGTTAAGACTCCTTCCAATGCAATGGTAAGCTTCTAGTGGACCAGATGCTTATGCTTGTTGCCGGGAAGGCTGGGATAAATCATAGCTTCCGCCATAAAGGCGGGCCATTTCACCCATGTCTCTCTGCAACTCCAGAAAATCTCGTCCCTTTACTGTTGTCCTATAGGTTCTGGCAGATCTATCATATTCTATTAATTCTTGCTGTTGTAGAAAAATAAGGTAATCCTTGAGCTGATTATAGTTGACGAGACTCTTGTACATAATGTGCGATCTGGATTCCCCGCCAATTGCATTGGCCGCGTTCAATATAAGTCCAATAATGTCAGTTCTGCATCTATACTTCATATTCTTGTTCTGTCAACATCATGGTGATAGTTGAGTATTTAAGGTGAATCAAAGTGAGTACTTGATCTATGCTTTATTTTTTTATTATGTTAGATTTTTAAGATCCTGGGAGTATTATCCTGTGCCTTTGTGGTAAATCTAGCCTAGGGGCAAGCTTGATTAGTTGTGAGTATGTGTGTAGATGGAGAACTTTGGAGTTATTCTCTTCAATATCCATCGTTCCTGCAAGTAATACCAATTAATTTAGACTTTAGCATGGAACAATGTACGTATCACGTCTTATTTCGTTTGCTAATAGACATAATTCTCAGCAAATATTAGGGTCAAATTGCAATTGGATAATACAATACGATATACTTCGCAAGCTCATTTAAGCACAGAATGAAGAACCGAATTTGTGAAGGGATTAGTGATCGGAGGAAGACTGGCAAGCAATAAATACATCATTGCAGCCTCGACAGTTGCATTTTTTCTTATTATGATGATGCCAAATTACAGTGTATTAGCCTTTACGGAGCATGGAGGCGGAGATAAACCATCATCAGATACAATGTTTTTCAGGATACTAAAAGGAGACTTGAATGTATGTTCACCTAACTACCAATATAATATGACAATATGTCAGATGGTTATGAAGGACGAAGAACTTTCACCTTATGTTTGGGACGTTACAAACAGTACTCGCACTAATAATGCTACAAATACTACAAGTTCTACAAATAGCAGTAGTTATCCGCCATTGTCAGTTAATCCTGAAATGGTAATCAATGAAGAGCAGCTTCAAGCGTTACTGACCAATAGCTCCTTAATCACACCTAAAGGAGTTGAAAGTGTAGGTCAGAACGATACTGGTACTAGTGTTAGTAACGATACTCAAGGCAATGACGTCGGGAAAATATATGTTGATGAATATCCACAGTATGAGCCTCTAGCTATCGAACAGCCACTAGAAGAGAAGATTGCTATCGATAATTCTTTAGAGAGGCCGTGGCAAAGCAATCAACAACCACTATCCATGAATAACCAAACAGTATCGAATGGGGTTCATGATATAGAAGAGCCAGTGCTACCGAAGAACGCTCTACGCCAACAGGATAACCATCAAGATCCCATGTTAACAAATGAACGTTCGAGTTTAGGTGATAGCATTGATAATCCCAAAGCGGACACAAGTAATTCGTACAGTAGTATTCCTATAGTAATGTCATCGCCTCTCAGAAACTAAACACTGAGTTGAGGCAAACTCAGTGAATACGTTCTATTATATTTTGCTTTAGCCGAGCGAATTCTTGTTCATTTATTACACCTTCGCTTTTCAGTTTAGCTATCTTGAAGAGCTCATCGGCTGGTGAATCCAGTATAGGGGATGGGACAACAATATGTTCATTTGCATCGGTGACCGATTGATGCTCTTCCGACAGGAACTCCCATTTACTTATCATGGCTCTGACTATTTTGACTAGGAAAATGGCCTTACTCTTAGGAATATGCTCAATTATCCATTCAAACTCGTTCCTGGTTGTTCCGTACTGATCAAGTGCAGTTGATTCATGATCACCTTGAATTCGATTCACTGTCAACCTGATGCAAGCGGAAATAAATCCTTCCTTGTAGTTGATGTCGGTAATTATTGAGTATGGTATTCCAATGGTGTCTTCCTTTAATCCATGTAATGAGATATCTCGGATAATTATTCTCCTGTCAGTAGCATAAATAACATAAGAATTGATTGGTAGACCAACTAGTCTTACCTTGCTCTGGGTTATAACTAACAGGATTTTTTCATTTATGTCTAACATACTACTTATCTCTGTGATTCTGTACAATTCATCTTCGTCCTTGATCGGTATTGTTGTAACTTTAGGTTCCGCGTCGATATTTATTACTCTCTTAGTTTTAGAACCGAAGAGCACGCCCAGTATCCTGCCAGTCTACTATTTAAGGGACCGACCATGATGCAATGCACAATTTGGACAATAATAGCTGTCTGTTGGGCATTCAATTTCAGTATTCAATAACATAGTGCATAGTACGAAATATCGAGGGCGTAATGGAATATACGGACCAGAACATTGATTAGATGTTAAGGTTGAACGGTGAAGTTCGCGACCGTGAGAAAGTCATGAGGGGATTGAAAAAGATGAATACATCTGTTCTACCCGGCTACCAAATGTATCACAACTATTTCAGGCCACATGAGGGAATTGGAAATATAACACCGGCTGAGAAATGTGGGATAAAAATTGAGGGTGAGAACAAATGGGTAACATTAATTCAAAACGCTAAAAAAAATAATAATTTATGAGTGCCATAGGTTATGATCCATATGAGCTAGAAGACATAAATCTAGATCACGAAGAGAGAATTCAAGAGGAGTCAAGAGAACCGATGACTACAGTTGTGGGTATTAAGTCGAATTATGGTATTGTACTCACTAGTGACAATCAATGGACATCAAATGTTAAAAATTTTTCGAGTAAATTATATGAAATTAACAAATGGGTTGGCTTTGGTGCATCCGGATCTAAATCATATATTAGACATCTTGTAAAAAAGCTCGAAGATTTAAGATTAGACGATTTGGTAAATGAGGAAAAGTTTCGAGACCGAGTAGACGGGTTACTGGCCCCAACTCTTTAGAGAAAGAGTCACAAATAGATCTACAGAACTAGGTTATCTCAGAGTTGCGAATCTCTTTGATGCGACGGCGCTCTTGGGAGCTAGATTATCTAATGGTGACTATGTTCTCTATCGACTGAGTTTAGTACCGCCCGATCCAGTTGTAGAAATTGTCGATGAATATAGTGCGATTGGGACTGGGATGAGTTATGCATATCTGTTATTGGAGCTTTCACTATAAATGAAATCAAGACTTTCGATAAATTTACATCGGGAAATACACGGGTTGCAGTTATAGACCACAACGGTATTGTCGAGTATACTCGAAAACAGGTTATTGAAAAATACGAAGCCGGTACTGAAAAACTGGCAAGTCTTGCTGAATTTTTAGGTATCAGTAGGGAAGTCGCCCGTGCTATTTTTCCAGAATTGTAATGTCCCGATGGTTAACACCCATTTTAGTAGACTAAATGTCCCTATAAGTTAACAGAAACATGACTCAATTTCTATCGCGTACCCGGTTGATTTAACATACCGTTGCACTCCGGTTGAAAACTACCAAAAACTGTTGCGAGTCGGGAGACTATGATTTATAGCTTCTTAGGGTACTAAGATAGCGTGAATTGTATGAAATCATTAATGAATATTCAACAGATACATTTTATGAAAATAATACGACGCTCATATTGGGTGCGAGATGTATAGATGGTGTAGTTCTAGTAGCGGACACGAAAATCACCACGATCTACGATGTTGGAAGGCGTTATAACTACGGTAAGAAAATAACTGGAGAACTTCAGGGGATCTTAACAGGCTTTTCAGGGCATAAAGGCGTCTTTGAAGTTTTTGCGATGAAACTTAGAGATTATGTATCATCTACGACTTTGGCCAATCGTGAGAAATATTTGGCACAACGTCTAATCGGCCTACGAAAAGAGCCTGACTTTAGTCCAACTATAGAGCAAGTTAGATTTCAGATCACACAAATCCAGAGCGACTTTTACAATAAAAACAAAAAACATCGGTATCGAGTACTAATGGGGGTATCGGGTCAACATTTAGACGGAAAATCGATACTATATTATTTTGACGCTGATGGCAGTTGTATGCCAGTAATTGAACCAGTGGCTATTGGTCATGGGTCGCCATATGCTACATATTTTTTGAAACTATATTGGGATTCAAAACAAACAACCATGAAACAGTTTGCACAACTGGGCGATTTCATAATAAGATTTGTCGGTGATGACAAGATCCGGCTTGATGACAGTGTTGGCTTGGACAAGAAAGATCCGTATCCACAGATTATTTACATTCCAGATGACGTAACGATATGTGGGTTAGACCAAAATGGCAAACAACGATTCGAACATATTCCCACCAGATCAGACCTAAGAGCCTTTAAGTCATATTCTAAGAACAAACTTAAGACTTTACATGGTCAGCCATTTTGATCCAGCAACTATCGATATTGCAAGACTTCCACTCAAATCCATTTTTAACTAATATCTCATTAATTTCTCTCCATTCTCTCTTATCTAACCATCCATTCGGTTTGATTTCTACATAATCAGCATGTTTGTTGACTTTGACTTTATTGATACGAAATCCCAATAACTGAGCGATGTCCTTCTTATTGACCGCAGCCAGTCTCATCAGTGTTTCAACTTTGTTCTGACCCAATGGTAGTTTGATTCCAGCTTCTTCCGCTGGTGTTTTATTTTCTAAAGCCATGTGCGGTCTAATGAAATTATAATGGATTCTCATTGCATCAACTAAATCTTGAGCCGTCTTCTGTTTGTCAAGACCACGCATGACAATTTCTCTATCTCTGACTGTTCCATTCAATCGCTCAACTTCGGCATTCAAGCCCTCATGTCTGATTGATACACTACGGACGTTTTGTACTCTCGGATTTTGTAGACTGAATAGCTCTTTTCGGTAAGCTTCATCATATGTTGGTAATCCATCGTGAATGAATGCCTTCGGCATTGGTGCGCGTCTCTTCATATCTTTTAATACTGCGATACCCGATGCGGTATCTCTCTTCTGGCTTAACTTTGAGCATATCCAGTATCGGGTTTTTGAATCCACTAGATTCTATAACCATGAATAATGGTTGTCGAATTTATGTCGGGTATGATTCTCTTTTTTCTCTAACTGATTATTATCTTCTTTTCTTACATGTAGTAACATATCATCAACGTGATAGACTCCGCCAACTTGAGCTGGCACTAAACTGTCGACGTATGGCTGCACAACATTAGTAAATTTTGTTACCCATCGGCATACATTTGAGCAATGGATACTGAAACCGTACATTTGTTTCAGGTGGTCACTAATCTTACGAAATGACACACCTTTGAAATACAAATCAATCGCTGCGGTGATTATCTTGGCTGATGCCTTTGCATTCTCAAAAGCCGGATTGACAACGAATCTGTGGTTACAGGCTTTGCAGACATAGCGTTGCATATCTCCATATTTGTTATGACGTATGCCGAATTTTTGATAGGTTTGACTGAAACATTTCGGACAGACGATTTGCCCAAGTTCAATAGCGTTTGGATTGACTTCTTTTGCCTGTAATTCTTGCAGTGGTTGTAAAATTGCATCTTGGTAAATTTTCTTGCGTAGCAACTTACTGAATGCAACTGCGTGTATATGTTTACAATGTTGGTGCCGTGCCTGAAAGTCTAAACACTCGCAAATCCACCCGTCGTCGTATGTATTGATGACGTTGTACCATTGGTCAATGTTTGTTTGTGAACGAACTTTGTATGCGAGTTTATTGAGTCGTTTGATAGATACGGCCTTGGCACTAGGATTGCCGATTGTATTGGCGATTTCCATTCCCCGCATTTTACGTCCGTCCATAGTCTTCTATTGATATCAATAGATACATAACGAGCATAGATTCATAAATGTTCTTATTGATATCAATAAATATCAATATATGGCTATGAAAAGAATCATGCTATCCGTTTCACAGGAACTATTCGATTCGATTGAAAAAGAGAGAAAAAATAGAAAGCTGGAAACAGTTTCAGAATCAGCAAGAGCGATACTGAGTGACTATTTTAGAAATCAAGCTGGCTGACATTGATGCTCAGTGGCTGATTTCTCCAAATCTTTGAACTGTTTCAGGTAGTTTAAGAAATCTTTCTTGCTATCTTTTTTGAATATTACTAAATTCTCTCTATCATTTGGCCCGCTATCAACCACATGTTCTTCGACTTTGACTGTTGAATCATCTAGAATCGTAATACTATTACCGTGTAACCGTGTGTATTTTTTGATGGTTATGTTCTTTGGATATCGTTCTTTCAGTTCACATAATCGCGTGAGAGAGCTATTTATTTGATCTATCAAATCGTTACTCGATGCATATTGTGACGTCTCTATTTTGGCTTGTTCTGAAGACGGGTCGAGAATAAGAAAAGTTAGCTTTTTCCCATCTGAAACCAACTCACGTAACAGCAGTTCATGTTGTAATGTTAACAGTGAGAAAGTCAATGCCGACATACGTATCTTCTTTTTAGCTTGCCTCATGAATACTGGGAAATTGATTCGGTCACGGCTATGATAGTGCCAGATATATTTTGGGTCGACGAAATCGGGTGAACCCATGAACAGTGCTAAATTGGCCCGTTGAGCTTTATTAGGTGGTCTTGAACTATCATTAGACTCGCCCCAAATTCTTTTTCTAAATCCCTATATAAATAGTGGGATAAAGCTGAATAGTATGATTTCGGGTACTAGGTCAAGAACAGTGGTCATTTGCCACCATTTGTAGTAAATCCCAGCTCGAACTATAATTAATCCAGATTAAGATAACTACGACAAGTTCTTGATTGCTGAGATATCTCATGATCCGAAAGACATATTGAATAATTAGGTATTAATAGATGAGTTGAGCCACCCGAGGCGCAATACGGCCACCCATGACGCGACGTCAAGTCAGATCTCCCGACTTTGCGACAGAACTATGACTCATAAGGCTTAAATATGTCTCTAGCGATATTACTAGTGATATGCTATCGAATTGGATTTCTAGGGTAGGCAGCTCGATTCCTCGTGGTTTCTCGAGACATTATGTATTAAATTTGCTTAAGGATGCTCCTATGACTGGAAAAGAAATTATTGACAGGGCAGTCCTCCAGAGCGATGGAAAGTGGAGGCCTTCCCCTGGCCTTATCTATCCAATGCTAGGTAGGCTATTGGAAGAAGGACTAATTGAAGAGGCAGAAAATGGTAGGTACAGAATAACTTTGAAGGGACTAGAAATGGCTTCGGACGTAGAGTCGATAAATAACATAATACAAAAGCAGTTAGATGTAATGTTGCGCTTCGGAAATGTAGGCAAATTTATGGCATTGGACCTTATCGATAGAGCTTCTGCCATAGGGACTGCTCTTAGCTCAAACTTGGATAAGATGACGGAACAGGAAAAGGGTAAATATCGAGAATTTCTCGTTTCTGAGCTCAAGAAACTGGATGACCAAGAACTCAAAGAAAGGGACCTCGAAATAGATTAAAATCAAGCCTAGTTTTCTATTTCTGTTATCTTCTTCACTTCGCTTTACTGGGGGGTGTTGACCCATCATTTGTTGATGTGTCATTGGCTAAGATATCCGCCTTTTGGACCAGAAAACATTAAGGATGAGTCACTCGGTGACAACAAATAGGAGAATTTAGTGACCCACGAACTAAAGACCCAGTATAATTCCGTAATCTCTTCTAGTTTTATTGCCCAGGTATATATCAAGTACTGGTATGCTTTCCGACGATAATGAAGAAAATTCCTAGAAGTTTTTCTATCACCGTACTGCGTCAAATACATACGATAGAATCTTTTGCAGGTTTACCTCACATGGTAGGCTAGTATCTATACCTAGATGCCGTCCCCGGACAGGTTCATATATGCTCTTCATTTTGGAATAAACTGAATAACCTGCATCAGAGAAGTCATTTTTCCTATTTCTCAATCGTTCTAGTACAACCTCTTCTGGACAAGTGCATTCAATCACATACAGCTGCACATTGTTTGAACAAAGCCTATTTCCAACTTCCTTTCTAGATCGTTCTCTGTTAAATGTTGCGTCAACGATACAGTCGATTCCGACGTCAGTCAAATATTTAGTCAATAACATCAACACTTCATATATTAAACGACCTTCAGCCCTTGTATAGGTAGGATATTTTATTAGCTCTTTCCGTATCTTGTCAGAAGATAATATGGTAGCCCCTGTTCTCGATGCTACTGACCTAGCGAGAGTCGTCTTGCCTACTCCGGGCAAGCCACAAAAGAGGATAACTATAGACATCAGAAACGAAATGACATCAGCAAACAGTCTTGATAATTCAATCCCGTCCAAGTTGCGGCCGGTGAACGAGAATAAACTGGTCTAGCGACGACACCCTACTTATTCTTATCATCGGGAAATACGTAGTTGATAACCATGTCGACGGCTTTATTCTTTAGTTTGTCTTTGTAATATCCAATACCTCTTGTTGGTGTGTTCAGTGCTTTTTCTCTGGCGACACTATCCACTGGTCTGTGGTCTGGAGCACCTTCAAATCTTACCTGATAATCTTTCATTTGTGAAAGAATGGCGGAATCATAAATATCCTTTTGCCACACCGATCCAATGAAGTACATATACGGAGGATTCGCCCGCTTTTTTATGAATCTGAGCACATAATCAAATGATTGCTCGACGGTCCTAGGCGAGTCAGCAAATAATATTAGATCTTCTTTAATTCCACCTTCAACTAGCATCTTTTTTATGACCAAGCCAGTGCTGGTGTCCACAACGACTAGTATCAGCGTATTGTTACGATCAGGCTTAGAAGTCGTAACAATACGATACAAATCAACACAGACTTTTATTCGTTCTTCGACATAATTTGGAACAGTTTCAGCTGCCTCGCCCTCAGTGTTTACACCAAAGAGAATAATGAGATTTCCATCTGTGAAGTGAGGCTGTGGCATTCAATTGAACATCTACTATTCGTCATTTATAGGTTGCCTCTACACTTTTATATGGACTACAGAGTTACCAATCTCAGGACCTATATCATTATGGGGAATACTAAACTATCACGAAGAGATAATGTTGCTTGCTGCCAAATAATTTATGATTCACTAGTTAGTTGGTCAATCAGTTCACTAGGACTGGAAATTGAAATAGTCTGGAGCCTAGTGCATCCGGATGCTCTAAGGATAGCAAATTCGATTCGAAATCATCTATTGTACCATTAAAGGACAGATAGGATCCATATTGTACTAGTTACTACCCCCACATCTGCTCAAAACATTAGACGTGCAGAACTCCCGCGCTCTATTAAGATGAGCACTGATTCGGATTTTGGGATTATTGGATTCCATATTGAAGAAAGTATTGGCGGATCCAAATTATTAAGGCAAAATCCATAAAACAATAAATGTTAGGTTATAATCTTTAATTACCCACGTTTAATTAGTTGATAGTAGAATTCGTACCTATTTTATTTTTAGATGATGCATTAGTCCTCCATAAATATATTGCGTGAATATAGTTTAGGGAATTGCAGTGAAGAATAGGGCTAGAAATGACATTATTGCGATGATCTTGGAAGCTGCTCAAGGTAGAGGGACGAGTAAGACGAAGATCATGTTTAAAGCGTATTTGTCAACCAATCAATTGAGGGAATATCTTGCAGAATTGTTAGATAATGGGCTTGTGAAATATGATGAAGATAGAAAAACATATCAGATAACTCATAAAGGCGAAAGATATCTAGAGCTTTATAGTGGTATGGAAAGAATGATACCAATGGACAATATGAAAGTGGAAGATTAACTAGATCGCTGTAATATTTTACAGCTAAATTGAAACAATGGAAATAAGGGTGCAATATGCAGTAACGATCTTTGAAATTATATCACGCCGGTTGTGAGAATAGATGCAGAAATAATTTGGTGCAAAATGAGATTCACAAGAGTTAGAGGCGTTCGAGATATTTTGACCGTTTCTAAATTGTTTCTTAAAATAAATAGAATAAAAAATACAATCGATACTTTTTTCTATATACAATTTTTTTATCTAGCTTATTGTCTATAGGAAATATAGAATATCTAGACTGCTATCCATTGCGGCGGTCTTTGAGGATGTAGGAAGAAATCTTGGTATACACATTACTTTAAAACATGAGACTTCTTACAAGGTATTTATAGAGTCATTACTAAGGAGGTTGAAGCAATACAGTCAATGTATTTTTATTACTATTTTCCGTAAATAAATTAGCTCAGTATTATTACCAGAACAGGATATCTCTTATTAAAAGTAATAGTCGGCAATTCTTTCTATAGCCAAGTTTTATCCCAAACCTGATATGCTTTTCCCTTAAATGATACGTTTTTATTACATGTTCGCCGGGGTAATATAGGTAGGTCTTAAAAATAGGCAAAAGGAAAGTACTGAGCGAATCTCATTTGAAGGAATTGGTTCTTCCACAGGATGGACAGTTACTGGGCAGGGTTATTAAGCTCGTAGGTGGAGACAATGTGGTCGTCAAGTGTACAGATGGACAGGTAAGAGTATGTCGTATTAGTGGAAAAATAAAGAGAAGAATGTGGATTAGAGATAATGATGTTGTTTTGATAGCTCCATGGGATTTTCAAGCGTCAAAAGCAGACGTAGTATGGAGGTATATTAGAGCGCATGCGGAGAAATTACAACAGGATGGTTATCTTAATAACGTTTGAGATTATAGCTGAATAATTGCTTAGATGACACATAATTCACTATGGTGTAATTTTGATATTTTTCTCCAAGATAGCGGCGTACTCTTTTCATTCAAGCATTTCAAATCTGTTTGGTGAATCCTGCATTCATGATTTTTATATGTTTAATGCCGAACCAGATTTTTAGGTTGAGTTCGTTAGGTTAATGCATTCAAGTAATGTAGTTGACTTGGGTACTATTAGTTCAGTATTGAATCTGCATCACAACGACTTAATATTGATTAATAAGGTTACCGTTGGAGAGACCAATCTGTCGGATTAGGTAAACAAACGCTTTCTACTTTTGATTGCTTTAACTGTGAGACCAATCTGTCGGATTAGGTATCTTTGGGACAGCATCAATTATATTCTTGTACATGCTTTGATTCTCTAACAACATAATATAATGAAGCTGACCAAAGCCAAGAAAGATCAATATAGGAAATTAGCAAAACAGAAAGGATATCGTAGTAGGGCTGCCTTCAAACTCCTTCAGCTCAACAAGTCTTACAAAATAATCAAGAAATCTGATAAAGTGGTTGAATTTGGTTGCGCACCAGGGGGGTGGATTCAGGTGGTAAGTCAATTAGTCGGTCAATCCGGTTTTGTTTTGGGAATGGATCTTAAGGAAATAAGTCCGTTGGCGGGCACAAGATTTATCCAGGGAAGTATAGACGATCCGCAACTAACTCAAATTCTTCTCCAAACTATTGGCCCTGGTGAAAAATTTGATGTTGTGCTTAGTGACATGTCACCCAACGTAAGTGGAATTTGGGAAATTGATCATGAAAGACAAATTTCTCTTACGAAGCATGCCCTACATGTCTCTACAAAAATCCTCGAGGGTGGCGGAAATGCTGTTTATAAGATTTTTCAGGGTGTTTCAACACGATCCTTTGTAGACGAGCTTGCGGAGCACTTTGCTTTAGTAAAGCTTAGCAAGCCTCCTGCCAGCAGACAGGAAAGCAGCGAGCTTTACGTAGTATGTCTTGACTTTATGGAGCAAACTGGGTCAAGTTCGCTTATAAATAGAACCTCAGTATGATATCATCAGCAGCCGTAGAGTATCCCTGTACCGCAGCTACCAGAAGTAATATGATAAGATATACACCCATCATCTTTGATTTTCAGGTTTTGCATCGAAACGGGATACAAGGCCCTTGAGCCATCGTCATTAGGCAGCAAGGCGTTATAGGGATAGAAGGTAGTTGAATATGTATCGGAAGAATTATCACTAAGTCCAAACAATAACTGGGAAATTTCTACTTCATACTTTATTGGATATGGTGAATTCTTCATTTTATTCCACCATTCTATTCCTGTGAATTGTCTTGAGCCTCGAAAATCAAATCCAGTGACATTCTTCGCAGAGAGGTCGTAGGTTTCATTTTGTCCAGTTTCTTTATCTGTCAAAGCGTATCTGATTATTTGTTTCTGAGAACCAAGAAATATCTGGCGATTGTAAGTGTGACCAATAACTGGAAGAACGTGCACGAACCTATACTGATTAACTCCTCGAAATATCGCCTCAAAATAGTCCTGACCGTCGAATTGGCAGATGAGGTTTAGTTCTAATGCGATGTCCTGCGTGTTAAAAATTTCCAAGAGATAGAGCATCCATGATTTGTCGGGAATGTTATTCACCATCTCACTAACGATTGTAATTCTGTCTGCGACAGATATTACTCCCAATGGGAAGAAGGATCTAATCTTCTTCGAATTACCCTTCTCGGTATCCGTGACAAGACAATGTGAACCCACCCAGTAATGCATTCCAGATTACTAGTAATTTATCCTATTTAATCTACTTACACTATCCGATGTCATACGACAATCAATCTACGCCAATATCCACATTATTCGTTAGTTCTACAAATAGCAAAGTGGTCGAGAATTGATTCAGTCATAAATGAAAAAATCCTTCTTATTCAGCTAGTAGGGTGTTCAATGAACCACTGACAATGGTAATGTCATTGTTAATCTGTGCTCATAGTCAGGTGAAAGGTCGCTCGATGAATGTCTTTCTTTAGAAAGGTTCCTAATTCTTTCATCCGTCCAGCTATAAATCCCAATAAAGAACCGTAGATAAGATGAAATACTAATGAACCACCAACAATAACTGGGTACAATGATTGGAAATGACTAGAGATATCATAGACGTATTGATTTGGCGCCGAGTTAGAAAATGAATCAAGCCTAGGCTGTATTCCAAATGTGGTAACCGGTACAAATAATACTGCCCATAATGCGGCTCCTACTATTAGTCCAGTAATTATTCCATGACGATAGTTGCGTGGTGCTATCCACCTCCAATATGTTGATGCTTGTCCAAATATCCTGCTACGGTACCAGTTAACAAGTGCAAGGCAAATCCTACATATTGCGCAACTGTCGGATCGTTGAAGCCTAACAATTCCGATCACGGCAAAGAATGTTCCAGGAGGAGTTCCAGAGACTAGGTCAACAACAACGAGGAGTCCGGAGATGGCCCATACAGCTATAAATCCAGCAAGTGTACAATATGGAATATAGACTCTTTGATCTATATGCCCGCTCGCTTTCAACCCTTCTCGTTAATTGTATTGCAGTGTTTGAGTATTTAAACAATGCCCGATATTTAGGGAGTGAGACTGTACTATTACTGTTGCAGGATACACCCATATAAGCCCTATAAATCCTTATGGTGAAACTCAATGAAAAACCTGCACCGAGGTAAACAACAATAAAACATTGACTAACAATAAAAAAACATTGACTAACAATAAAAAAACATTGACTAACAATAAAATTAGAATGACTTCACGTTAATTGTCTTCCAAAGGAGTCAGTGAGATTCGATCATCACCTTACTGGTGCTCAGTGTATATGCTAACTATAGGGTTACCATTAGATGTAACGATGTACCCAATTTAAGGCCTTCAAAAGCAATCAGTAAATACCATGGTATATGAGAGCTTACATCCGGTCCTAAGCTAATTATGTGATCCCTTGGAAGAAATTTTCAATATGCCTTGCCCTTTGCTATCTTGACTGGGGATGGATCTAGACTTCATGTTAAGACTTAGGAAGCACTGCAATAATGCAAACCGCAATAGCGCGGGGAGTGGGATTCGAACCCACGAGTTCTTGCGAACATGGGATTAGCAATCCCACGCCCTACCAGGCTAGGCGACCCCCGCCTAAATTGGAGATTTTGGGAAGGCAATATATTGATATTGATTACCATCTGTGTCGGGAACAAAAAATAGTTCGGACGATTGGAAGCCACGTACCTGCTGACACCGTGTTAAAAAGGTTATTAAACGGAGATCCTTGGTTATACTAGCTTTGAATATTAAAGAGTCAAATGAAATCTTTAGATTTGCAATAATAAGGAATTATTTTGAGCCAGAATTGCTAAAAATGGATTACCGAAGGTCATTTATAAAGCATCCTTTGAGCAAAGAGAGCGGCTTAAATATTGAAGATGTATTGCACTTGTATTTCGATATAGCTACAGGTAATGATTATCCGGACGGCGATGAATGGTTTACCATCGAATATATCATACCACAGAGCATCAAGCTTCCGGACAACCTAAAGGGGCCTGATTACTTTACAACTCTTTCAGTTCCCGAAGGTCAGCATCTTTGGCGGCATCGGGAGCTTGTTAGATTCAAATATGGAAAATCGAAAAAATTATCCGAATCGCTTTATTTTATTGACCGAAAGTATCGCGATCTCCTCAAATCCTTACATGAATCATCGGTAATTGGCCAAATAGGTTAAGAAGTTGTTGAACATTCGGTTAAATACTAAAATTCAGGCACTAATTTTCCAAATGTCATTTGAGTATTTGTAAATTCTCTTATCTGTTTTCGCGAAATCAGGACGCCACCTGGAGTGTGTAGATTCATAACAATACGTCATTTCAAGTACTTCTGCAGGCATCTTGGACATTTGAGATTCAATTATCTCAACTAACACTTGAACCCTATCGATGGCTCTTTCAACATTCTTGGAGTCCGTTTCTAAAGTCTGTAAGATGAGCCTGGTGGTAGCACCGCGTACCCCAGAAACTCCGGGGAAACTAAACACAATTCGCATCTGACCCTTACCTCTTCTTTTTTTTATTTCTGTAATAACATTCCTTAACTTGTACCATTTGTCAGCGCCAAATAGATTAAAAAAATCGTCACCGTAGAGAACAGGGAAGTGAATTTCTATTATCGTAGGGACTCGGCTGTCATTTGTAGCAATTTCTTCTTCTTCTACAGATCCAAGTATGCTTGAAATGATATGATATATGATTTCGGTCTCGGGTATGGAGGTCCCAGAATATCTAAAATAAGTTGTTCCCGCAGTCACAACATTCAGTAATGCTCATCCTAAAAAAAGATCTCACGGAAGCGGTTTCTTTTTATATCCTAGATCAAGGCATGAATCGCCATTAATTAAATGACACAAAACGACAACATATTCGAATTCCTAATTGGTTTCTCCAATTACTCCCTGAATCTCATTTGCTGAACCCATTAGCAGTTCGGCAGATTTTTCTTTGTAAGGGCGCTTCATTTTGGATACCTTGGTATATTTGTAAGATTTAATCTCGTATAATTTTCCATTCCTATTACTAACTCTTAATTTTATACAGTCTGATTTACTTGCCAGTTTCTGGCACAACAAACAATACACTAGCCTGTGTGTTTTATTTTTAGATTCAATTATGTGACCATAAGGATCCCTAAACCAAGTCATCAGTCCTTCTATCCCCCCACTAAAATGAGGCTCCTGATTTAAAAATCATCCTGATAGAGTTTAAGTTCAATAAGGTAGATTCATGGTTACACTTTCAAAAATGTGACAGATTGAGGAGCATTTAATAATGCAGGCCCATCTGTAAATTGTGACGACCTGATGCAACTGCAAACTATCGATTCATTGGATAAACAACTATTGAATGAAATCCAGTGGCAATTTCCTTTAGTGGATAGACCTTTTTTGGAAATCTCTAAACGATACAATATTTCTGAGGATGAAGTCCTAGAAAGGATTGGGATACTGAAAAGGATTGGTCTGATAAGACAGATCAATGCAATCTTTGATACCAGACGATTAGGTTATAAGAGCACTTTGGTCGCGTTTTCCGTTTCACAAGACAAGCTTGAACAGGTTGCAAATAAGGTAAACAGCCATCCCGGAGTCAGCCATAATTACGAAAGGAACCATGAATACAATATGTGGTTCACTTTGGCAGTTCCTCCATTCGGTGATATGAAGCGAGACTTGGAACGCATGGCTTCCCTGGACGGTGTCATAAAGTACAGGGTATTACCCACACTCAAACTCTACAAGATTGGCGTAAAGTTAGATGTACTGAACCAGGATCCTTCTGATCCAAAACCTACTGAACAATTAAAAACCGTAAGTCAAGCAAAATTTACAGCCACCGACATAGACAAAAAGTTTATTCGTGTGTTGCAAGAAGACATCGAAACTACGTCAGAGCCATTCACGAAGTCTGCGAGAGTTCTTGGAATAACAACAGGTGAGCTCTTTGCAAAAGCAAAGGAATACGAGCAGATAGGTGTGATGCGAAGATTCGCCGCCATTCTGCGTCATAGAGATGCAGGGTTTTCCGCAAATGGTATGGTAGTATGGAGAGTGCCCGACGACAAGATCGATGAAGTGGGACACAAGTTAGCAGCATTTCCTCAAGTTAGCCATTGTTACCGTAGACCTGTATTTTCGGACTGGCCGTTTAACCTCTTTAGTATGGTACATGCGAGAACGCTTAAGGCTGCAAAAAGGATAGCCGAAACCATGTCGTCAGTAGTGAAAATTCAGGATTATTCTATTCTTTTCAGCACCCGTGAATTCAAGAAGCAAAGAGTAAAGTATTTTGAGTAAGAACATTACCGTCTTTTCTCATCATTATTTGAGTTTGATTCATTTACAGACGGTAGTAGGCTCGAGGACTGATGCTCAAACACAACTACTTATTTGGTCATAATTCGGAGAGATAGATAGAATTATGACCAAGAAATGCTCATTTTACTTATTTTCTAATGTTTGTGTAAAAATCTTTGTCATACATCTGTGAGAGTGCTTCCAAGTCATTCTGCCTCAAGTACTTTCCATCAGACATGTTCGTGAATAATTCGATCTCTTCTAAATTGACTACCGTTGGCAGGACCGATGCGATCTTGTTTTGGGAGAGGATGAATTTTATAGCGAATTCAGTAATTGTCCAGCCATACGAATCAGCAATTGGTTTTATGCACTCTATTTTCCGCAGTGCTTGAATGATCCACTCTTTCTTTCGTGTACTTCGGTGATCATTCTTATCAAATACCGTATCCATGTTTACTTTTCCTGTTAGCACACCGGATGCATCAGGAACTCGAGCCATAAGACCCACGTCATTAGCTTCAGCGATCTGAAAGAAATCTTTTACGGGGTCCTGTTCCAAAAGATTATAGACGCTCTGAAGACAAGTTACATCCCTTTTTTCCATTGACAAAGTTCCTTCCTCTTTCCAACCTATTGCCGGTCCCAAGGCGACTCCATAACTTTTAATCTTACCTTCTTTGCGTGTCCTATCAAGTGTCTCAAATAGAGTATTATCCTGGATTACATTCATCTTGGGGTTGTGTAGACTATACACGTCTATGAAATCCGTTTGAAGTCTCTTTATGCTCTCTTGTAACGCATAATTCATGAAAGATGGGTCATGTTTCTGCGGGAGTTCGTTATGGCCAACCTGTTCAGCGCCATAAATATCGTAACCCCATTTGGTCGAATAGATTACCTCATCACGATTCACTCCCCTAAAGGCTTCACCTATGAGCTTTTCACTTCTCCCCTTTCCATACACGTCAGACGTTTCAAAAAAATTGATGCCTAAATCAAATGCTCGCTTTAACATCCTAATGGCTTCTTCATCGTTAATCTTTTTTCCACCCCACCAGTCCAACGCTATTGTCCATGCGCCGAATCCTATCTCACTTACCATAATTCCACTCTTCCCCAGTCGACGATATTTCATCTAGATATCAAGTACCTCCATTAATTGCGATTGCCTTTCCTGAAAGATATCGTTGCTTAGAACCGGTTTTCCTATATTATCTTGAGAATCTTTCGAACTTAATGATTGAAAGTCGATCCATGATCTACAGCCTGCCTGTTGCGGACTGAGAGCGACACTTAAGGCCTTGTTCAGTCTGTATACACGAAGTAATATAATACTGAGAGGTTTCTCGGGGTTGTAATCCATCCTTGCAATGATGTACTTCTCGTTCCATATATGAAAGTCGCTTAGGCCGTTAAGCATTCTCCTGCTAAATGTCTCAGTAATAAAGATAACCTTTGCGTAAAGGTAAATTGTATTCAAATCATCTAGAGGCTTATCATGCAATATTGATTCGAACCTATCCGCGTATTCTTGCTGTAAAAGATCCTTTGATTGATGCTCATAAGTTGGAAACATGTAGAAATCATTATGTCTCAATTCAAAACCGTGCTTACGTTCCATTATCCCGCCTTTTCTTAGCAGAATTGTTTGCCTCCCTTCTTCTAATCCCTTACATACAATAGCCCATTCCTTTAACGCAGATATTGTCATGATCGATGCCTCACCCAAGCCCCATGATAATACTCTGTATATCTTTTTGCACGCATACTATCATTGGAGTATCCTTCACAACATACAAGCTCACCTTTGTTTCACGTAATTGGAGAATCAGATCCTGAAACTTTGTTAGATCATCCGTTTCAAACGCGAGAGTAAAGTCATTATCATCGATTCCATACGAATATGATGTATTCAGCTTGATCTCGGGAAATTTTCTGCCAATTGTAATATGCTCATCCATCATTTGTTTACGTTCTTCAAATGGCAAAAGATACCACTCTCTAGACTTAACAAAGGGATATACCACTAGATATTTCAGCGGCTTAGAATCTGTCATAAATGACGGCGTCATCTTCTCGGAATAAACAGATCTTCTGAATGACGAAAGGTACAAGAAAGCAGGTTCAATGTATTTTCCTAGAATGGTACTGTAGATTTTAGACGTAAACGTCTGAAACATTTCAACCGAATCGGATACCATCCAAAGCATGAAATCCGTCCCGCTGTGAAGGCCAAGAGTTGTATATGTATGAACTCGCAATTTGGTGTTCGCGACACTCACTAGGGTGGCAAATTCCTTAGCTGCCTCTTCCTTTGCCACCTCATTCATCCAACGCCATTTTGGGTCAAGTTTGAAAAACGAATAGTTGAGGAAGGTAGATTTTGATGTCTTGACCTGATCCCTTTTGCGTTGAACTTCCATTATATCCTACTCTAAATGGGTTTAATGAGGCCTACTTATCTTCCAAACCTAGCCAGCCATATCCTCTAGATTCGAGCTCGTCGGCAAGAGTTTTATCCCCTGACTTGATGATCTTACCCCTTGACATCACATGTACAAAATCAAGTTTCGACAAGTACCGCAGAATCCTAGCATAGTGCGTTATCACAAGTACGCCAGCACCAGTATCAATAAGTTGATTGATTGCTTCTGCAACTGCTTTTACGGCATCTATATCGAGGCCTGAATCAGGTTCATCGAGAATCGCTAAGTTTGGCTTAAGGACCAACATCTGCATGACTTCAGATCTTTTTTTCTCTCCTCCAGAAAACCCTTCATTCAAATACCTGCTTAGAAATGATTTGTCTAGGCCCACAGAATCTAAATTCTTCTTGACATATTCATGAAATTCTCTTACTGTAAGGAATACTTCACGGTTTTTTTGGTCGTCGGCTAATGATTTGTTCAATGTATTATAGGCATTTCTCAAAAAGTGGCTGTACCCGACCCCTGGGATTTCGATAGGATACTGAAAGCCAAGGAATAAACCTTTCTTCGTTCTCTCATCAGTGGTAAGATTCATGATACTTTCGCCTTTAACTAGAGCATTTCCTCCCGTAACTGTGTATTTGGGATGCCCAAGCAGGACGTTTGCAAATGTGCTTTTGCCAGAACCATTTGGGCCCATAATTACATGAACCTCCCCTTTATCAATCTTCAAATTTAGTCCATTCAGTATTTCCTTATTATCGATATTTGCATGAAGGTCATTAACCTCAAGAAAGACCATTAAATTATGTACTTCGAAATGCTTAATATAAGTATATATCAATCGCTGGACCATACAATAAGCCCTAGTTTTACAGTCCTGTAGATTTTCACTCGATATGCCATTAAGATCTTTAGGGGGGGCACGTTAGTTCTAAATAGGTTAAGTTGAAGACAAAGTAGAGTTGGCTGACGTAGAGTTGGCTGACGTAGAGTTGGCTGACGTAGAGTTGGCTGACGTAGAGTTGGCTGACGTAGAGTTGGTTCCTTCAGATGAAGATTGAGCATTGTCCTGCGCAGCTCCCTCCGTGGTAGGTAAATTTTGACGATAAATTGATTCTATCACTCCGGGGACAGGTGCTGCATTACCAAAAATATAATATACTAAAACTCCGGTTATTGCACCCAAACCAAGTATAGATACAAATGCTACTTTTCCAACTGATCCCATCTTGGCAGGTTCATTAATTACTGACCCATATTAAATCCTTGATACCAAAATCCGGTGAACACCTCACGTATCTTCTCTAGATGGCCAACTGCTGATTTAAAGTAAGTATATTGGACATTATACCCACCGGGAAGGATTTTAAGACTTTGTTCACTTTTAACAAGTAACTATTAATTTGGTCTACTATTCAAGAATGCTAAATATCAAGTTGACCAAGAATGTAGTAAAATGTATCTGGTGTAAGAATGCAGTAGATTTTCGTTTCAAACCGATGGCTCAGTGGAATCTTGCAGGAGATGGCTATCTTTGCGGAGATTGCTACGAAAAAAAACTCGCTGAATATTATCTAACTCCCGATCGTAGGAATCTTACGAAACAATCGGGTAGAAGCGCATTATAATTCGTCAGAAATGACTATTACCGGATTTAGCGTGATAAGGGTTTATCCTCACTTCCCTTGAGAACAAATAGGTCAATCCTATTTGTCTAACGTATACGGAAGGTGGATTTAGGTTACCTATATGACTTTTGTTTTCTACGTCTAGCACTTGGACCGCCAAATTTCTTTGATTCAGTCTGCCTAGGATCGCCAGCCAAAAAGTGGCGGTCATATTCTGTTATTTTCCTTCTTATCTCTTCACGAATGCTCTTTGACAAAGGATGATCTTTAGGGTCTTTTCCTCCTTTTCCTTCTCCGGTCAGAGCCCTAGAAATGGCAACTGCACTGGCGAAGGCTTGTCCCATGAATCCACCTCCGTGTACCTTTACGCTAAGATCTATCCTATTTCTTATTTCTCCTATCAAATGGATTGGGACCAACACAACTTCTCTTGCGACCTCCGGTTCCATGACTTCGGCAGGAATATTGTTTATCCTGACTTTGCCGTTGCCCTTTGATATGGTGGCAGTGGCCCTACTTGTCTTACGCTGTCCTGGATAGAGATCTACCTTGTTCATTTATTGTATTCATCCTTCCATCCAATTTGTTTAGCAACATCTCCAACGGTAATATAATAAGACTCTGGTTTTCTTATTCTACAATCTTCAAATACTTTTGGCTGCTCGCGGCTTAATTTTTCAGGCACGCCAATATAAACCCTCAACTGCTTGAAAGCTTCGATACCGCTCGTCTTGCGTTTGGGGATCATCCCTCTGACCATCCTTGATAATATTGTATCCGGCCTACGAGGGTGAAATGGACCATGAATTGGGTTAGTGACCGAGCTTATCTCTAGATCCTCTTTATAGATCTCTATGGTTTTATACCTGTTTCCAGATATCATAGCTTTTTCAGCATTTATCACCGATACTTTGTTACCTTCCAATAGGAGCTTGGAAATGCGCGAACAAGTTCTACCCGCAATGCAATTTGTTATATCAACAATAATTGTTGACGGTGGGTGTTTCTTATCCAATTATCCTCACTCCCGAGCCGTGAGGGTACTTTTCAATAAGGTCGGTAAGAGCAAGGATCTGACCACCAGCCTCATTTATCTTCCTCGAAGCTAATTTTGAAATCGAATATGCATATACTATAACTGAATGACCTAAATTTCCGGCACCGAGTATTTTGCCAGGAACGATAATCACGTCTCCTTCCTTCGTAAACTTTGATAATTTATCCACATTTACCTCTCGTCTATTACTTCTCGAATTAAGGAGTCTGCGTTCTACATCTTTCCAGAGAGGTGCTTTAGTCCTTTTGGATGCCACTCTAAGCGTCCATATTGTGTCTGCAATAACACCGTCATTTAGCATGATTAATCTTGGAGTGTTACTTTTTGAATCCCCAAATAAATGTACTCACTTAAGTTTTGGAGGGAACATGCAAGGACGCGACAGTATCGGTAAAACCTTTTACCTTCGAAATCAACCTCTGGATAGCCGCATCTATTGTCTCTTCCGCGGTAAGCGCCCCCGTAGTTTCGACAGTCAATATTGATTGATTTTGTTCTGTCCCGTCTGTGACTATTGAGCATGTAGTCGGCTGCCATTTGGCATGATTGCTACCTAATCCTAGTCTGGCATATGCTTCAAACTTTAATTTTTGAGAAGGCGCCAATATTATGATTGGAATTCCACTACTCACTGGCCTAACAACATCGTCCTCAGAGACCAGTTCTCCCGAAGTAACAAGCTTAGTCTTGTCATTGGCTTCAGAATCTAATACTAGCAGCACTCTGCATTTTGAGCAACCGAGAGAATTGTTACAATCACACTCTTGAGGCAAAACAAATCTATTCAGATCAGTACGGAGCGGAATCAATCCTAATCTATGCGCGATTGCTTCGTCGTGCATTACCGATGAGTTTTCCATCATAACCACATCATCAATCGCTAATGTAGGGACTTCACTTATCGAAATCCTTCTTATTGCATTAACATATTGTCTAGGAACATTATTAAACCTCAACACGATGCGATCATTTGTTTTACTCACAACATCTAGAGAAGGCGCCTGAACCAACTTTTCATTGTTAACCAGAGGCTATTAAAAATCTACCGAAAAATAGCCCGTGTCATGCACAAGCCGTCATGTCGAATATACAAAAGCTCGAATGCAGGACAAGTTTGTTTATGAACTCGGTAACAATACCGTTGGATCATTAGCTCCCGTGGGTATGTCTTCAGATGTTGTGTTAGACATATCAGGTGTTGAGCTTGGAGGCAATGTTGGATCATTAGCTCCCGTGGGTATGTCTTCAGATGTTGTGTTAGACATATCAGGTGTTGAGCTTGGAGGTAATGTTGGATCATTAGCTCCCGTGGGTATGTCTTCAGATGTTGTGTTAGACATATCAGGTGTTGAGCTTGGAGGCAATGTTGGATCATTAGCTCCCGTGGGTATGTCTTCTGAGGTACCTGTGCCTGTTGTCGCACTCACCAAAGGCAAAGGCACGGACATCAGGAATGTCATTGCAGGTAAAAGGAAGATCATTAAGATGACACCAGTTTGCGAGAAAGAATTTAGACTCACGAACTAGTGTTTATGTCCTTAACGCTTTAAACTTTACTCGAAGTCGATAATTTAGTTGTGTTGTTTGGAAAGGAACCGAACGGTGCATTTTGGCGTTGCTTATTGTCAAAAACAGGATCATAATTGGAATTCAATCTATCATTGGATAGCGTAGATTCGGTGTGAACCAATTATTCATAAGCTGACAATTAGCCGATTACGATGGCTTCCATCTCTTGTCATGATTTTGTCTTTTAGAGTCTTTGTTGGTTTTGTCAATTGAAAATGTTCACTTATTTCGCTGGCTGAAATCGGCAACCGGCGCGTCTGGAACTTGACCAAAAACTAATATCATAAAAAGTTAATATTCAGATAATAATGAAACTTTCAAACCGTATTATTATAACTATAACGCATACAGAAAGCTAGTTATGTTTTTTATAGTGCTTGCTAGGTGGATTGCAATATAATGCAAAAGTCACGACTGTTAGCTATCTTTTCAGTTCTTGCAATTTTAGGCGCACTGGTCTCTATGGGCGCGGTGAATAATGCGTCTGCACAGCAGTACACAGCAAATCAATCAGGGATTCAATTTGGCTGTTTTCAGACAGACGAAGCCACCGGTGAATATTTACTTGATGAAGATGGATTTCTGATACCTTGTGAAATAAACTCAGGAGATAATGCCTGGATGCTTACCGCTTCTGCGCTTGTTCTCGTTATGACACCAGCTGGATTGGCCATGTTCTACGGTGGTCTTGCACGACACAAAAACGCTGTAAGTACCATTCATATGGTTTTCATGGCTGTAGGACTTGTGACTATTCAGTGGGTTCTTTGGGGATATTCCCTGGCATTTGGTCCGGATGCAACAGGTCATGGCTTCATAGGGAACTTTGACTGGGCCGGTTTGAATTACGTATTTCATGATGTTCCTTCAGATGTGTATGCTATAACGATACCTAGCGCGACGTTCATGATCTTCCAAATGATGTTCGCAATAATCACACCGGCTCTTATTGTTGCGGCCTTAGCGGAAAGAATGAAGTGGAGCGCTTTCGTGGTATTTGTGGTAATTTGGGCTACCTTTGTTTATGATTTTGCCGCGCACTGGACTTGGTCTCTCGGTTCAGGAGGAACTGCAGTAGGCTGGACTGGAGCGCTACCGTCGCTGGACTTTGCTGGAGGTACTGTAATCCACATTACATCAGGTTGGGCTGGATTAGTCATCGCTATAATGCTCGGCCGACGATTGGGATATGGAAAGGTTCCAATGGAACCACACAATATTCCACTAATAGTGCTAGGTGCAGCTTTGCTGTGGTTTGGCTGGTTCGGGTTTAATGCCGGCTCAGCTGGTGCAGCGGGAACAAACGCAACTAGCGCTTTCGTTGCAACTCAGATTGCAACTGGGGTTGCGGCTTTAACCTGGATGTTAATTTCTTGGGCGCATACGGGTAGACCGTCGACGGTGGGAGCGGCTTCAGGGGCTGTCGCTGGATTAGTAGCAATTACTCCAGCTTCAGGTTTTGTAGGCCCAATGGCAGCGATCATAATAGGCATTTCGGCATCGCTTGTTTGTTACGCAGCAGTAGTATTCAAGAACCGCAGAAAGTGGGATGATGCACTTGACACGTGGGCTGTTCATGGCATGGGTGGTCTCGCAGGTGCACTCTTAACAGGAATATTCGCCCAGACAATTTACACTCCAATAGCTGATGGACTTGCTTTTGGAAATCCGGTTCAATTGCTGAACAATGCTATTGGTGCGTTTGCGGCTTTAGCATGGGCGGTTGGCATTACGGCACTCATAATTAAGGTGATGGACCTCGTTTGGCCTGGAGGAATACGAGTTACACCAAAAGAAGAAGAAGTCGGTCTGGATCTTTCACAACATGGAGAAAGAGCATACGTAACGGAATAAAGGATTACTCCTTTTTTTCTATCTTATTTTATTCCGTCTTCGTGTTTGTATTTGGGATCTTAGAGCATGATTTAGCACAATATCCGTATTGAATATGTATTCGAGAGCACACTTGCAGTGCTACGGGGTTCATCATTAGTTCATCAATACATGGTTTTTTCGTCAAACATAAGCATTCAAAATCTCAGGCAATTATATTAATCTTGATGATGATTCAATTTACTCTTAGCCAATAGCCCTCAAATTACTGCACTATACATATATTGCTTCCAAACTGTCTAAGAATAAAGGATGGAAATATGCCTGAAGCCAAGGTGACTGTCGTGAAATTGGTAATAGAAGGTAATAGATTTGAAATCTTGGTCAAACCTGACCTTGCTCTTGATTATAGACTAGGCAAGAGAAATGACCTGACCAATGTTTTGATATCTGATGAGGTATATTCGGATGCAAACAGAGGTTCTAGAGCTTCCAGCGATAAGCTTTCTAAATATTTTAAGACTAATGACTTGGGCGAAGTCGCTCAGCAGATTCTGATGAATGGTGAGCTAAATTTAACTACGGAACAGAGGCGAAAAATGGTAGAAGAGAAGAAAAAACAGATTATCGACTTCATTAGCAAGAGCTTTGTTGACCCCAAGACACATCTTCCGCACCCACCTTTGAGAATACAAAGTGCTATGGAAGATGTCAGAGTTAGCATTGATCCCTTCAAGAAGGCGGATGAACAAGCGAAATTCATTATCGATGCGCTAAGAAAGGTCCTTCCTTTAAAATCCGAAATATTGAAACTGACGGTGATTATTCCAGCAAACCATTCAGCCCAAGGATATAGTGCCTTAAAGAGTATAGGAAATTTCAAGAGTGATGAGTGGCTTGCAGATGGTTCAGTTCGGGTTACGTTAGAAGTCAACGCAGGTATGAAGGGTAGAATTATTGAAAAGATTGGTTCGGCAACCAGAGGAACAGCTCAAATAAAAGAAGATCTCTAACCGAAATTCACTTAAAATATAAATCCCATCATCTTTCCCAAATGCGAGAAAGAAATGACAAGTTCTTGTACTAAAAACAATATGATAGATTGGGGGAGTAATTGATAGTCAATGCAAGAAATTAAGAGAAAATACGTAGTCCCCGGAGACAGAATTATTGATGGCAATTTCCGTCCTCTCTCAAATGTGACTAAGTCTGGAAATTCTATTTTTGCAACTAGAATTGGTATTGCAGAAGCCACAAGAGACGGGATCAAGGTAATTCCTTTGTCCGGAGTATATATTCCTCGTGTGAATGATATAGTGATTGGCAAAATTATCGATCATTCTTCTTTGTCTTGGCAGGTCGACATAAGTTCATGCTTTTCTGCGCATTTGCCAGCTCAAGATGTTTTTGGAAGGGATTTTTCCCCGGCGCGTGATGATATGAATAAGCAACTTGCAATAGGCGATCTAGTTACTGCCAGGATAATGGCGTTTGACAGGACACGTGATCCTATGCTAACTATTCAGGATAAGGATCTTGGAAGAATTCCGCGAGGTGAATTTTTGAAAATCTCTGCTACTCGTGTTCCACGATTAATTGGAAAACGCGGTTCTATGATACAGACAATAGAACAAGCAACTCAGACTCGAATATTGATAGGACAGAACGGTATAGTAGTTGTTAGCGGCAGAAATGCTGATGGCACTCAACTCGCCATTAGAGCAATTCGGATGGTGGAGGAGGAAGCACATACATCAAATCTCACTCAGCGGATTAAGACGCTTTTGAACGTTCCTGAGCCTCAACCTACTGAAACACTCTCAGAGGTGTCGGAACCAGAAGGCCAAAAATTAAACGGTACCCACGAACCAGAAGAACAGGTGTCGCAAGAATTGGAAAAAGGTGACAAAGAATAATGGTTCAGACTAGGAGCCTAATAGATGAACAAGGGCTGAGAACTGATGGGCGAACCATAGATGAGCTGCGCAATGTCAAGATACAAGTGGGAATGGTTAAAAATGCGGATGGATCTGCCTATATAGAGTTTGGGAAAAACAGAATTATTGCAGCTGTCTATGGTCCCAGAGAAGTCCATCCTAAACATATGGCACAACCTGATAGGTGTGTTTTAAGATGTAGATATCATATGTCGCCATTTTCTACTGATACCCGTAAGAATCCTGCCCCTTCAAGAAGAGAGGTTGAAATTTCAAAAGTTATGAGGGAGGCGTTGGAGCCAGCGTTGATGCTCGAGGATTATCCAAGGGCAGCAATCGATGTATTTGTTGAAGTTTTGCAAGCAGACGGAGGCTCAAGGTGTGCTGGCATTACTGCTGCTTCAGTTGCCTTGGCAGATGCAGGAATCAACATGCGAGATATTGTTCCCGCATGCGCAGCCGGAAAGGTTGACGGGAAAATAGTTCTAGACATTAATGATGTTGAAGATAAGGAAGGAAGTGCTGATATGCCATTGGCGTATATGCCACATCTTGAACGGGTCACTCTTCTACAACTTGATGGCATTTTGAACCAGGAAGAGTTTAATGAGTGTCTAGACAAGGCGTTACAGGGTTGCAAAATGATTTATGAAATTCAAAGAAAAGCTCTTATTCAGAAATACTTTGGAGACGAACAGGAGTTGAAAGAGGAATCTTGAGTTCATCAAAACGTTCAACAATAATAGTAGAGCATCTTCGAAGGCAACAGATGAGAGAGGCGATCTCGCAATCTAGGAGGCTCGATGGAAGAGATCTTGATGAAATGAGACCTCTAGAGATCGAGCTGGGCATAATTGGCAAGGCAGACGGTTCATCAAGGGTAAAGTTAGGGAATTCGGAAGTTGTTGCTGGGGTTAAAGTGGAAACGGGAGAGCCATTCGAAGGATTGGAGAATAAGGGTGCCCTAATATTGTCAGCAGAAGTCCTTCCGACAGCATCGCCTCATATCGAACCAGGCCCTCCAGATGAGGAGACTATTGAATTGGCCAGAGTTGTTGATCGAGGAGTGAGAGAATCTGAAATGGTTGATCTTGACAAGCTAGCACTAATTCCGGGAAAGGTAGTTTATACTATATTCGTTGATTGCAGTATCATTAATTATGACGGTAATCTCTTCGATGCATCATCGTACGCCGTGGTTTCAGCACTAATGTCTAGCAAATTGCCAGTGTTTGAGGTGCAAGACGGCGAAGCAGTGGTAAACACTGGAAAGAAAATGGATCCTCCACTTACAACTATTCCTGTATCCATAACCGCTGTTAAAATAGGCGATTCCGTGATACTTGACCCGACTGCTGAAGAAGAAGCGTGTATGGATGCGAGGATCACGATAACTACTAATTCTGAGGGTAAATTTGCAGCTCTTCAAAAAGGATCCACCGGGTCATTTACGATTGACCAGATCAAAAGGGCAGCAGAAATAGCAAGAATTAAAGGAGAGGAAGTTCGAACCAAAATTAAAGAGCTTACTAATAATGGTCACTAGAAGAAGGCATAAATCAACATCTCTTAAGGGATTAGGAGTCAAATTTGGAGCGACTGTCCGAAAGCGATATGGGGCTGTGTACAGAATCCTCAAGAAGCACAGAAAATGTCCGTCTTGTGGCTCTAAGAGATTTTCTCGGATTGCACTTGGGATATGGCATTGTCCAAAATGTCATTTTAAAGTGGCCTCGGGAGCTTATGATATCAGCACACAGGCATTGTAGATCAGAGATCAGATTCTCATTTCACCAAAATAATCAGAGGGCGAGACTCGTCGCAGAGGCTGCATTCTTTGCACTTCGCCCGGATACGAAATATTTTTCGAGAGATAGTTCATCTAAGTCGAGAATTTTTCTTGATGATCACATGATAATAATCCAAGTGCAGGCGAATGATATATCCTCTTTACGGGCAAGTCTAAATTCGTATCTTAGGCTCTTGCGGTTATGTATTAACACCTTATCAGATATTTAGCGCTATGATTTTATGTTGGTGTTTGTTAAAACCTGTCATATAAATGAGTGAACAAGACCTTCCACCTTGGCTGAAAGAACAAGTATCACGCTTTCAACAGCTTCAACAAAACTTGCAAGCCATAATGATGCAAAAGCAGCAGGTCGAATTGGAATCCGTTGAGCTTGATAGAGCACTAGAGGACCTCGGCAAGGCTGGTCCAGAAGATACAGTTTACAAAAGCGCCGGCCCATTACTAATTAGAGCTAAAAAAGAGGATATTAGTAAAGAACTAGAAGAGAAGAAGGAGCTAGCAAAGACTCGCTTAATGGTGCTTTCAAAACAGGAAGCAAGGGTAAAGGATAACCTAAAGGAAGTTGAAAACAAGATTAATCAAATGATAAGGGGCGCACAAGGGAATTTAGGTCCCGCTGGGGGCCCTGGGATCGTAGGAGGCACCAACTCGTCCGCTCAAAGCCCCCAGTGATACGTATAGAGATACTCTCGCAAATTCTCTGATAAAAATCAATCAATTATACTATCTCAACAGCAGCATAGACTATATGAAGAAGGGCTTGGGTCAAGGATGACCCCGTTGACTCTAGTTAGAAACATTAACGAGAGATATTTAATAGCTAACTGTGGGAGTTGGAGCCAGGATCGTAATTGACGAGAGAGAGAAAGGCAGCCGTGTTCCTGAGCTGCTAGGTAGCCTTGGGGCCTCAATAGAATTTTCCCTTCTAACGGTGGGAGATTACATCGTATCTCCTCAGACTGCCATTGAAAGGAAAACTATTTCGGATTTGATAAGTTCCATTTATGATGGGCGTTTGTTCCTGCAGTGTAACGATTTGGTCCAATACTATCCCAGACCATTAATCGTGATTGAAGGAAAAGCATTACTAGGAGGACCGGAAGAGTATTCCCAAACCATAGACGACAGTTACCGTGATTCATACGCGGAACAAATGCCTCTTATACTTGACGCGTTAGCCCGGGTTGCACTTGAATTTCGGATTCCTATAATACCAACTCCTACTCCTGAGTACACATCTCGAGTACTCATGATGATTGCGAGTCTAGTTCGCAGGGAAGGATCAACAGATGGTCCACTTCTCAGAAGAATTCGTAAGCAAAATCCTATTTACATTCAGCAGCTATCAGTTCTATCTTCTTTGCCAGGTGTCGGTGACAAAACAGCTGTTCGTATGTTAAAAAAATTTGGAACTCCCATTAGGACCCTAACTGCATCAGTAGCAGAGCTATCAATGATTGCCGGGCTAGGGACAAACCGTGCTATTCGCATCCGAAGGCTATTAGACTATAGCAGTCCTACGAAGGAAACACAAAGCAAAATTCAGAAAACACTCAGTGATTCAGATGAAAGGATGGGAAGCAACTAAAATATGCGTGGTTAGTTCCATTTATCAGTAAAGTAAACCAATTATTGTGTCTATCACTAATCACAAATTGTTGCTAATCTATGGTAGCGCAGCCTATGGCCAGAAAATGTTTGAGGTTCATTTTCCATCCTTATGAGCTAGTGGTATTTGTAGGATCGGATTACCACATTATAAGATGAAATTGAACTATATATAGAATATGATATATTACCTTCTTTAACAACCCTGATTCCTCGAAGTTGCTCGCCACTACATTTTGATAGTATTGGTTCCGACGAGATCGGAGGGCCTAGAACAATAACAACAATGTTGCAAGAATTCAGAACGATGTATTTATAGCCCCTATACTCTCCACATGATACATGAGAGGTTCGTTCGCGTCTAAGTCAAGGATCTTCTATATCTTACTTGGCGCAGGAGTTTCTTTTATTATCATAGGCTCGGCATCAGCACTTTATACACTAACACCTGTCCCAGTATCTCTGAATGGAACAGTTGGAGCAGGTCAGAGTGACACATTAACACCTAACATGAATGTGGGTAATCCTGTAGTGTTATCTGTCACAGGATCTAATTCAAGCATTGAAATTGTGGATCCTGAAAACGAGGTAATTAGGTCAGTAACCAACACTGCTAACTTTCAGTATAACTTTACAGCTCAGACGGATGGACAGTACTTAATATCCATAGAGAACTTGGGACGTTCTGATTTGAGCATAACTGGCAGTGCTTTCACAAAAGGTAGTCAGATAGCTTTAGGCGGACAGCTTATGCTTATAGTAACCGGAATTATAGTACTCGGGCTTGGTTTACGAGCTAAACTTCGATGAAAATACTTAATGTCACCTATCAGTCGTTTCCTTCCTATACGAGCCGAGAACCTTTACGAAGGCTGTCTTAGGTTCTATGACTTTCAAAACATCTCTAATTTTTGAGTCAAGAACATGTCCCTCAAAGTCAGTAAAGAAATTGTACTCCCAAGGGGTTTCCTTGGTTGGGCGTGATTCGATCTTAGTAAGGTTGATCTCTCTCCTTGCGAATTCAGACAAGATATTCACTAACGATCCTGGTGCATGCTTGACAGTGAAAATGATGGACGTTCCATCATTCCCTGTTGGCTTCGTATTTGCAGGCTGTCTTGATAGTACATAAAATCTTGTAAAATTGCTTTTCCTATCTTCTATTCCAACGTCCAAAATCTCCATTCCATAGATTTCGGCGGCACGCTTGCTTGCGATTGCCGCTGCTCTTCTATTTTGACCTTCCTTGATCATCTTCACTGCGCCCGCGGTATCATATACTGGTATAGAGGCAAGTTTCTTCTCATTTAAATAATGCCTGCATTGCGCCAGAGCTTGGGGGTGTGAATAGACTTCTCTTAAGGAACCCAGATCGTTTCCTTTTATTGTAATAAGACAATGGTTGATTCTTTGATAAGTCTCTCCTACAATGTACAAGTTCGTTTGCAATAGTAAATCGTATACCTCATTTACGCTTCCCTCAATTGAGTTTTCGATAGGTACTACTGCATAATCGCACATGCCTGATAACAATGTCTCGATTACTTCTTGAAATGATCGCACCGGAATTGGAGTAGAGTTTGGGAAGAAATGAATGACAGCAAGCTCACTATATGCGCCTCTCTCACCTTGAAAAGCGACCCTATTTACCACCATTTAACGTCTTGCCGTTGTGAATCGTACTAAAAGTCTCCTTTCCATAGTCTGACGTCATTTTTCTCTCTTCGTAGGTCCCACATTCTACACATTTCACTGCATTATTCACTCTCACTGTATTTCCTCCACAATTGTAGCACAATGTATAGACTACACCAAAATCCTTCTCTGCGATAGTGATGTGAATGTTAGAGTTGAGGAGACTTACTACTCTTCCTCTTATAATATCTCCTACTCTAAACGTGATTCTTGACCTACGATCTCCTCTTTCCCTCGACCAACCACCTTGTCCACCTGAAAACGAAATACCCTTTGTAGATGAAATGGCGGAAAATCCCGAGATAGATCTTAAGTCATTAATATATAAAATTCTTACTGATATCATGCTACCAAAGAGCATATCAACATATCCAACAATAATATCTCCTATTTTTGGCAATTTCGGAGTATTTTTTTGTTCTATCCTTACTATACGTCTCTTCAAATCGTACACCTTGCTTCCAACCGTGCTGGATCGAATACTACCATCGTCGACGTACGTGTTCTTGCCGCTCTCAAACTCTTCTATAAACGCAATCTGATCGCCTGGAAAGCTAGGCGTTAGTTTCATTTTTTCAATTGTCAAAGCTATAAGAGTCATTCTGTATTAGAAAGTTATAATTGTTACAGAGGAACAAAATTATTCGGTAATCATAAGTATCAGAACCAAACTGATGTTAGTGGTGAGAGTATCTATGTCGTCAGATTTTCAAGCCCACGAACAAACAACCTATTAGTAACTTCTTTACAACGTTAACCGTGGAGTTTATCGAATGGTTTCCTTATTATCAGGAAATCAGGGAACAATTTGGCTATAGCACCGAGAAGGACCAAGAGGCTGCAAAAATTCTAGCTTACATGACCCGTAGAAAGGCTTTAGATCTCAATGTGCTAAGAAAGAAAATTCACGGAAAAAAAGTCATGGTAATAGGTGCAGGGGTTAATCTAGAAGCTAGCATCCCATATATCAAGAGAAACCGAAATTTCACGAAAATTGTGGCTAATGGAGCAGTTCAAGCAGTTTTAGAACACCGGATCAAACCGGATGTCGTGGTCACAGACTTGGATGGGAATCAGTTATTTCTCAAGAAAGCTGATATGCTAGGAGCAATAATGGTAGTTCACGCCCATGGAGATAACATCTCACTCATGACTAAATTAGTGCCCAAACTCAGACACGTCATAGGCTCTACTCAGGTAATGCCTATGAATAATGTGTACAATTTCGGTGGATTCACCGATGGTGATCGATCCGTATTTCTTGCTGAAGCATTGGGGGCGACCCAAATAATACTTGTTGGTATGGATTTAGGAAACGAGATAGGGAAGTATTATTCAAAGAGTACGGTGCAGGGTTCAAAATTAAAGAAGGCGAAGATGAAGGTAGCAAAAAGATTACTAGCGATGCTGGCAGTTAGAACTCGATCAGAGCTATTTGATACTTCGATAAATCCCATTAAAGGATTCGCATATCTTAAACAAACTTCGAAATAATATATGAGAGAATCTCTCCGGTGAAACTTGGAAGCAATCTTATAGGCATTGCCTTAACTCGAATTCTAAGCTCGGTCTACGCTAGTGAGGTTGTTCATTCATCCCAGAGCTGGGAACTACGAATTGATACTTGACCTCTGAAAAGCTATTATATCTTTTATGTCAATGCAAATTGAATTGTCCTCTAGCTATTCTGACGATGAAATCAAGCGAGCTGCTGAGATCCGCGAATGGCTTGTCAAGTTGATTTCTGACAAACATGAGGAGATTGAAAACTTACGTGCAACTCTTTCTCTAGTCGATAGCATGCTTAAATTAGGAAGTTTCAAGGCAGCATCTAGCTTAAAGGATACTTATACGCTACAATCAAATCCAACAAATCAATTTTCCTCCTCCTCTGATCTCCATGGCATCCCAAGTCACCATGCATCCAAGCAAACTACAGCCTCAAATATCGGAGACCCTAATGATCAAACTGCTGCAACGGACATACCGCATAGAGGAAAAGAATCTAGTCCAACAGCTTCTGATCCATCAGGATCTCAAATTACAGAAACTAAAGAACTTCATCGAGTGAGAGATAACCTCCTGCTCGCCAAAGCAGAGGTTACTACTCATTTTGTAGATATCGTTCCTGCCGAGAATATCTTACTAAGTATCAACACCGCCCCGTTCCGATCCTTTTTCTTGGGAAGAATTCTCGATGGTATGAAGGTTAAAGATGAGGAAAAGGTTCGTGATTTGCAGATTAAAGAGACAGAATCTTTGACGTATATTGTAGAAGAAAATGAAAGCAATATAATACGTAGGATAAGGATCAACAATTACAGGGAGAAGGAACGACTCAATGAAATATTCAACACATGCGCTTGGGTTTTTAGTCGTATGATTGAAAAAGGCTCGCGATGAATCATGGATAGAATAGTAGTCCTCGATTTCGGCTCGCAGTATAGCCATTTAATTTGTAGGAGGATAAGGGAAGCAAATGTGTACTGCGAGTTGTTGCCTCATAATACTCCTGCAAAATTGATTAGGGAAACAAAACCTAAAGGAATAATTATCTCAGGCGGTCCGGCTAGTATATATGTTGAAGGGTCTCCTAGACCTGACTACGGTATTTTTGATCTAGGAATACCTATCCTGGGAATTTGCTATGGACATCAATTAATTGTTGACAGATTTGGGGGAAGGATAAGAAAATCTACTGTTCGTGAGTACGGTAGTTCGAATCTTGTAATCGATGACCATGACGACCTTTTTAGTAACATAGATGGTAACATAAGATGTTGGATGAGCCACAGCGACACAGCTGAATTAATACCAAAAGATTTCGAAGTTCTGGCTCATACCGATAGCTCTGCGTCAGCGGCAATCGTAAATAGAAACAAGAAGCTATTTGGAATTCAGTTCCATCCTGAGGTATTGCACACGGAAAGGGGGACGGAGATTCTCAAGAATTTTTCATTTCAAATAAGTGGAGCAGCGCCTACCTGGAACATGAAAGACTACTTAAAAAGAACTATTTCAGAGCTCCGCAAAACTGTAGGAATTAATAGAGTACTATGCGCCGTTAGCGGAGGTATTGATTCGACCACGGTAGCGGTCTTATTACATAGAGCGGTCGGAAGCAACCTTCGGTGTGTATTTGTCAATCATGGTTTGCTAAGAGTTGGAGAAGAGGAGTTAGTAGTTCAAACTTTTGAACAAGTTCTAAACATACCACTAATAGTAGTCAATGCATCAGAGCGATTCATCACAAGATTGAGTGGAATCACAGATCCTGAGGAAAAAAGAATGATAATAGGTGACGAATTTGCACGAGTCTTTAGTGATGTTGCATCTGAACATGGTCCTTTTCAATGGCTGGCACAAGGAACTCTTTACCCTGATATCATAGAAAGTGGGGTATCTCACGGCCCAGCATCCGTTATTAAAAGTCACCACAACGTGAAAGGATTGCCTAAGTGGCTTAATCTAAAGGTTATTGAACCGCTGAGTACACTCTATAAAGATGAAGTAAAGAGGCTTGCAGCGGCTCTAGGCGTCCCAGAGCAATTATTGAAAAGGCATCCTTTCCCTGGACCTGGTTTGGCTGTAAGAATTGTAGGCGAGGTGAACCATGAGAAAATTCGTATAGCCAGAGAATCCAGCAAGATAGTGGAAGATGAGTTGATGGCCGAAGGCTGGTACGATAAAGTCTGGCAAGCGTATGTGGCAGTAGGCGATGATAAGGCGGTAGGTGTAATTGGCGATGGAAGGCTATATGGACACATTGCAATAATAAGGGTCGTCGATTCTGTTGATGCAATGACGGCTGACTGGGTGCGACTACCTCATGATGTCATCGGAAAAATTAGCAATCGAATCAGCAATGAGGTGGAAGGAGTAACTTGGGTGACTTACGCCGTGTCGAGCAAGCCACCAGCTACAATTGAACCTCAGTAAGAACTATTGAGCTGGAGAACTATGAGAAGCGATCTCCAAAATCCCTTCCATTAGAAACAAGTATCCTATTTTCATAATTTTACTCCGCACTCTTCACAATACTTCGAACCTTCTTCATTTGTATATCCGCATGCCTTACACTTCGCAAGACTTGCAGATCCATTATGCGAGTCGGGCTCAACCTTGGACCGATTTTCATTAATTAGCACAATGTCACCAATCTTAGATATCTTTGACCATAGGATTTCAGAAGATTTGGCGTCTTTCTCCTTCAATTGATTGTTGACCACGATACTTACATCGACTGTTCCATTCCTTAACCTTCTAAGGCCTATTTCCTTTATATTTCCAATTAGCATTGCTTCCGAATCATAGGCTGGCATTTCGATTAGTGAGTGTATTGGGAGAAATTCACCGTTAAGTAAGGCGTTATGCACTTCATGTATTGAGCCTACTGTAGAATGTTGAGGCGCTCCCGAATTTTCCTCTGGCTTCGTCGATGATATTTGTTGAACTACTTCCTGATGATTGACAGACGACGAATCAGCTTGTATTGTCTTTTCATTCTGAGGAGATCGAAACTTGCGGTACTGCGCAATCGTGTTCTTGCATTTCTTGCATTTGTATTCACCTTTCTCTTCTAAGATCACCCCTTCCCCTAGATCCTCGTTCGGGCTATCAAACACAATAGAAGGAGGACCATCAAATTGTACTTCGCATTTGTTACAATAGTGTTTCAGGAGCCTATTTTCGTCTAGTCTTCCTACACCTGCTAAGAATAGCTCAGGCCCTCCTAGGTTACCTTTTCTCTGTTCTTCATCTGTTATTTTAGCTAGAACATATCCTCCAGATCCGCGAAGTTTCTTCTCTTGGTAGTCATTTCTGGGAGTTTCGCTTAGCATGAATAACTATTATCGGGTCTGAATATAAAAGACTTGTATTACGCTCTAAAAACTAGTTAGGCAATCATATAGGTACCCATTATTCAGACCGGATTAGCTTCCGTATCCCTTATATTTCTGTGCTTTCTAATATCAGTCGTCAAAAGCAACGGCAGATCTGTCAAGTATCAGAATACTACTTATCATTTCTTCCGTGCATTTGTGCAGAAAAATATTAGTGAAAAGAAAGATTGAAATCTACATTTGAAGAATTAGGAGTAAGCCCACCTTTAACTAGGGCATTGGAAGAAATAGGCTTCGTCAGGCCATTTCCTATTCAAGAAGCATCAATACCATTTATTTTGCAAGGGCATGATGTAATTGGTCAGGCACACACTGGAACGGGTAAAACGGCAGCATTCTGTTTGCCTGTATTATCACGTCTCAAAAGTAACGGTCCGGTACAATTTTTGATATTAGTACCCACGCGGGAACTCGCGGTTCAGGTAACCCATGAGATCACAAAATATTCAAAGTATATTCCAATTCGTGTGGTATCCATTTTTGGAGGGGTAAGTATCGGTCAGCAGCAATCACGATTGGAGAGAGGGGCTCAGGTGGTTGTTGCTACTCCTGGCAGACTTATTGACCATTTGAAAAGAGGAACCATCGAGCTGGACAAGGTAAGTCACGTCGTACTTGACGAGGCCGACAGAATGCTAGATATGGGTTTCATTGATGACATCAGGTTCATTCTTTTCTATATAAGCGAAAAGCATCAGACCTGTCTCTTCTCTGCCACAATGCCTCCTGAAATCCTTCGCCTTGCGGAAGAATATATGACCAATCCAAAACAAGTTCTACTTAACGAAGAAGAAATCAGCCTCGATACAATCGATCAGTCATATCTTGTTACTCACGAACGGCAGAAATTTAAGCATCTTTGTGAGTTGATCAAAAATGAAAGTAAAAAACAGATGATCGTATTTGCTGCTACAAAGCAACGAACCCATAGATTGGCTAATGATCTGAAATATGCAGGCTTTAAGGCCATCTCTATACATGGAGATTTGTCACAAAAGCAACGAGAAGTAGCAATGTATAGATTCAAGGCAGCAAAGGAAGATATCCTTGTCGCCACTGACATAGCAGCTCGAGGTATCGACATCCCTGCAGTAAGTCATGTGGTAAATTATGATGTCCCCGAGGATCCATTGATTTATTTTCATCGCATCGGTAGAACAGCTCGAGCAGGTGGCACTGGCAAGGCCGTCTCCTTAGTTTCTGTAGAACGGGTTGAAGACTTTCAGAGAATAATCAATCGAACAGACCAGCCCATCCGCAAGCTGAATTTTGAACTAGGTATAGAAGTCCCTGTGTACGAAGGTAGGACCCAACGCCCATCTTATTCAAGGGGTAGGTCGTACAGGCCTTCTAACGGTTATCGAGATAGACGAGAAAATCAGTATGGTCAAAGGAAGTATAGCAATGAGACGAGCAACTCTCGGTACCGAGGAAGAGGAGAAAGTCGCTATAACAATCAGAAGAGATATGGTAGAGGCTTTCACCAACGGTCCCTTTAGTTTGGTTCTAGAAGCAGTCCCTCATTACGGTACCAGTGGATTAATTCAAGTTTAGTAAGAATTCGATCAGTTGGGAAATAGTAAAATTCGTTTATCACAAAAATATCATGAATGTGTGGGTAGAAATATTGCCTACCTAACTCAAATTATTTTGAACTTTGATGTTAAGTATTCACTTTCATTCGTCTGTCGGTAACTATATATCTAAAAATTGATGATATAGAAAAGATGCATCAGGACGATACTGAAGATTCTTTTGTAAAGATTGCTGCACTCATTGGAGGTGAGGAATATCTAAAAGTTGCACGTGCCCTCTTGCATACAGAAGATGCAACTGATGAGGAAATTGCAGGGGCAACTGGGCTTAGAATCAACATCATTCGAAAAGTTCTTTATGATATGTTTGGGAAAGCGTTGATCACGGGCATTCGTGTAAAGGACGAGAAGAAAGGATGGTTTGTATACAGATGGAGAGCGAAAAGGGATCAAGTAGACAATTTTATCGATAATCAAAAGAAAAAAATTCTTGATCGGTTACAAAAGCGACTTGAATACGAAGAATCCTCCGAGTTTTACCATTGTGGGAACAACGATTGTTCCCATGTCAAATTCGATCTTGCGGTAGAGCAGTTCTTCAAATGCAGTACGTGTAAGGAACCGCTGAACATGATTGACAATAATCAAGTCAAGGAGGCTTTGCGGCATAAGATTGAACAAATTATTTCGGACATTGCACCCAAAAGCTAGTAGGGTTTTTTGTGTTAGTTTAATATCAATCTAATAGGAACCGCTACTATATATCCATCCTTTTTGAATCTACTATTCAGAATCGAAATCACTTGAAGCGGATCGGTCTAGGTTAGAGAAAAAAGAATCTACGTAATAAGGCCGAGAGACCAAATCATACGGGAGATTATCTTCAAAACCAGCAGCGTAATTGTCTTTGGCGCTTTTATGTCGTCCGACTTC
>Ga0209077_1000018_pt1 | contig 43079 bp, 63 predicted proteins | sample PPLLak1March2015_FD_187247 | JGI IMG/M metagenome (GOLD analysis project Ga0209077, IMG submission 187247) | Freshwater sediment microbial communities from Prairie Pothole Lake near Jamestown, North Dakota, USA - PPLs Lake P7 Core (1) Depth... | ecosystem: Environmental > Aquatic > Freshwater >... | reverse complement strand
GTATAACCTTTTGTATATTTATCAAACTCGTTATATATTTTTATCATTTCATCAATACAATTTTTTACATTTCTTTTTAATTCGACCAAAGTATATTTATATTCCCGGTCAAATAAGACATTTACAGCCGTTTCTAAATCAAAGCTATATTTAAAACGAATATCTTTTATTTGTTCTAAATAGTTTTCAACATGGTGTTTTAAGTAATCTAACTTTTCGTAATCAATCATCATTTATCACATCCCTTACCTCGCTACAATAGTAACAAATAGTATTACAAAAATCGTCAACACTTTCATCCCCGCCGAAATCATTTTGATATGCTTCGGCCTCTTTTTGTAAAGCTCTTACTAACTCTAAAATTTTAGTAGTCTTACTTAGTTCTTTCTTAAACTTCCTGATTGCCATTTTTATCAATCCTTTCAATAATTATTCTTGTTGGTTCTATAGTTAATTTAATTTGCTTAATTATTCCCAAATATTTTAAAATCCATGAATCTAACACGACGCATTTACTTGTACCATGTTTCTGCAAGTTTTTGATTACTTCCATAATATTACACCCTTTCTATACTTTTGCCTGTATTGACTTATACTTATGATATAAGTATAATATAAGTATGAGGAAAAATCAAGGAGGTAAACAGAAATGAATAATAAAATATCAATAACAAAATTTGAAATAATTTCATTTTGCGTTATCGGAATAGCCCTCGAATATTTCGGCCAAAACCCACTATTTAGTTTATTTTTTATTTTGTTTTCCCAAATGCTAAAATTGGCCATGGAAAAGCAAAAAAAAAGGGTTAAACTGTTTTCAATGATGCGGTTAACTCATGAATATTTTTTTAAACTAGATTTTAGAGGGGTTATTGGGTTTTTAATTGCTTTGTTTGTTCTGGTTGGATTGCTAATAATAAAACGTAATTTCCCCCTTAAATCATTGTTTTTACCCTTAATATTAGCTTATCCATTAGACTTAATAAGATTTATTATTTGGAATTTCAAAAAAACTACAAAGATTGTAAATAATTTAGAAAAAAGTTTTAAAAATGATGTAAATTTAATAGAAAATGTTAGGGGCGTATTGACATTAAAATCCAATATCCCACTAACAGAAACACATAAAAACCAATTAAATATTATCACAAATTCTACCGTTACCAAGATAAAAAACGACATATTCAATAGAAATATTTATTATGTTAAGTATAAAAAGGGTTTCGATGATAGATATAGTAAGATGGAAATAGGAAGCCGGGACCGGTTAGAACAGATACTAAAAGACATGAAGGGGTTACCAAATTTTGTAAGTGCAACAACTGACAAATATCAGGACATATATATTTATCAGTCCAAAATTAAGCTAAAATTCTTAAACAGAGAATTAAACGAAGTTACTCATAAATTGGGAATTAAACCGGGTAGTTTAGAAGTTACAACTAATGGCGGTAACTATGAATTTAAAATCAAAAAATTAGAAAATAAAATCTATTACCTAGATGAAGTTATAGAGACAGTAAGACCGCCAAAAGATATGATCTTACCTTTTATAGTTGGAATTAATCCGACCAATGGTAAAGTAGTATTTTCCGACATGACAAAATTAACCCACGCTATAGTTGGCGGCATGACTAACACCGGTAAAAGTTGCACAGCTAACACGTGGATTGATGGAATGGAATATTATAGTTACGATAAGTTAGTTATATTCATAACCGATTTCAAAAGGTCCGCCATGAATAAATATAGAGGCATTAAAAATATTCATATGCTGGAGGACTCAGAATCGGCCCAAATGGAATTTTATATTAACTTGATTGCTGAATTTAAAAGAAGGTTAAAAATATTTGAAGATGTTACTTTTGATACTGGGATAGAATGTCGGGACATTGGACAGTATAATAAAATGTTCCCAGATAATCCACTGCCTTATTTCCTAATTGTTAGTGATGAAATTAACACACCGGTCCAAATGAATTATAAAAAAGAATACACTATTGATTTTGGGACCGAAACTCAAGAAATGAATTACAAAGATATTAGAACATATTTTCTAACTAAATCAAGGTCGGTTGGATTCCATATATTAGACATAATTCAAAAGGCCACCGACGACCAATATTATAAATCGTGGAGAGTTTCTATTGATGGGAGAGCAATACATAAATTTGCTGAATCATCCGAAATAAAATATATGTTAGAAAGTCCAGACTATTATGATTATGCAATGCATCAAGAGCAGGGTTATTTTTGTTTCAAAGATGAAAAAGGGATTATTTACAAATTAAAGGGGGTGTATATAGATGATAAACATAATAGAGTTTTTGAAGCAATTAAGGAAATTGGTTACGCTAAACCAACCAGAGGTAAAGCCGATCTTAATAAATCCCCTTTACCCGATAAAGCCGCCACACAATAGCAAATTTTCAGAAACTCATTTAAGGAATTTTTTAGAAGGAAAATCAACTATAGTATACTTTCAAGGTGGCGGCGGCGGAAAGTGTGATGTTATTTCCCCAGAAAATGACCCCGAATTTAACGAAAATAACCGCCAAAATTTTAAAAAGCTATCTAAGCATTGTCAATTAGAAATGATGTATATATACATGAAAGATAAAGCCATAGACGGGATATATACAAAAGAGGGGAACAGATTGATTTCAAATTATTTTTATTGTGGTAAGGATCTTATATCTGAGAGATTTAATGAATTATTGTCTATTGGCTGGATAAGTGAAATTGTGGAAATGAACCGCAAATATAAATTATTAAGGGAGGAAAAATCAAATGAATAAATTGGTAATTAAGATTGATAATAATATGAGTTTGAAAGATTTAAATGGATTAAAAGACGATATTTTAGAAATTTTTTCCGGTAAATTAAGTGATTGCTTTATAAATCATTTAACAAAAGAGGAAAGCGAATATGTGTTTGTATTTGACGAAAAGTATGGCCATCCAATAAACAAAGAAGATTTAGAAAAAATAACCAATGATTATTATTTATTATTGGAAAAGGGAGGAAACTAAACAATGGATATTCAAAAAATGAGAGAAAAAATAAAAAAAATTAAAGTTGATTATGATTTTATTTCAGTTAAAAGAACAATTAGCCATTTAAAGAATGAAATTAGATATGATAATAATACTAAATTATGGGGTTATATATTTGGTTTAATTGGGTTTATGGGTTTCTTAGCTTCCACAATTATGACCATTGTCGGCGGCTTAAAAACCCATAAAACAACCCTTGGCTTGATAGGGTTTGTAATTGGTATTATTTTTTGTCAATTAGTAGTCTATGGGATATGTATCAAAGAGTCAACCATTAAACAAAAGTTTCCCAGATATTATTTTGTAGCTAAAATTTTGCAATTAACATTGTTTTCAATTTCCATAAATTATAATTATAAATTCTTTAATGAAAAAACATTATGGAATTTGGCCTTATCAATCGCTTTAGAAGCATCTATATTATTAACAACTACGATTGGCGGTGATTTCAGGCTTCTAAATTATCAAGAAAATAAAATAAAAAGAATTGAATCGGCTGGCTTAATTTCAATTTTTCGCATGATGTTATTTAATAAATTGCATAAGTTAAGAATGGATACAATTAGAGATTATAGCAATAATTTGAAAGACTTAACTTTTGACTTAAGTGACAATCAAGAGACATTTAAAATAATTGATGGACAAAAAAATGTCTTAACTGAGTCAAGTAACAAAATCATTGATAATCCTAAGTTAGAACCAGTTAAGATTGAGTTAGGAAAAGAACTAAATCAAGAGTTAGAAAAAGTTAAGTCGGAGTTAAGTCAAGAAAATAAAAAGTTAAGTCAAGAGTTAGGAAAAGTTAAGAATGTAATCTTATTAAAAGAAAAGGACTTAACTATTTTAAAAGATGAAATTGCAACTTACTTAAAAGAAAATTTCAAAAATGGAGATACAATTCCCACTGGTAAGATTAGACAAATATTTGACTTAACAGAAAGCCAATGGAAAAAAATTAAAAATGAATTAGATTGTTTTCAATCTTCCGGGACTAGTTTAAAATATAAAGAAAGTACTATTTAAATAAATACCTATAAATTTAATAAAGAAATCGGCCCCATTCTTCACGGTGGCCGATTTCTTTATTATTTCAAAAGGAACAATTGATAATTGTACAAAATGAAAACTAAAACACAAATAAAACCAGATTATAAGTATTTTATATTTTTTTATATTGATTTGCAATCAAATCATTTTCCTCCGGGTTTTCATAGGTTATTTTTAAATCATGTTCAGAAATAACTATTGTATATCCGCCAGTATCATCAATATAACGAAATTTAAGGGTTTTAGCTTGCCCATCTCCGGCCAGATTAGACTCAATAAAATTGTCTTCAATAAATGAGCCGGTTTTTAAATCTGTTTTGCTGGCATAGAATAAAGCCCTATTGCCTTTAATTTCACAGATTGCGCCATATTTATTTTTATATTTTCCGTCAAAATTTATGGCTTTCTTAGCTTCCTTGGTTTCGATCTTCTTGTTATCCATTGGCCGGGATTCACCTCCTTTTGGTGTCAAGGCCCATATTACCAGCAACAAAATAATAATTGAAGCAATAATTAGATTTTTCATATTTTCACCCACTTTTTTAATTTTTATAATATATTTATTTTTTTCTTATGTCAACATGACATATTATCCTATTGCTTTAACTAATAAATTACAGCTGTCAGTATAACCACCGCCAATAACATTTTCACTCCCATGACTTACACTAAATCTAACATATACATAAATCAAATCGTTTTCTACAACTGCCACCTTACTTTGACTATGTTGAATAAACCATCCTTCTTGACCTGTTAATTTTGCCGGTGCAATTGCATATGTTAATTGAGTACTATTTTTATAAATATGAATACTTGAATAACTTCCTACAGTTCTTTCAATCCATAAATCAGTATTCACATCAACATAATTTACACCTTTACCGATTTTAACGCCCTTGTTAGTACTATCATAACTCAATCTACTACCAATTAATATTTTTTGACTATTAAATTCAATTTTGGTTTGATCAGTGGTTGTCACGGTTTGAGTGCTATTTCTATTTAAAATGATATTATCATTAAAAGGATTACCAATTATATTGGTGATAATAAACTGATTGCCAATTTTCATCATGATGACATTAGATCCTACACTTAAACCCAATAGACCACTAGTAGCTTTACAATTGATAGGGTCATCAGCTGGATAAATTAAAACCTGGAGCGGATCTAAATCATAAACAATACCGGTAAAAAATTTATTATCATGATTTTTATTTAAAATAAAACTAAGATAATTATCCATATCAATACGTACTCCTTATCCTCTTAATTCTACTATTTACCAAACTTCCAGTTTCTAACTTATATGTGAATGCTTCTAATTTATAAATACTATCCACATCTAACTTTGTGTTTTTAAATCTGTAACAATCCCCCTGCCATGGTAATCCATCGTTTTCTCTGGAACTAATAAAAGCATGGTTATAATTTACGGCTTCCTCTATTTCTAACATTTTTAATAGTTCCCTTCTTGCTCGCAAATCGACATAATCTTGACTAACTGCATCACTTTGGAAGATTTTCGTTATATATCTCCCTAAACTTGAATAACTAAAAGGATGACTTCCTAAACTTTCATCTTCAAAAGTCCATACCTTGTATAACGGCTCTGTATCTTGTGCCAATTGATTGTTAATAATAACAACCCTATTATACATATCAGTATAATCTAATGTTAAATCAATATTTGGAGTATAAATACTTAAATTATCATCTATAAACTCATATGTTTTATTAGGCTCATTTGTCCAGGGAATGGACCTAAATACCCCGTTACCGTCGGCCCACAAAGGATAATAGTTTATCATATTAAGCAGAGAATTAATGATAAATAATTTACTCCTGCCTAATTCATAACTAACATTTGTGGCCAATACTTCGCTAGAAGGTGTAATATCGGCATTAACCCATAAGTTAGCCCCAACTATATATAACAAAGTCTCAATTATATCAATTACATTTTCCCCGGCTTCATATGTTACGCTTGTAATCATCTTGTCTTGCTCTAAAGCAAGTAATAAATCATATCCTTGAATTGGTCTTGATACCATCTTACCATCAGATTTTTTACGTGGACTTGATAGCATATAAGTCCCTAAAGGGAATCTATATGTATCATTTAATACATACCAAGGTCGGATTAAATCTGATAAATAATTAATATCAGTGTTATTCCTAATGCTAAAACTTGCCGTCCCTATAACATTTCTTGTAAAATCCATAGTAATGCTAGAATTTTTCTTTATAACATAATCCGTCACCCATCCGGCGTTTTCATACCTTTCATTATTTAATGACAACAATTCAAATTCAAATGATTCAAGTCTATTTCTTGTAAAATATGTTCCATTGTTTAATACAAAAACAGGAATGTTACTAATTCTAACGGTTGGAATTAACGCCTCACATAGAATATTGATCAATGGAACATTAATAACTATATCTTGGTCAATAGTTACAGTCGGTGTTTTAGCTTCACAATTAACATTAATTAAGGGAACATCTATCCTAATATTATGTGTTACAGTTGGTGTTTTAGCCTCACAAGTTACGGTCATTAATGGTACATCTATTTTAATATTATAATTAACAGTTGGAATTTTTGCTTCACAAACAACATTGATTAACGGAACATTTACTTTAATTCCATAACTTACAGTTGGAACTTTTGCTTCACAAGTTGTATTAATAACCGGAACATTAATCTTTATATTGTAAGTTACAATCGGCGTTTTAGCTTCGCAAGTTGTATTAATTACCGGTACATTAACAGTTATATTACTTGCATAACTTACAGTTGGGATTTTTGCCTCACATGTAATATTAATTAATGGTACATTTACTTTTCTATTGTAACTTACAGTTGGTGTTTTAGCTTCACAAGTTGTATTAATAACTGGTACTGAAATATTAATATTTTCGTGGTATGTTATATATAACCAATCAGTGTCTCCGTCTTCTTCGTACTGAAAACTTTCATGAACTAAACCGTCAACACGATATTTAATAAGTAATTGTATAGCATTTCCACTAACCCAACCAGGACGATTAATTATTTCCTGAATGATATCTTTTATTGAAGGCCCATCTATAAAATCAACATTGCTAGAAGGACATTCAATATTCCAATCAGTATAAGCCGTTGTTAATGATTTACTATTAAAATTACTATATGAACTAACAGCAGCAGAATCATCCTCGTTACAACCATATATACGAACTCTACTATACCCGGTTTCAGTGCTATATGCTATATAATCAAAATAAGCACTGTCTATAATTGCCCCTTGTGGTATATCAACATTATCAAATCTTAAAAAGCCATGGTAATAAGTGGTACTAGTACCACCTACCTCAACCCATGTATCACTATTATTAAAACCGCCAGCACTTGTAACATGACCATCATCGGACCCGGTTGCTATTACATAAGTTTTATCGGGCATCTATATCACCCCTATGCTACCGTAAATGTGCCTATACCATCAGAATTAAATGATATAATTAAATCGACACCGTTAGGACTTGCATCCGCTCCAAAATCTATATATGCAATTAATGGGTTAGTTCCGGCTGTCCCTGGACTTGAATCATAAATAATTGCATACCTTGCCGTTAATGTAACGGCTGAAAAAGTAACGTCATCACCGTCAATTTTACAAATATTTGTCGCCCCTGTATATGTGATACTACAATTAGAAATTGTATTACCTCCCGATGTGTAATTAGTCCCAGAATTACTAACCTCATTAGTTATATCATCAAAGAAGTCATGCGCATCCTGATCAACTGAATAACTTGAAGTACATAACGCCATTTTGATAGTATCAGTATCAAAATCAATTTTCTTATCTAATAAATGTTTTACAAAATTACCGTATAGCTTCGCACTAACAGCCATTTAAATCACTCCTTTTCTATTTGGATTATATTACATTTAAAATTATAAACCCTTCCATTTTCTTGCTTTGTAAAACTTGCTGAAATAATAGCACAATCAAACCATCGACCACTATGATCTCTAAAAAATAAATCATCCGAACTTTGAACAATTGCCTTAACATCTTCTAGATCGGCAACAAGTATATCACAACTAAAATTTATTTCTTGGCCCAATGTTTCTGACTGATATTTAACTGGGTAATTTCTTCCTTCAAATTTTTGTAATACCGTTTCCCGTTCTGGTTTATCGGATAACTCTACATTTTGGCTTAATATTACGTAATTTAAATAATTTTCGCCAGAATTTAGAAAATATAAACCCAAACATGTTAATGTAACTATCTGGTTGGTTGCTTGTGCTACTGTAGGCGTTGCGCTAACAGATTCGACAATATAATAACACGTTATGCCAATTACTGGTATATAATCTGTTACCGATGTGTTAAGGCCTACTTCATCTAAAATCAAATAGTAATTAGCCCCATCAGTTGACCGATAAACATTATTACTTACAGCTTCCACCTCTGCTCCCTCTGGCGAAGGATTTACAATATCAATAACAACCGTTCCATTAGATTCATTAGCCGTTAATGTAAATGTTGGTGTTGGTGGCACTGCAAAAGATGTATCAAATTCAACACTGGTTTCAACACTCCATAATCCAGTTGAATCCTTGACTTGTAGTGTTACTGTGTATGTTGAAGTATTTAGCAATAAAGTCGTAAAATTAACAGTTTCGGCATCACTAGCAATTGATTGGGTTTCAAGCAAAACATCATTTGAATCATATAATTTTGCTAAAAATTCTATTTGTAAATTACCTGTAAAACTCCATGTCATAGTTAATAAACTTGTTGCATAATCACTTACAGTCGTTGGACTTGTTATTGTTCCAACTGGTATATCTTCACAATAAAAAGTTTTTTCTGTACTCCAAGCCGATCCGGTTGAATACGCTCCCCAGGTTTTTACTTGGTATTTATATGTAGTTCCATTTGTAAACGTCCCACCGGCAAAACTATGGCTTGAAGTACCTGACACCGTTTGATTTACTTGCGGTGTTCCTGGATAACTTCCACCTTCAACTTTATATTGAATACTATATTTAGTTTGAGCTGAACCATCTAATGGGTTATGTTGCCATGTAAAAACTTTGGCAGCAGTTGCATCAAAATATGTCGAATCTGGACTTAAATTGCTTGGTGCTGATGGTGCTTGCAATATTGTTAATTCATTGCTAGAAGCATATGAACTATTTAAACTACCATAAACATTTGTGTAAGCTCTAACTTGATATTTAACTATATTTGGCGGTGTGGTATCGGTCCAACTTGTTGTATTAGCACTTACAGTTGTTTCATCTTGCCATGCTTGCCACGTTCCCCCAGAATATTCAGACGATTGTATTTTAAATCCGTTCTCATTTGTTGAGTTATCCACCCATGATAACACAACGCTACTTCCCGAACTAATAGCCACAACGTTACTTGGTGCACTTGGAGTGGTGTTTACATAATCTGAATAAGCATAATCAGGACTATACCCAAGCGTATTATAACCAATAACCGCATAACGATAAGTTTTGTTTGCGGATACTGTAGTGTCCGTGTAACTTGTTGCACTTCCTCCCAATGTAGCTATTGTATACCAGCCATTTGTAACATTGTCCCATCTTCTTACTGTTACCGAATCATAAGGATTATCGGCGGTTGTAGGATTTGTAAATGTGAATGATATATTTGTATCACTATTTCTAGTTGCCACAAGATTACTTGGTGTCAATGGTGCGGAAATCAAAAATACACCTACTAAAATACTTTCGTCGCCATCAGTTGAATACCCAGCCATACCAACAATAGAGGGAAATCCATTTGTATTGGTTTTTAAATAACCGTCTAAACTTGTATGTGTTCCCGATATATGCGCTCCTGACGGATTACGGTAAACACCAACATAATAATTAGCGGCGTTAACAACCACGGGACTTGGTAAGGATATTTCTTGCCAAGCCTGACCGCCAATACTCTCAGTACCCACAGTCATTGCAAAAGTGTCCGTCTGGGCAACTACGTAACCATTACTTTCTAACCATATAGCTAATCTTGCCAAACAATTAGAAGACCTAGCATTGACTAATACTCTTATTTTAGTAACGGCATAAGTTCCACCTATCCATATTAATGCAGTATCTTGATTTAATGTATTTAACCCATACCAAGAATAATTATTTGGTGTCGGTGGCGTTGAATTATTTGTTACATTGTAATACCAACCCATTTAATACGCCCCCCTTGCAACTGCTTCAACCTGAATCATTTTTATAAATTTATCTAAAGTCAAAACATCTTCTAAATCTTTAATGTCCATATTTATATTTATATTTGTCACATTGCTTATATTATTTGAAATAGGCTTATCTTCGCTAATAATAGCATTTTTCAGGTTATTACTTTCATTAACATCAACTTTGAATTGAGATCCTAATTTTAAACTCATTTCGCTTATTTTTTTTGTAACATCAGGAAATGTATTGCTTAAGCCATCCGATAAACCCAACATAATATTTTCACCAATTGAAGCAAATACCTTAGAAGGTGAAGAAATTCCTAATAATTTTTTAACGGTTGCCGGTAATGACTGAACAATTTTCCCCATAGCTTCTGCGGCCTTTCCGGCCATGGATTTTATACCATTAATCAAACCTTGAACAATATCTTTGCCAACTTCTGTCAAGAAACTTATTTGTTTTTTAGCTACTACTAAGATACCAGCCCATATTTTAGAAAAGATATCACCGATATTGCTCCAAACAGCCGACCAATCACCTTTAATTAGCGCGGTCGCTGTTTTTATAATGCTTTTTATCACGTCTAATGTAGTTAACACTACTGTTTTAATAACATCAAATGTAACTATAACAATTGGTTTTAAAACGGGCCAAACGGCATCCCATGTTTTCTTAGCTTCATCCAATTTTTTACTAAAATTATCTAAAAGGGCTTTGCCAAATTCCCCTAAAGCTCTTACAATATCCATTACTATTGGTCTTGCCTTTAATATTGTATCTAATAAAAATGGCTTAACTACAGGAATAACATCATCTAACACACCTTTTAAAAATTGAAAGGCTTGTTTTAATAAATCAATCCCCTGGTTAACCAAATCCATAACTATTGGTTTTGCTATAACGAATATACCCATTAATAATGACCAAGTTGCTTGTAAAGCCCCAGTTCTTTCTAAAACATAACCGATTGCAACACCTACTCCGGCCATAACAGCAACAATCGCCCCAATAGCCCCAACAATTAAAATTATTTCTGGACTTAAGGCGGCTAAAACTCCTCCGATAGTTCCGGCGGCGGAAATAACAGTACCAATTACGGTTATTAAAATGCCAAAACCGGCAATTAATGGACCAATAGCCGCAACTACGCCAGCAACAACTAAAATTATCATTTTTGTATGTTCCGATAATCCCCCCAGATATTCCCCAAGTTGAGTCAATTTAGGAACTAAAACATTTCCCAGCCATTCACTTATTGGTTTAACGGCTGAGCCTAAAAAATCATTAAAGGTATCTTTTAAAGTTGATATCTTGCCGCTTAATGTCTGACTACCTTTTTCCATACCACCGTAAAACATACCGCCGGCGCTTGTGGCATCAATTAAAGCCTGTTCAACTTCTTTTGATGATACTTTTCCATCACGCATTCTTTCCCTAAATTGCGCCATGGTTTCGCCTGTTCTTTTAGCTATTTCATTGTAAGGGTTCCAACCACGGTTAATGAGTTGATTAAAATCCCCGGCCTGTAATTTACCTAAACCGTTAATTTGACCCATGACAAGGGCTAAACCTTTAAATCTTTCTTCGTTACCAAGTGAAACATCACCAAGCCGCATCATTGTGGGAATAACATTATCCTGGGTATAACCATAATTTAAAAGTGTTTTTGTTGTTTCAGCTAGGCCAACAACTTCAAAAGGAGTTTCTTTCCCTACTTCTTTTAATTTTTCCGTCATTTGAACGGCTTTTTCTTCACTTCCTAACATTACAGCAAAAGAACTTTGTAAATTTTCAATTGTGCTATTATATGTTACGCCTTGTTCGATAAGTCCGACTATGGGTTTACTAATACCATCAATCAACTTTCCGCCAAAACTTGTAATTTGTCCACCTAATGAAGATAATCCGCTCCCTAGATTGGATAATTGGCCCATTACTTGGTCCATTCCCTCAAATCTGATATCACCAAAAACATCAAATATTTGAAAACTCAATTTTCTCACCTCCTAACTTATATTTGATATCCACTCAACTATTGCCTTTATATGATGATTTGCATTAATTGTATTTTGGGGATCACTTATAACTTTATAGGTTTTGAGATTGTAATAAATTAAATCACCATACTGCAGGGCAAAATCATCACAATAAAAATTATACTGGCTTTTTACTTCGGTTTTTTCGCTTATAACTTGCTCTAGTCCGTTTCTATTCCCAATATAACCATTTATTGGGGTATTTGTATAAGTTGTTTGATACTCAAATTTACTATTTTTTGTTGAAGCCCCGGGCCTTTTCCTAACACATGGTATATAGTAATCTTCTATCATTAAAATTCCCCCTATCTATCATATAAGGCGGCTAAAGGGAATGATTTTTTTATCATACACTTATAATTCTTTAAACCAGCCATTATGCTTCTAGGATAACCATTAATATATTCCTTTTGGTCGGCGGTTGTGTAACTATAATCATTAAAAGTCTCTGACTTTAAAGCCATATTGACCTTTTTGTCAAGTTTAAATTTAATCATATTAGCGACTACATCTTTTAAATCTTTAGGCCAAGCCAAGCGAACAACTAATATTGACGTCCCGGCCGCTTCATCATTAACCGTGTCAACATCTTCAAAAACAATAGATCCGGCGGCCACTGTTTTAATAGTAAAAATTTGGTCGTTATGTATACTATTATAAACTCGTACTGAATCGCCAGCCTTAAAATTCAATCCAGCCAGCCCACTATCAGAATCATTCATACTATTTGTGGATTTAACAAATGAAAGAGTCGCTTTGCTTGCATAAACAACTATTTCATTAATACCAGTGTAAACATTGGCCTTATAATCTACAAAGTCATTTCTACAATGGCCACAAATAGCCTCCTCCACTACTGGAATATAAGATTTTATTTGCGTGTCATATGTAGTTGCCGTAATACCTAAAAGGGCCTTGATTTCTGTTAATGTTGCAATCAAAATTTATCACCCCTCACTTAATTGAGCTATTTTATTTAATTCAAATTCTTTGTCTTTGGCTTCAATTATTTTCCTTAGTTCACTAGAATTTTTTATAATCCTAGTTTCTTCTTTATTTTTTTCATATCGAGACATTGAATTTTTATTTTTTATACCAGGTTCATTATTTCTGTAACCAATCGAGGCTTTATAATCATCGAATGTCTGGCCCTCGCTTCCTGAATGAATAAAAGCCTGCCACAATTTATTGTCTTCATCAATCATTATTTTTTCATTCATACGATCAATACATTTAATATATAATAGCAGGCCCTTATCAGCATCAGAATTTAAGATATGTTCAACATATTTATAATCATGATAAACATACATTAAATTTTCTAAACATTCGACTTCGCTAAAAAATTTATACCAGTCTTTTTTAATAATTTTATAATAGCATCAGGTAAACCGGCGCTTATCATATTTTGTATCGTCGCGACTACTTGATCAAAGTCCATTTTCTGAGCTTCTTCAATAGAAATTTCGTTATAACTTGCGAATAATTCAAAAAGGGCATCTTTGGCAATTTCTAAGTTTTCCAAAATAAAAATTCCTACATCGGTACCTATTAACTTGTCTTGTTCCTCTTTAGATTTATTTTTATCTTTTCTTACTCTTTCAACTAATCTTGTCGCATACTCTGCATACGATTTGGTTCCCATTTCCCTTAAAATTCTACTAACCAGCAAAATTTCTTTAAAATTTATTTTCCTCATATCTTAGTCCTTTCTAATGTTCACCGAACATTAAACATCATATTCCCTAATTTCAAAAGGCGGAGTCGTTGGGGTTGCTTGGGCATATAGTCCTTCGTAATCCATTTCGCTGGTAACTTCGCCTTTTTCTTTATAATTTAAGTCAATATTTCCAACATTCAAACTATTTTTTACAATTATTTTACAAGCTTTGCCGTCATGTTTTTGGCCAATAAAAGCAACATTGGTTAAAACGTCGGCCGCTTCTATATTTAGATTAAAATCTATTTGATGATAATCCCCCATGTCCGTAACTGTACAAGGTACACCATAAGCTAAACTGACATAAGTTAGTTTTAAAAAATTAACTATAAGATGGGGCCTCATTTGATCAATTCTTTTAAGGCCTTCAACTGGTCCATAAACTCCATCAATTTTGGGATCAATTGTTTTAGTATCAATTACAAATTTAGAGCCGGATTGAGTGGCTCCAATTATAGCCTCGCCAACTTCGCCATAATTAGCGTATACAGTCCCTTCACCCAACAATATATCGTTAGCATTCGGGACTTGTGGGGTAACAACGCCACTGCTCATTTAATCACTTCCTTTCTATTAAACATCATAATCTCTAATAGTAACGGGAACGGTTAAAGGAGAATATGAAGTGTAATGGCCTAAAAATTCGGTCCCGGATACGACTTCGGTTTTCTCTTTTAAAGCTCTTTCAATTTTCCCATCATTACTTACATGGCGACAAATTACGATAAAGTTTTTGCCGGAATGTTTTTTCCCTACGACAGCAATATTTTCAAAATAGTTGTTATCACTAACCGTTAAATTACCCACTATTTTTCTATAATCTCCTTCATCCGTCATACTAAAAAAAGCGGCATTTAATGGAACTATTGTCGATTTACTTTGATTTTGCAACAAAGAAATACAATCAACATAAAACACCGGTGTTCCGGTCGGACTTCCAGACAATTCAAAACTAACACCGGTTACCCCAGTCCATAAACCGGAGCCTGCTGTACTAAATGAAGATTTAGCAATTTTAAAAACATTCCAGCCATTTACTAGGCTTGCTTTAGCAACTGTATAATGTTTATAATTTGTTTTTGTTAGTTCTGCATCATTATGTAACAATATTTTTATTCCCGTGCCTAATTTTGCTATTTCGGCGGTTGCTATATAAATCGCAAAACAGATATAATCTGCGGTTGTGCTTACTTCGGAATTGTCAAAAGCTGTTAAATCTTTAGAAGCAGAAAAAACTTCATGTATTCCATAAGCATCCGTATTACCGGAAAACTTAGCAGACTGATCACCAGCCAGAACTATTGTAGATTCGGCGGTAAACGTTCCACCGGTTCCGCTCCAATCTCCAGATTCCCAACTATCAGTCGAATTACATTTTGAAATATTTTTATTGTTCATATATTTTAAACATAAAGATTCTAAACTTAACTTAACTAAAAATTCTCTATACCTCTTTAATGGTACGCCATTAGCATCTAATTGTCCGCCATAGGCCCCATCAAATTTAATATCTTCGATTTTTCTTGCTAGTTGCAACTTAATTCCACCTTGTAAAGCGCCTAATTCTAATTGATTTGGTAATTCATAATTAGCATATAAAGAAACCTCGCCAAGAACTATATCATCGGCGGCTGGAACAACTGGCGTTACTACACCACTAGACATATAAAAAACAACTCCTTTCTATCTTAATTCAATAATATATCTTTGTTGAAATCTATAAATTCCGTCAACTGGATCAGGTATTTCATCGGCAAAATCTAAATAACTTTTAAAAAATCCGGTTGTTTCTACTTGCCAACCACCATTAAACACGGCTTTCACAGCTTCAACTGCGGTTAAAATTGTATCACTACTAATTTCATCCTCATTATTTGCAACTTTATCCCAGTAATCTATTTCACAGGCCCAAATTTCTTTGATAAGACTTGGATTATCAATATTTTTTAATTTATAAACACAATATGGATAAACCGCATCTTTAGCGGCCTTTGTCCCATAGACATTTATAGTTGTGGCCGCATCAATCTTTGCCCCGATATATTCTTTAAATTTTGCAAAAGTCATCATAATAATTACCTCACATTTTCAGAGTTTGAGCTACGATCAGCTCAATTTCCGTTTTATGGTTATAAACAGCTGGGTACATAAAAGGATGAGCGGCCATTTTAGAAGTTCCCTTTTCTTGGAACAAAGCATAAGGGGCATCGTTTTGTAGCCAAAGTTCATTTCTATTGATTACATATTCACACCTTGATTGTAAATAACCAGTATCAACCGCTACATAATACCGCATTTTTTCAACACAAAAACGCCCGACATTATGTTTTGCAGCTTCCCATTTTGCGGTTAACTCTCTCATGAATTTACCAGACATATTTACAATTTGAATCATATTTAATCAACTCCTTAAGCTTTGGAAAATCCTCTTACTTGAGCAGTCCCATGATCAGGATTACTAGTTGTTAATACTTGTACTTTATAATATCTATAAGTCGCCAAAGTATTAGTATAACTTCCAATAGCCCCGGCGGCTAAAGTTGCCTCCGCCTGTGCTTCAACATAACTTGAATCATCATTTGAACATAATACCTTCCAATTAATACTATTTGACACATGGGCATTTTTGCAAGTATAACAAACTTTTGTTTTTGAAAAAGTATCTATTTTGCTTCCAGTTACATCAACATAAGAGGCAGTCGTTGCCTGATTATCTGGGCTTACATAAATTGGGTCAAAAGTTTGGTTAACTATATTTGACATTTATAACACCCCCTTAAGCATCGGCCGTAACCCTATAATAATTTACGCCGTCACATCTAACTATAGCTGTTTTAGTATTAGCAATAGTAACAGAACTACCAGACGACCCTGCAATAACTACGTTAAAGCCTGAACCATTTACAACACAATACATTTTCCCATCAGTCAAAGGGGCAATAATATTGACTGCCTGGTCGGCGTTAGTTGGTGTTAATATAAAACTTTTTAATTCACTGGCGGACAATGTCCAGTCAGCATGAGCTCCAGAAAAATCATGAGTTGAAGCCGAAAAAGTTAAATTAGGGCTTGTAATTGCCGGTGCTGTCAATGTTTTGTTTGTTAATGTTTGAGTTGCGGCAATTGCGCATAATGTATCATTTGCAGTGTCAGGAATAGTCATTAATTTAGTTTTTCCCGCATCCTGATATATACTTGCAATTATTGGCGTGGTTAAAGTTTTATTAGTAAATGTTTGCTCACCGGCTAAAACTGCCAATGTATCACTGGCAACATCAGGCAATGTCATCAACTTTGTTTTACCGGCATCTTGATAAATACTTGCTATAACTGGCGTTGTAATCGTTTTATTAGTAAATGTCTGTTCAGCCGCCAAAACGGCAAGGGTATCACTGGCAACATTAGGGATAGTCATCAATTTAGTTTTACCGGCATCTTGATATAAACTAGCTATAATCGGAGTTGTTAAGGTTTTTAAAGTTAATGTTTGCGCGGTGTCAATCATACAAAATGTATCTGCCGCATCGGCTATATCTGGGATTGTTACAACTGGGCTTGCATGAGTTTGATCAGCACTTGTAATAGTAACCCCGGCATCACCATCATCGAGCAAAGGTGTTAAAAATTTTGGCGAGCTAAGTATTTTATTGGTTAATGTTTGCGCCCCGGCTAAAGTAACCATTAAAGCGTTGGCCGCATTAACTTCATTAATTGCCCCAACTAAATTACTTTTTTCAGTAGTTGTTAAGGTGGTTATATCGCCACGATCAGTAACTAAGCTATTAATAGCATTAACAACACTTGTTGTAACTCTACTTGTTAAAGAACTTAATACCCCTATTTCGCCGTCAAGTTCATTAATTGCGGCAACTACCGATGTTTTTGCAGTTGTGGTTAAAGTTGCTAAACTTCCTATTTTTACATCAGTAGCCAATTTTGCATTAGTTACCGAACTATCACTAACAGTCCCAACACTTACAGCCTTGGAATTAGTCCCATCATGATCGTGGCCGGATGAAGTTTCATATAGTAATAGAAATAAATTTCTAAGATGTGGATTTTTACAATATTGTTCTATTTGACTTTTTAAAGATGTTTCAGCCATATAAAAAAGCTCCCTTCAATTTATTAAAAATTTATGGAACCATTTACATTTAGATTCAAGAATCTTTCACTATATTACATTCTAATCTACAAAGTAGTAATTTTAAATTACATTCGTTCCTTTGCAATTCTATATTATAATATTTTCGCCAAACTGACAAGACCGGTAAAAAAAGCGCCTATCAATCCGACCAAAATAGTAATCTTTTTTAAGGACCATTCAAATTTTTTAGAATATATACAATTGGCGCGTTTGTCATTGCAATTCTCTTTTGTAACCATGTTTCTTGAGATTTCATCAACTTTTCTTTCAGTATTAGTTACTATTTGTAAAATAATATCAATTTGGTTTGCCAATCTAATCACTCCCTATTTCAAAACTGGCTCAGAGAATTCAAACTCTGAGCCATATATATAAATCAGTTTAAACTGAGAATTTTATTATGAAGTCAATAATCCGGTAATTTTGCCATGGTATTCTTCTGGACCGTAATCCAGTGAAACTTGAGCATATATCTGTTTGCTAAAGCTTGCTCCAGCCGTCTTTTTTTCTTCAATTATAATGTATTTCCCAGTTACAGGACAAATTACTATTCTTAATTGTGCCATATCGGTGAAGTATACTTCTCCAGCAGGGCAATTAGGGTCATATAATAAACCAAATTCACAAAAATCTGTATATACTCTTTGAATTTGGCTACCGCCCTCAGTCCGTGACATAGGGACAAATTCATATAATGCGCCAACTTTTTGACGTTGGAACGAATTACAGACCATCATTAAGTTAGTCATTGGGGCTCCAGCATCAACCATTTTTTTGAGTGTAGCGTTAATAAGTGTTTGAGAGATGTAAACAGAACCGGCCGCAGTTGCATTAGTTGTAATTGCGGATTTTATACCCCTCATTTTTGCGGCTGTACTTACAGAGGCGGCTCCCTGATATACACCATTAATAATAGTATAGTCGATATCAGTTGCCATTTTTCTAAGTCTTCCCATTACTTGGAAATCCATTTCATTCATTACAGGATTACCGGGAATATTGGTTGACATACCCATTGCAACACCATCAATATTGTGTGCGCCCTCTGGAGGGGTTCCCATTGCCATAGTTCCATAAGTTGAAAGTTTCTTATAACTAACCTCTGCTCTTTGCATAAATATTTGACAAGTTTGCAAGTCTTGGCCCCTGGTTATTGTTACGGCATCAATTCCAGTTACGGAGGCCGCTTCGTCAATATTAGGGACTGCGCCGGAACCGGTATCAAAAGGAACGGCCACAGGGAATTCAAAAGATGTTACGACTTTAACAGCCGCGCTATTTATATTACCCATATCATCAATGGGAGCGCCTATTGCATTCAAAAAAGGCGTTTTTCTATTTCCAGTTGCGAATAATGTTCCTAAATAATTCAGGTCTTCGGAATCTGTATAAGCCATTTAAATTCAACTCCTTATTTTTCAGTTTCATCTAAAGCCTTTATTTGCCTCTGAATCGCAAACATACGAGGATCGCCATTTTGTTGATAAGTGTTGAATTGTTTTATTAATTCATCTTTATTATTTGCCGGTGGTGTAGTTTCACCCTTTGGTGGCGTTTGTCCTGTAACTTGCGGCGGCGAAAATAAAACCTTATAATCTTCTTTTAATGGGGTAAGTATCTTTTCATGATTTACTATAGTATTGTCAGCTAAAATTACACTGTCTAAATCAATAACTTTAAGAAGCAATTCTGGATGTTTTACCCCTTCTTTAGCCAATAGGTTAGTTAACAAAAATTCTTTGTTTTTCTTTTCTATTTGGCTATTAAATATTGTTTCTTGGTTTTTTATTTCCAATTTAAATTTCGCTTCTTGCTTGGCTAATTCTTCCTGCATGGTTTTATCTGTCACCATACCGGAAATACCCTTTACTTGCTTTTCGTATTCTGTGATTTGGCCTTCTAATAGCTTGACTCTGTCATTTTTTTCATTAAAAACATGTTTGGGGATTACTTGTTTGGGGTCATTAGGAATATATTCAATTTCACCAAGTGAAGTTTTTAAAATTTCTAACATTCCCGATTCTTCCAATTTTTTATATTTATCTTCCCCTAACAATTTTTTTAGCCATTCCATATAAATCCTCCGTTTATAGTCCTTAGACTTAAATTTTATAGTGTTTCCACTTAATGTATTTTATAGTGTTTTATCACTTAAATATTTATTATAAAATTTTATTAAAATTAGCTTGTTTAGTGGGGTCTGGGTCCATTGATTGGGCCTCTGTGTCGGCTTCCTTATCGAGTTTTTTCATTTCTTCCTCTGGATCATCAACCCAGGGCGTTAACTTCAACATTGTTTCCCTAGATAATCTCATTCCCATTGATACCAATAATTCAACTATTTCAGTCTCATTTATAATTTGCGATTTATTAAACTTAATGTTAACTTTCGTCAAATCATCCAAAGGAAGACTTTTAAATTCTTTATACTTATTAGAAAAGTATAACATATCCATGACATATCTTTTACACTCTTTTAAAAATTTATTACATTTTTGATCTAAGTTTGTGAAATATGCCTTGATGGTAACATTTGTCAAGTCGCCACCGGATAATTTTTCAGTATCGACACTATGAGACATTTGATAAATGTTTTTTCTTAAGATTTCAAGAAATAGGCTCCGGGCCTCGCTGGGTACTTCATTAACTAAAACGTCAAAGTCGCCGTTTTCATCAACACTGACGATTTTATATTTCTTAAGAAAATCAACTAATTCAGATAAAGATTGTTCATCTTTCAAACTTTCGGCATAATTAACTAACTTGTAAATGACCTCCTGAAAATCAATAAAATTGTTTGCAAAGTCTGATATAGTGTAATCATAGGCATCAATCAAACTTTTTATATTGTCTAAATCTGTCATTTCATAACGGTTATTTAATAAACGAATAAAGGGAATTTTACCCCAGCCAACATTATTATCGAGATGGGTTACCTTAGATACTTCTATATACTTGGAGCCGTCTTTCTTGTACAAAGTTTTATAATTATCTTCCCAATATTCTGCGAAATCTTCATCATTAAGGGAATAGGTCCGAATTAAACCAGTCATTTTTTCCTCTATACTTCCATCGTAAAGGGGTATAACTATTTCTGAATTTATTTGTTTTTGCCTAAATAATCCAGCCTCATCAATCCAAACAAAACACCAACTGCGGCTTTTCTGGCTGGCATCTTCTGCCACGTAATCAATCTCGTCGTTGATATCGAATGGAAGATCCTTAACATTATCAATTATTACATCTTTGGCCAAACAATAACTTACTTTTTGATCAATAATGATCTTTAAGAAATCATCAACTATTTTTACATTTGCCCTATAGGTATCAATGACTTTTTCACCATATTTATAATAATAAAATTTCCTTTTCAAAACATCATTTCCGCATTTATAATATCTTAGGCCATCGGCCATTCTTTTATATAAATCTGAACTGGTCCAATTAGTAATTATTTTAAATATTTCATCACCTGTCAAAAATATCACCCCTTTTTTATATTATACTTTCTTTTTTGGAACTCTCCAACCTTTAGCCATAATTATATCATCTAAACTATATCTTGTTGCATCAATTGAATCATCTTCAATGTCTGGGTATTCTTTAATAAAATCACCTTGTTTATTTTTCTTATAATTGTAAAATTTAAATTGTCTATAAACATCAGGGCATCGAGATTTGTCAATATTTATGGCAGACATATCTTGAAGATATCTTATCCCCCAATGAACCGAATCTTTGCCTTTTTTACATTTAATTAAATTACAGCCATATGTATTTATAAGGGCATCAATTGCGCGCGGTTCCTCACAATCGGCCTTAGTCGCCACGAATAAATTAGCCCGATTATTAATTTCCTCAGCCAGTTTAATATTAGAAATTCCAATTCCAAACACTTGATCGAAGATATCTATTGAATTTCTGGCCCCATTGTAATTAAGTTTTACCCAAGCCGCAGGATGGAGGGCAAAACCAAAATCAAGACCTTGTCTGACTTTTTCAAACTCCATACATTCCAAATCTGAAAAAGGCTTATTAATAACATTTTTGAATATATTACCACCTACCCCGGTAACAATTCCCATATATTCGTTTTGATAAGCTATAAAATTAGCGGTTTTTAAATATTCAGCTTCTTTCATAAATTTAGGACCTAACCATTTTGGATCAACTTTTGTATAATCTGTATGTAATCTTAACCGCCCCTCCTTTACAGCATCGGCCTCAATATTTGCCCAATGGTCATGTTCTGGGGGTGGATTAAAAATAAAAAAGATTAATGATTTTTCACCTCTAGCCAATGATTGGATAACGCTCCTAATTTCCCTCATTCCGTCGAACTGGTCAAATTCTTCAAAAATGATATATTTAATATAGCCTTGTGGTAATATTGTCGATTTAATCTTTAGAGGGTCATCACAACCAAAATATAGTATTTCTTGGCCGGATGGTTTGAAAGTCATTTTCATTGGCGACGCGGTATTATGGAAATCTTTGTCTATTCCCAATATATATTGCCCCCATTTAAATTGATTATAAATAGAATTGTGGAGCGTATTAGCGACTTTTCTAATACATACGGCGTGAGTAATTTCCCCCCTAACTTTCCAATCTTCTAACATACCATATAAAACTATTTCAGAGTAAAACGACGATTTTGTAGAGCCACGGCCACCGGTTAAAACTACCTCGTCAACCTGACAATCAAGAATAGGATTAATTAAAGGAACAAAAGAAGGGGAAATTACTTTTTCTAAGCAAACATCAGGCATTTATTCTGCTAACCTCTTTAAAAATTTTATTGCCATTTCATTACATAATTCCATATCAATTTTACATTTAGACATGTCATAAATAACACATGACAACATTGATTGCCAAACATAAAAAACGCTCCCAGGGTCCTGATTATTTCTAAATTCATTAGCTATAACTTTAAAAGCCTCAGCAAATTCATTAACTAAAAATAATTTTCCTGAGATTGCTTCACTTGGATAATCTTGACCAAATTCATTTTTTGAAGTTACTTTCCCTAAAATTGCCTTTGAACCATTTGGATATTCAATAATTATATTACTATCATCATCAGGTATAATCATTTCTTTTTCTCCTTCTTAAAATATTTGTCTACGATTTTTTTTCTTTTTAACTTCCTTGTTTCGGTTTCGGTCCTAATAGGAGCAACCATTAATTTTTTTATATTATTCATCTTTCACCTCGATTATAAAATGAACACAATTAGGATGAAATAGACCATTTGATTTGGCCCTTTCTAATTCTTCCCTGGTTAATGTTTTACCTTCATACAATTTACATATATCGCATATTGTGTGGCCATCAGATATTTTATACTTATCATTATTAATAAGACTCATTACACCCTGCCTAACCATTTCATTTGACATATATGTAAATAACATATTGGTATAAGTTTCTATGTTCCAAATTTTACCGTCCTTGGTTTTAAAGCCGGCAAAACCTTTCCCAGCCAGATTATGCAATATTTTTAACTTTTCGTCATCAGTCTTGGCCTTTTTAAGTTTTGCCAGCGTACTATCATAAGATTTTGAGGCTAATATATTTATTCGTTTTATAGATGTTTTGTAATCAGCTATTAATTTCTTAGCTTCATCAGACAAAGGGCCACCACCGGACGCCTTTTTAAATTGCTTAATTAAGAAATCCTCAGATTGCAAAATTAGGACCGAACTATTTAATTTCGATCTAAATCTAAATTGCTTCTCCTGAGCAATATTTTTAATTGCTAAGTCTGTAATTTTTTTATAGTAATTTATTATATTAGCCTGCATTTCATTACCTCATTTTTTATTAGTCATTTTTATAAGAGATACAATGCCAAGAATTATGGCTATAGAACTTACAATAATTGTATACATATCTCCTATAGTAAAATTATTCATTTTACACCTCGTCATAAATTACATGATTAGGGATATATTCGCCCCAGTCAGTATCTACACCATTAGTACAATCATAATAATATTTCATCTTTACCTCAATAAATTTTTAAGACATATCTAAGTATATCTAATTTTTGGTTTAAATCATTTATTCTTTGCGACAATAATTTGTTTTGGTGGAGCAATTCTTCATTTTGTTTCCTGGTTAAATGCAATTCCTCTCTATATTTATCTAATTCGGACATTTTAGCCGGTTCGACACATTCTGAATTATCCATATAACAATTATCGGGTATCTCCATGTTTTCACCTCATTCATTTATGATTCCATAATTTATTTATTAGGCCGTAAACATTTAAATTATTTTTTTGTAATTGGTCAAAATGAACTATATATTTATCGGCCCATTTACTAACTTGTCTCATTCGCTCAATAGCAACATCACGATCACTTTTTACTGGTTGGGGTGGTAACTCAGCGACATAATTAACCCCTAAATATTGACATATCCCTTTGCATATTTCCTCAGAACATTCCCGACGATAATCCACTGAATCCATTAAGGCCGCTTCTTTAGGGTTATCCATAAAACCGCATTCACATAAAGCGGCTATCATGTTTGTTTCTCTCAAAACATAAAAATCCGCCGATTTAACGCCGCGGTTTATTAATGGGGTTCCTTGAATTAAATTATTGTGAATTAAAGTCGCAAACTTTTTCCCAGCTTCGTTATTAGGACCACTCCAGTAATATGTTTCAATTCCACCGATATCATCACGCCATGTATTACCTAAAGCATTGTAATGTATTGATACAAATAAATCACAACTGGCATAATTAGCAATTTTACACCTATCTGATAGGCTGTTATCTTCTCTAGTTGGTGAACAATCGATTGGTTTAATTCCGCATCTTGTTAAGGCCTTAATTAAAAATTCTTTTGTATAATGATTAAATTCATTTTCTGGATAGTTATTTGGCGTTCTTTTCCCCGGCGTATTATATCCATGGCCATCATCTACACCTACACTATACATTATGTTCCCTCCTTGCTAAATCGTGAAAAATTATATTTCTCAGCTTCGTTATTAACACCTTTTTGAAATTCTGGATACCTTTTCAACATTAATTCGATTGCCCTCAGAGCAGAATTAATCATTGTTACATTCTGAAAATTTTCTTTGCTCTTTCTTATTACAGTGGTAAGATATAACAATAATTCGTCTAATTCGGCGCATTTATATTCCTTAGTTTTTTCTTCTGCCAATTCAGATATACGCCTTTTAACAGCTGGTTTTTTTAATGTTTTATTGCCCATCGTAGAAAGATCTTTTTGCTGTCTTAATTTAAGATCGTCATAACTATCGACATTTTCTTTAATATTATTAAGAAACCCGGCATAAAAAGCGCTTCTCCCGGCCGATACAGTCTGCAGATAGAATTGACAAAAAATTTCTTCCTGGGCTGTAATCTCATATAGGGTAATTACATTATCCATCACTATTCCCCCGAATCATTGACTATTCCCACTTGAATTAAAATCGAAATAGCTAGACCAATAACCTTGGTCCATGTATCGGCCTTAACGTTATCAATTACACCTAACAAAGTTAAAATTGCAATGATGTTTCCAAGTGTAGAGAATAAAACAATTTTGTTTTTTAACCTTTTTACATACTTCACTAAATCACCTTCTTACAAAGTAACATTTATATTTTTCAATGTAAGCCCGACCATAGAACAAACAGAGAGTAACGCCGATTTATAAGCAACTAATTTATTATTGAAGAATGATAAGCTAGTCCGGGAACCTTCTTGAATAAAAGCGGCCCTATACATTCCGCGGCCCTCGTCATAGATAACTTCAATTTCAAAAGCCGCCCCATTTATAACAACTTTGCTTATTCTTGAATCATCTGTATTCACAATTATAGTTTCCTCAGCATTAACATACCCTAAATTTATAATTCTAGTTGGTTTCTTAGCTTCCTTAACTTCGATTTCCTTAATTTCTTCCTTAGACATAATCAAACCCCTTTCTTAATTCGTTATTTTATTATTTTAGGCATAATAATTTTTTTGTTATCACTATCGTAAATTATATTAACTGTCTCTAAATAATCAATTTCTTTCGCCGACAAATTATATTTAATAGCATCGTCAATATTCAGCTTAAATTGATTTACTGGTTGAAATTCATTTTCCATAAAATTACAAGCGCTAGAATGAGCAACTTGATAATCATTAAAATTCATTTCAATTGCATACTGTTCTTTATGATTAGTTACAGGAATAAGAATAATAGTCTTTTCTTCATCTTTGAATGTGTGTTCAATAGCGTAATCCATTTTAAATGGGTGGGTTATTACATTACCCTGTTCATCTTTTAAAGCATATTCAAGATAAATCTTATTTATAACTATTGCCAAATCTTGAGACTCTTTAGTTAGCTCCCTCATATACTTTAACAAAGACATTTTTATCATTGGCCCGACTCTTTTATCATTATAAAGTCCGCTTAGATTGTTAATAATGTCCCTCAATTCACTATACTTCATTTAAATCATCCTTTCAAAAATTAATTATTATTTTATTAAAAAATCTAAAGCAATATTTATTAAATACAATATCGCATCAGACCTATGTTTAAACCCTTTTTCTTTTTTGATTTTTTCTAATTTTAAAATCATTTCTTTAGTTAAAATCATACTATAACGTTTATCTTCAATCATAAAAAACCGCCTTTGTAACAATATATTTAAATTATATGTTACAAAGGCATATTTTACAATTGTTATATAACGGAATTTATACGACCTTTAGCAATCTTTATATAATCTTCACTTTTTTCAATAAGTATTGCCGATCTATTCAATTCTTTACAAGCAACGCCAGTTGTCCCGGAACCGGCAAAACAATCAATTATTAAATCACCAGATTCAGATCCCGATTGAATAAGACGCCTATAAAGTTCCAAAGGTTTTTGGCATGGATGGAATTTACCCTCCTCAAAGTTGCTTTGAGGAACCGCAATGTCATGAACGCCAAAAGGTAATACTTTTGGGTTATCATCAAAATTCATTTCGCTGGCCTCTGGTCCATATAAATAAAATATTGGTTCATAACTTATCCTATAACGCTTTTTGTCAAATGGTTTTACATTGTTTTTCATATTCCATATGAGAACATTTCCAAATGTAAATCCATAAAAATTATTCTCTTTGAAAATTTGATAAATATCAAACATATAATCATGAGCGAATGATATATATATGCGGCCGGTTCTTTTTATTTTCTTGGTGACCAATTCCAACCAGGAAGAAATAAATCTAAAATAAGATTGCTTATCGACAAATTGATCCCACTCCTGATCCCCTAAAATATAATATGGTGGATCGGTTAATAACATGTCAATTGATTCATTTTCAATTGTTGTCAATTGTTCCATTACATCACCGGCCAATATTTTTATATCACTTGGTAAGTCTATTTTTTGGGCCTCTTCGATTTTTTCATTTTGTTTTTGGGTCCTGATTTCATTTTTGGCTTTTAACATAGACAATTCGCCGTCCTGAACTTTTTGTATTATTTCCGGTGGCGCCTCTTTAACAAATTTAGCATTTCTTTCAATAGTAGCCTTAGATACGCCAAACTGCTCCCCTATTTTTACGGCCGTTTCTTGTTTTTCCTTCTTAGTTTCAGACTTTCCCTCGGTTTGATTAGAAGTCTCATTTTCTAAGTCAGTCCGGCGGCCTTGTCTCTTATAAAGTAAATACAATTTTCCTCTAATAATAGCCATTTGGTCATTATTCAAATTACGGCGGCCCATTTGATTCTTAAGAATCCACTCAACAACGGCCTCCCGATCTTTCAAGATATCTTTCATATCAAATATATCTTTTTCAGTTAATTCAATAGAATTTTTTTGAAGTATCTCATATCTATTATGCCCATCAATTATAATTCCATTCCATAATAATATTGGGGCCAATAACCCATTATCTAAAATATTGTTTTCTAATTGTGTCTTTTCCTCTGCAGTTAATGGTGGTATTAATTTCTTAAATTCTTCATCAATTTTTAATTCAATTGATTTGCAACTAATTTCCATTTTTATTTTTCCCCTTTCAATTTTAACTTTCAAATAAGATTACTTTTATTTTTTCACAGTGTACATAATAATGTTGAGTTTCTAATTCAATATGTAAATCACCAATACCCTTAAAAACGGCATCAACAAAATCAAATTGCTTTATAACAGTATCAAAATCATGATCATTTTTTTCAAAAATAAATTCCTTGGTTTCTGGATCATAGATTGAAATATTTAAAATACGTTCTAAATTAAAATGATAATCATCTAATGTCATTATTCTTGGTTTAAATTCATCCTCCATAAAATCCTCCTTACTTAATAACAAGGTCTTAACCCCCCTAAAATAAGAGATTAAGACCAAATTATTTATTGGCCCTCAGCCATACAATAAACTAGAAAGTCATTACTTTTATATTCAAGCCTTTTTTTACTTGCGTAATAATAATAATAAAACAATTTAGCTATCCAAAAAGCAGTATAATTACTTGATATAAAGTGGACTTTTATATTATAGCGTAATTCAAATGACAATAAACTGGCTATAAAGCTATTTCGATTTATACTGCTTGAATAATTACCCTTTATTAGATCATCGAGGGTATTATTTTCAATTACTAAGTGAATACAATTATCCTCAGAAAGTTTTTCAAATTCTTTTTTAAATCTTGCCCGATTTTTAGTAAAATTTTGGGACAATTCATCAAGTGAATTTTTCCGCTCAATAATACATTTGGATATTTCATTAGAATCATAGTAATTATACTTAAATGCATAATCGCAAGACTCTAACTTTTTATTTTCATACTTGATATTCATTTTATTAAAAACTTTTACAATATGGTCATTTTTCTTTTCTCTGGTATCTATAATTATAGTAATTTTTTTAAGCCATTCTTCAAATCTTAAAATATTCGCCATTCCCTAAACACCTCCTAAAATACTATACTTAACCAATCAATCACCGTCATAATACTAATTACAACTAATAGCCAGACATACAATAACCAAAATCTATCACTAAAACTAAATTTAGTCTCAATTATTATCCCAACCAAAATATACACAATTAAAATCATAAATAGTATCATTCTTTTTTAATCTCCTCTTTAAAAATAATCGTCTTTGGTTCATACTCAACTATTAGATCCGCCGGGTTAATTGTGTCGGTTATTGATGAGTCAAACATTGTTGGAATTTCATGCTCACTGTCAACAAAAATTCTCTGCCCCTCAAATGGCTTGTATTCTGGGATTCTGATATCCATTGCCCAATAATTATGGCTTGCCATTCCACGACATTGACGGCAACTAATTGTAAAAGGCGTAACCCCATCCCTAGAATTCCATAAGATTTCTATAGCGTTACAACTCTCACACTTGTAAATCATCAGGCAAAAAGCCTCTAAATGTCTAAATTTAAACTTTCTCATTGTTTTCAATCTCCTTTGCTGGTAGTTTAACATGTTTGTTTAGTTCTTTTCTTAATTGGGCCTTGTAGTCATTTAATGATACTTTTGCGGTTGTTGCAAAAACTTCGAAAGAATCAAAATTACAACTATCATCATTTTTAAAAACTTTTGCGCTTACATTAATGTCTTTTTCATTGATAAAAAACATTTTACTTAATAAAATATTTGTTTCATCTTTTATTAAGTCTTCTAGTTCCTGGGCTTCACTTGCTTTCAAAAATTTACTAACTTCATCTTTTTCTAAATCAATAACTACCATAAAACTATCCTCCAATAGTATTTATTTGTCATTTGTTTTAATGTTCTAAAATAAACAAGATCAAAGGGCGCCCGAATGGGCTACCTTTGAATTTTTTCAGACTCTGATTGTGTTGTAGTTTCGCCTTTCTTAGCTTCCTTTGGCTTATCTGGTAACCCTTTAAAATACTTCATTATGTCATTATATTGTTTAATATTCAATTGCTTACTTGAGTCAATTCCATATTGCTTTTTAATACTTGCCTTCATTTTTTCCTTAGTTACACCCTTGATATTCATCAATGTAAACATGGCCTTTAATTGTTTATCATTAGCTAAAACCGACGGCTTTTCTTGTTGGCTTGGTGACTGGGTTTTGTTTTGTGAGTTTTGCCCGGACTGATTATTATTTTTACCTGGTTGTTTTTGGTCCTGAGTATCTATCATGTCGGTTGATGGTAAACCAAGAACAAAAGTCAAAGCATAACGCCTCAAATATGTTTTAACAGCCCCCTCCGATTGTACTATATTAGCCATCAATGGAAGTCTTTCAACATCTTTAACCCCATGAAAGTCAATGCCGATTATTCTCTTTTTTTCCGTATCGCCATTGCAATCAATCCATGCGGCCCTCATTTGACCGGGTTCCATTTCCATTTCTAAATCTAAATCATACTTATCTAAAGCTGGATGTAAAAACTTATAGATAGTTGCTAAATTATAAAATCCTGTTTTATCAGTGCCTTTTATATTGTCTAACTCGCCCGACTCAGTAACATTAGTAAATACTTCTTTCTTACATAATTGTATTCTCTTATTAAATCCTAAATTTTCTGCCATAGTGTTTACGCCTCCCGTAATAAAAATTAATTATAATATAAGTATATCACTTATTTTATAATTTGTCAACTTATTTTCTAATCAATTTAAATAATAGGCTCTTTACATAACTAAAAAATTTATACTCAGGAAAATCAATTAATTCTTTAGTTCTTATATGTTCTTCAATAAGTATTACATTTTTATAAAAGGAATATATTGTATATGTAATATGATTTAAATCGTCAAAGTTATCAAACAAATATTCGTTTTCTTGCTGGCTAATATATCCAATTTTAATTGGTAGATTTTTGTAATAAGCCATTACCGCATTTTTATCGAATTTATTTTCCGGGTCCTTTTTCAAGGTGATATAATCACCTTTTTTAATATGGTCCTTATTATCATTGTAATCATAATAAGGCAATCCCACGACTGTAAATAATCGTCCCATCTTATACCTCCGCCCGGCCAGAACTAACTAAGTTATTCGGCCGTTCTATTATTTGATAAAACATTTGATATTCACTCACATTAAAATGTTCTGTAATTCTTCGCCTTATATCGGCCCTAGGATATCTATGGTTTACTTCGATTTTTCGATAGTTGTTCACTGATATTTTTAATATATCAGCTACATGTTCCTGGGTTTCATTTGCGAAAATTCTATATCTTCTTAAATTATTTAGACAATCAACTTTATTACTGAGTTTCATCCCATTAATCCTCCTTAATAAATTTAAATATTTCATCAAATGGCCTTTTAAAAACGTCCTCAAGAACTTTAGCATCATAAATATCGAATGAGCCTTTTTTTATTTTGCTATCCATTTGGGGCCTACTAACTCCAAGTATCTTGGCCAAGTCCTCAGTTTTTAATTTTATGTTTGTTTCTTTGCCTGTAAATGGAGCCCCTTTCATTAAGTGCCTAAAATATTCACTATCAAGTTTAAGTTTTATTCTTTTCATTTTTTCCACACCCCTTAAAACATAATTTTTTAGCCTCAGTTAATGGCCTGCCACCAAAATAAAAGCAAAAACCTTTAACATTGCTCTTACACATATAACATGATTTTTGTGGCTCAATTTTTACCTCTAACATAGCCATATCTAAATTATCAAAATCAACTAATTCGTCACCTTCTAGCAATTCAAAATCAAATTGTTTTATTTGCAAGGAAGACTGCTCGCCGGTTTCTTTATTAACCAATGTATAAAAGCCATCAGATAAATCCGGGTATTCATTTGTTAAACAATATTTAGCTTGTTCCATATTAAGGAATAAGCCAGTATCAACAACTTTGTCATTCAATATTAATTCAAATACTTTTAGTTCTTGGCCCATGTAAAAAAACAAATCTAAAGCCTTTTCAAAGTAATTACAATAACCCTTGTAATTATCAACATGAGGACAACTATTACACATATATTGCCTTTTCAGTTTTACGTTATTTCCTTTGTAGTTATAATTATAAAATCTACACCCCATTATTTTTTCCTCCTCCATAAATTAACTGTTTATAATATAAGTATACCACTTAAAAAATAATATGTCAACTTATTTTTTAAGTGGTATATTGTTTTTATATTTAATCGTCGTCGTCGTAATCTTCATAAGGATCATATTGGCTATAATTAGACCAATTATCAACCCCACCATATTCCAAATGATCTAATTGATTTTTAGCGTCGGCCAATTCCCAAACTTTTTTAATGATATTAGTTACCCTCATAGTCACGTCCTCAGTAGTTTTTATATTGTCTTTATCTATTACTCCCAAAAAATACTTAACTTCTTGGCTGTTTAAATTTTCTAAATCCTTGTCATTAAGTTCCAAATGTATAACCATTGTAAAATCCTCCTGAAAAAAATAATTGCGGCCGTTAAGGTGGCCGCCGGCCTAGTAGATACTTTTTAGATATAGATAGTTGCGACTTTAGGCAAGTCGCCAGCCTTTTTATGTCTTGTTAATTAGGTCCATTTAGAGCCATTTTCCGGTTTTTCTTTTTTACTTTGGTTGTCTAGTCTTTTGTTGTCGTTGGTGTCTTTCTTACCGTCTGATGTTCTGATGTTTTCGTCTCTTTTTGCCATTTGGGAAATTCTCCTTCCTGTAAGTAATATTTATGTCAAGCGGATTTTACACCGCTAATTTTTTTTTAGAATACTCTTCAATCCATTTTTGTGCTTGCCTGTAAGTAATCATATGTCTTTCTAATTTTGGTTGTCTACCAGCTAAAACCCATAATTTGCGATATTGCCTAAATGTACATTGCCCCTCACTTGTGATTAAATAATAAATGTCTTGATTTAAACTGATTAATTGACTTGCTTCCCAAGCGTAATATTTGGATTTTTTGCCTATTTTACCAAAATCCATTCCAAAATCCATAACCTCATACATTTCCTTTAATAACTGAGCTTGTTTCACTGTCATCATTTTAGCCATTATACGCGCCTCCCGCTTAAAATATTGTTTATTGACTATAATATAAGTATAGCACTTATTTTATAATTTGTCAACTTATTTTTTAAGTATTTATTATTTTTTTGAGAGGCCCTCAGGCCGCCTCAATATTCAAATATCAACATTTTAGACAACATATATTTACCAGTTTCGGCCATTCTTGCCCATTTGATAATTAGGTCCGAATAATCCCATTTTTCTTTGTGATGTATCCAACATTGAACCCACTCAGGAGATAATTGATTTATATGGGCAAGGAACAAAACATTATGTATATCGGAAATCATTTCATTATATTTTTTTGATACTTCTAAAATTTCCCTTTGGTAATCATGGTTATTAATAATCACTTTATCAAATTCGGCCTTTAATTCCCTTTTAGCCGCTTCATATTCTTTATGGGTGTTAACTCTAATTACTGGAGTCAATTTTATTTCGGTATCGTCTTGGCAATCTTCATTTTCTTTGATGAATCTTTCAATTATTGATTTGTGATTTATTTTGAACTCGTCATAAACTTCAAAAAAAACATCTAAATGATCTTCATTAACCACGAAAGTTATTTCCGCTTTATTGTCCCATGTTGATAAACTAGCATCATACTCTGTAAAATCAATTAGATCATATTCATTTAAATATCTTTCTAGGCTTAACAATAACCCTTTGCCATCATCGGAATTTTTAACAGTTATAACAACGCCCCTATATCCCAAAGGATAATTTAATTCTCTTTCATTGGTCAAACAATCTCTTACAAACTTCTTTTCGATTAATTTACTAAATGTTACTTTTTTCATATTATTGGCCTCCCCAAAAAATTAATTATTTAACTTACATTCTAATTATATAACTTATTTTATAAGTTGTCAACTTATTTTTTAAGTATTTATTTTCAGCCTCGAAATTTTATACCTATTTTGAAATCATTTTTTAGTTAAATCTGAAAGCCGCGTTATTACTGGGCTAGAAGGAAGCTAAGAAATCCGCTAATAACGCGGCTTTGAGAGGTATTTTTTGACTACGATGTTTTACAGACATTTTATTTTAGTTTAACAACCATTTATTCATAAGAATTTTTCTATTGTCTAGAAATGAGCGTAAAAAAATAAAGGCCCTGTTTTACTGGGTTAAAAGCCTTTATTTTTAAGGGTGATTTCTTAGCCCCAAAATCCATTAATTAGAGATTTTTCAGCATCTTCAATTTCCCTATAACATTTTTCGAATACATCTTTTGGGCTCCATGATATATAAGGTTTAAAGTCGCCACCAATTGGTGGGTAGTTTACTATATATCCCTCAATTGATGTATCATCTAAATTAACAACGGCTAAAGGACCATATTTCATTCGCTTATAGCAATCTAATGTTGATAATTCTGCCTGTATAATCTTACTACCTATATAATTTTTCATTTATCAATCTCCTAGTTAAATAATTTTTTTCTAAATATAATTGCGAAAGTCACTCCAGCCAGTAAAACAGCAATTCCTAAATAAATTAAAGCGCTGCTAGATTCCCCAGTTTTTGGCAATGTATTTTGATTTGTAGATGTAGGGTTAACAGTGGCCTCCGGCGAATTTTGCCCTGGCGTATTTTCCGGACTGCTTGAAACTTCCGGAGAATTGCTTTCTTCCGGTGAAGTGCTTGCGCTTGGTGATATACTTGCACTTGGTGATATACTTGCACTTGGCGACAAACTACAACCATTTTTGGTCCATGTTCCTAAAGTGTTATCATTAGGATCTAAAGGTCTTTTAATTTTCAATCTACATTCCCATTTTACCGGATTAGTAAAACTAATTTCATAGCCAACATAATCCCCTTTATAGTAATGATAGGCCACAGCTAAGCCATCGGCCTTGATAAAATGGCCGCCATACTCATCTAAACTACCGCTACCGGAACCGCCGGCCAATACAACACTTCCCATCAAGAAAATTACACATAAAATTAAAGTTACTACTAATATTTTCTTTATCATCTATTTACTCCCCTTTTATCATTTTAGCCTAATTATATAACACAATATGCCAAAATGACATATAAAAAATAACTCCCTATTAATAAACAATATTAGGGAATTATGTAACAATATGTATATAAAAAATGTACACAAAAGATTTTCCGATTTTACGTACATGAATAAAAAAAGAATCAACAATTTGATTATAACATAAAACATCTAGGCGTCGGGCGGCCTAAATGCTTTATATCTTCTCAAAACAATTAATTTTTTTAGGAAGTTTATTCTTAGAATTTCCCAAAGTTTTCCAAATACAACCTATAATCCATAAGGTATCTACCTACTGTCATTATAACAAAAAATAAAAGGTAAGTGGTAACCTTTTATTTTTCTTATACCCAAAATCATATTTAAAAAAGAACCTTTAACATCATCAACGATATTTTATTATAAACCCTTTAATTTAGCAAGAAATCCAACCAGAAAGATAACATTTTTGATCATTTCTTTCTGGTTGGATCTAACACCTAAATTTTAATAAAAAATTGGAAATTATACTGGAAGAAAAAAGTATACAAATGTTAATAAAACGTGAGAGACCTCCATGAGTAATGGAACTCTCTCATAAATAACTTCCATTTATATTTACATTTATTTGGTAATATTTGAGAGCAGTAATTGAGAGAGTTCCATATATATATTAGACTCTCTCAATTACTGCTCTCAATTTTTCCCAATTTAAAAATTTTGGACACTTTTGGACACTAAAAGATCACTATAAAAAAAGGGCCTTATTATTGGCCCTTAATATATTGATTTAATAAATTTCTAGCAACACCGAATTTATAAATAGTTTGTTTCTTAGCTTCCTTGGAATCTATTTCATTAGCTATCAAATTATTAAAGTATTGAATTATTTCGGATTTATTGTGTTTTTTTCGGTTATCTTCAAAACTTAGTTGAATTTCCTCAAAATCACTGGTAAGATTAACCCTGATATGGTCAAAAACTTTTATAATTTTATTTTTAAGGTGTTTTTCACCAAGTGCAATGGTCTTGTCACTCATAAAATTATAGTTAATGCCATTTCCTTTTTTTTCTATAATGTATTTCTCTATAATACTTTCATTTTTCCCAATAAATATAATTGCCTTATATTTTTCCTTGTCGGCTCTTTCTATACGGCCACAAGCTTGCAGAATGGTCCTAAAACTTGAATCTTCAATGTCAATAAATTTGGCATATTCTTTTGTAATCAATTGACGGCCTAAAGCGTTAATTTCCGGCTGGGTATTAATTAAACATAAGTTACTTACTTTGTAATTTTTCCCGGTGGCCTCTGGACTATTTAAATATGTTATATACGAATAATCTTTGATATATTCATAGTTATCGGCCTCGCCTAATACTGCGGTTATTCCTTTATAGTCAACCAGTGAATCATCATTAATCGAAGTTTTTACCTTTATACCAGAATACTTCTTATCTTTGTAAAGATATTTTTTGGATTTAATTAATTTCTCAACATTTCTTTTCTCAGCCGCAAAGGCCAAACAATTGATATCATCTTTATAATTAAGCAAACATTCAGTCGCCAAGTTGATAACTAAGTTGTCAACTGATATATCCCTATTTATAAAGAACATATCAATATTTTCGATTGTGTTAACCTTCTTTGATTTTCCATTTTCTACTATATAGTCTAATTGAGTTAAGTTATATGGCGTTGCCGTGATATAATACACATTGCTACATTTGGAAGTATCTAAGATTGATTTTCTTTTAACTGTTAAAAATCTCTTATAAAGTAACTGAGCCTCATTCATTAACTTTTTCAGCATTTTATCATATTGCTGGATAGTCATATTTTTTTGACACCACTTTACAAATTCTTCTCTGGTATCAAAATCAATGATTGATTCTTCACTGACCGGATCTAATAACCGGATAACTTGCTCAACTTTAGTTGCTCCGATTGAATTTTGAATTAACCTTAAAATATCATTAGTTTCAATGTTATAGTGGTTAATATTATTTCCAACCAGGTATTCGCCTTTGTAAACTCTTAGCAACTTGTATTTATTGTCATAAGCATCAATCATAAAACCTATCCGGCGGCCAATATCTTCAAAGGTATGTTTTTCAAAATAGAACTCATTTATTAGCTGGTCCAGATTTAAATTATTACTTGTTTGGTCTAATACATATGTCGGAGTATCAAAATCCCCTTCTTTAGTAAAGCGAATGTTTGAATTTTCAACTGGTAATTCATAACGATATTCATCAGCGTTTTTAATGTAAACATCTTTATCCCGGCTCGAAAAGCAGTTTTTAGCTGGTCTTAAAATATTGTCTGTGCTACTTTTTACAGTTTTCAAAAAGTCGTTTAATTGTATGCTAGTTTCTGCCATTTTTTCAAACTCGTCGGCCTCGTCAATAATAAAGATATCATCGGCCCGGATGACTTCCATTAACTTTAAGATGTTCTTAAAATAATATGAACTATGGCCATTTGGGTAAAAATAAGAATGATTTGTAATAATTACCCGTGCAGATTCAAGTAAATCCTTAGCTATTTGATTGTAACTAACCATTTTATTGATACCTAACTTTTTTAACAACTGTTTGCCAACACTTTTTTTAATTCCATCACCTAAAAATTGGGCCAGTGGTTCAGTTTTTGAAGTATTGGCCTTTAAAATGTCAAAGATTTCAGTAAGAAGATCCTCAACATTTTCATTTTTCGTTGTGGAAATAACTATTTTTTTATCTGTATAAAATAGATTATACAAAGCAAAATAGGCGGCGTTATAGGTTTTACCCTCGCCTGTTCCATAACGCATGGCTTTTTTAGTCCCATCAGGAGCGGGAATTTCGCCCTTGAAAAAACTTTCATTATTTTCAAGCCTGATGTTATTTTTCACCTCCAAAAACCAGTCTTGATTTTTTGTTAATTTTGGCATATAATCCCCCCTAAGAAGTAAATTTAGCAAGTCATTTTTTTATGACGAGCTATTTTTTTATTATAATTCTTTTTTTACAAATATTTAATCAACATTATCCACAGATTAATCCACATCTTTTTCCACAGGCAAATTGACATTTTTTTCAATTGGTGTCAGTATTATTTTACCATTTTCAACATTAATACTTACTTCATCACCTAAAGTTAAATTTAGCATATCCATTATGTCAGACGGCAATAAAATAAAATTGCTTGTTCCTCTTTTTACTATTTTTTTAATTAACATATAAGTTACCTCCTTAAAAAATAATTAATTAACTATTGACTATGTACATATTATATAATATACTATATACATAAGCAAGACAAATTTAAATAAAATTTTTGGGGAGGCCAATATGAATAATACTTATAAGGAAATGGAAATTAAAATTGATATCTGGAAAGAAATTTACTCAAAGGATGATTATACTGTTTATGTCGGTGAATTAGCCGGCCAGGAAATTACAATCAATTGTAATGGATTCTTTTTAAGGCCCGGCGTTACTACATTAGTCGGCGTTATGGGTTCATATCGTGGAAAACAATCATTTAAAGCTTCATATGAAAAGTTTGACACTGAATCATATGATAGTAAATTAAATCTTTTATGTTCAATTAAGGGAATAAAAGACAATACAGCAAAAAAAGTATTGGACGGAATACCTAATCATGATTTAAAAATTTTCTATTCAAAAAATTGCCCAAAAATAAAGGGAGTAGGACCGGCCACAATAGAAAAAATATTCGAGGGCCTAAACTTCTTGAAAAATAATGAAATTTTACGTCAAGTAATTTCTTTGGCTGGGCAAAGTATTTCTAATAAAAAAATCCATAAATTAGTAGGATTTTTAACAGAAAAAAACATAACAGTCGATCAATTTAAAGCCGATCCTTATGAAACTTTGATCGAAGATTTAGAAATGAATTTTAAAAAAGTTGATTTTTTGGCTCAGGAAAAATTTAAATGTCCAAAAAATTTAAGATCAAGAATTTTATACCTAACTGAACAAATAACAAATAAAATCACTGGTTTTGGTTCAACTTATGTTCAACTTGACACATTTATCAATGAAATTAGCGGCTATAACTTAGGAATTGAAAATGTTAATGATTTTATCAATTGTGATGATGCCAAGGTTATAAACGAAAATGGCAAAATCCAAACTAAATTAATGAATGAAGCTGAGAAAAATATCCCAACTTATTTAAAACTTATTTCCAATTTAGATAAAATTTCAGAATATGAAAAAAGAAACATTGATATTTTACTCAGAGAATATGAGCAAAAAAACAAGATAAGGTTACATGATAAACAAAAAGAAGCAATTATTTCCGGTGTTACTGATAATGTAATTATGATTTGCGGCGGCGCTGGCACTGGCAAAACTACAATTATAAAAGCAATTATCTATATCTTGGAAAAATTAAATTATAAAATGACATGCATTGCCCCAACGGGTAAAGCCGCGCGCCGCATGTCAGAGGCAACTAATCACACTGCAATCACATGTCATAGATATTATTATAGTGAAGAATCCGGCCAGGATGAATCATTTCAAAAAGGGCCTCACTGTATGATAATTGATGAGTTTTCCATGGTTGACACAACATTGTTTTATAAAGTTTTAAAAGCCATGGATAATAGTGTTACAAGTTATGTAAAATTGATTTTAGTTGGGGACCCTGGACAATTACCAAGTGTTGGCGCCGGGGCTGTTCAATCAGATTTAATCGAGTCCGGGAAAATTAACGTAATCACATTGACAAATACTTTTAGACAATCAGGAGATAGCAACATTTTAAACGTGGCAAACTTAGTCAGGGAAAATAAAAGCTTTGATATGATCAAAACAAAAGATTTTTTCAGCACATTACAAAAAAATCCAACTGATTATATTTTAAAGTGCTGGGCCGCAAAAACAAAAGAAATCGATCTTACAAATAAAGGAAGCTTAGACACTTTATATAATGAATTTCAAATTTGCACTAGTAGCCGCAGGCGTTGTAATGAAATTAATAAAGAAATCTCAGATAAAAATAAAAATACCAGGATCTTTATTGGGACCAAAGAAACTAATTTTTGCCTTAATGATAAGGTTATGAATACGAAAAATGATTATATGAATGATGTTTATAACGGCGAATTTGGCCGTATAGACTGCATTGAATATATAGACAGATATGAGATGCTTCAAAGAGTAAGAACAAATGAAGCACTGGAATTTTTGAATAAAAGTTCTGATAAAAAGAAAGATATTCAAATAGTTATATATTATTTTGGCCTTGAAAGACATGTAAGATATGATTTGAATTGGGATGAATTAGAAAATTTACAGCTGGCCTATTGTTGTACTATTCATAAATTACAGGGTTCAGAGTTTCAGACAGTTGTTTGTGATCTAAGCGAATTTAATATGATAACTGATAGCCGCTTATTATATACGGCCGTCACAAGAGCCAAAAAGATGTTTGTATTAATTTCAAATACTAAAGATACCATAGACAAGATAGTTAGAAATAAACTTTCAAGCAAAAGGAAAACATTACTAGTTGAAAAGATGGAGGTTGCCCATGAAATATAAAACTTATAACGCCGGTGAAATCAAGTCGAGAGTTAAGATACTCGACTTGATAAATAATTACATGGTAAATACTAATAAAACTCGCGTTGACGTGGGTTATGTATACGAATATTGCCCCTTTTGCCAACACAAAAATCACTTTCAAATCAATACTAAACTTAATTTATATATGTCTCATTCTCGTTGCTGTAAAGGTGGATCGGTAATAGATTTTTACATGGAAATGAATCACTGTAATTTTAATGAAGCATGTAAATACTTAGGAGAACGATTTAATATAACTCAAAGTGTAGAAACCTTTGCATGTAAACATGAAAGCCAAATATTGTCAATACTTGAATTTAAGGAAAACCAAAGAATTAACCAGGAAATTAATGATTTTCTTGGCTGGGCTTGTAAAAAAAATAATGAACAATTAAATTTAAAAATAGAAAGCCTTTTAGACGATGAAAATAGACTGTATAGTTATATATTAAATTTAAAGGCGGTGGGTTATTATGGTTAAGACACCAACTTACAATTATATTCGCTGTGAATGTGGTTGCCGAAAAATGATTTGTTTATATAATTACAAAGATGCAATCATTGAGTTTTTTTGTTCAGATTGCGATAAATTGGCCCATAAAAGACATGTTTTATATAACCCTTTAGAAAATATACAGAATGATATTATTGACCTTTTAAAATGGGTTTTTGTGAACGACAGAAAGGGAATGATCGAATGGGTAAAAACTAATTTAAAAGTTACTAAAGTCACTAGTTGTCAAGACATGGAATTACTAGCGGCATGTTGGGAAATTTTATATAAAAAGGCGGAGGGCTTATCTTATGGAGGAGAAGATTTTTAATGAATTACCATTTACTTTTATTTACAACTTGGAAAACAGAATTTTAAATGATTATCCAAGAAATGGACCTGAAATCATCAAAAAAATAAAATATATTGCAAATTTATATGATGTAGATTACGAATATTTACTTTTAGAAATGAATAATGTAATATATGGGGAGAGTAAAGATGCTATGTCCTTGGCGTTGGAACTCAAACAATCAAAAGGGGAGAATTAGTTTTTAACTAAACTCCCCTTTTCCCCTGTATATCCTAATATTTTAAAGAATCCTATTAATAAGATTACATCAGGCCAGCCAACAATACAATGATTTGAAATTCTTTTATAGATGATGAAGCCAATTATAACTAAAATTATGAGATTTAAAACACATTTTATGGGGTTAATAATGATTTTTATTATTCCGACTAATGAAAAATATAAACATTTAAATATTCCACCAATTACCCACCCTATATCATCATTAGGGCCATTTTTATTTATCATGTTTAAAATCCCTTAAAATATCATTTGTATCATTAACAATAGTTCTTAAGACATTAATTGTGTTATTTAATCCAATTCTATTTAACATACCTCTTAATGATTCTATGTTTTTAATTTCAATCATGCCGGCCTTGTAAAGTTCCATAAAATCAAACAAATTTATACCAGTTAGGGCCTGAAACATTATTATATCTTTTTTGTTTTCCGCATTTTCTTTAAGAAGTAATTCATAAAAATTAATATTCATCTTCTATCACCAACTTTAAATTTATTTCTTAGCTTCCTTAGGATGTTTACACAAATAGTAATAAAAATTACTATTCCGGTATAACCTAATATGATCTTAATTAAACCTTCATTACTCATTAAATCAATCATTTCTTTATTTTCCTCCAAACATGTAATTTTACTTTGTATGGATAAAGCCATCTTAGCCCGGCAGGCGTTGTCATATCTAAAATATGATGCCCCAGAATACCTATTCCCATACCTAAAACAAATGGGACTTTATAAAATATAGCAAAGGGAATTAAGGTCCAAATTGAATGGAATAACGCGCCACGATGGCAAGTAATATTATTTTCTGGTAAAACTTTTTGAATAAATTCTATTATGTTTGGAATAATTGGTAACTTTGATTTAATAAAACTATATTCGGCATCAAGGTCCGACCAGAACGAACCAACAATAACTCCGCCAATAGTTATAGTTTCAACTATTATAGTATCTTTTAGATAATACAATGTAATTCCGGAGGCTATTGCCGCGCCTACACTATGGCCTTTTTTGTTCATTATTTTTCTCTCCTTCCCTGGTATAACCTTTTGTATATTTATCAAACTCGTTATATATTTTTATCATTTCATCAATACAATTTTTTACATTTCTTTTTAATTCGACCAAAGTATATTTATATTCCCGGTCAAATAAGACATTTACAG
>Ga0209077_1000017_pt1 | contig 43112 bp, 37 predicted proteins | sample PPLLak1March2015_FD_187247 | JGI IMG/M metagenome (GOLD analysis project Ga0209077, IMG submission 187247) | Freshwater sediment microbial communities from Prairie Pothole Lake near Jamestown, North Dakota, USA - PPLs Lake P7 Core (1) Depth... | ecosystem: Environmental > Aquatic > Freshwater >... | reverse complement strand
CTCGTCCCGTAGCGCGGACGTCCCGTCCGCACTGGGATCGCGGGCATCTTGCCCGCGCGCCGGGCATCCTGCCCGGCGTTGTCCTGTCCGAGATGGTTTCAGAGCCGAACGGCGGGCAGGATGCCCGCCGAGCGGACGGGACGTCCGCGCTCCCAGTGCGGACAAGATGTCCGCGCTCCAGGAGGATGCCCGCGCTCCAGGAGTCAGCCCACCCCCAACTAATTCTCCGGTTGGTGAAAAACGCCGCACACAGAGCCGAGCCCCTGGGCGGCCATGTCCAGAAACTCACCTAATTGCCAAAAAAGAAGCACTTTTAGCTTTACACGCTTGTCAACCAGCCTGTAAGATTGGCGCGACTTGTGTTGGTGATGTCGACAAATAGCTTTTGTACCAACTACTTAGCACCACGTTGTTCGCTTCGGTTGGCATCCCGCCGATGAACTGTGTCACTCCCGGCGCAGTTCCTCTGTTGACAGAAAGGAGAAGAAGATGAGCTTAACCCGTCGTGATTTCCTCAAGGCCTCCGCGTCGATTGCCGCGGCCTTCGGCATTCAGGGTGCCGAAGCGCTGGCCCGGGAGGGCGGGCTCTCTGTCGTCTGGTTCCAGGCGCAGGCGTGCACCGGCTGCTCGGTATCCCTGCTCAACAGCATTTATTACAACACGATCGACGACCTCCTCCTGAACACCCTCGATTTGAACTATCACCCGAACCTGATGGCCGCCTCCGGCAGTCTCGCACAGACGGTCGCACAGAACGCCTACAGTCAGGGCAACTTCGTCCTCGTGGTTGAGGGGGCGGTTCCCACCGGGGCCAGCGGCAAGTATTGCTACCTCTGGCCGGGGATGACAGCGGTCAACGCCATCAAGACTTTCGCCGCCAAGACTCCCTACGTCATGGCCGTCGGCACCTGCGCCTCGTTTGGCGGTGTAAACGCCGCGCCACCGAATCCGACCCAGGCGGTGAGCGTCCAGACTCTACTCGGAACCTCCAAGAAGGTAATCAACATTGCCGGGTGCCCGACCCATCCAGACTGGATCGTCGGAACTGTGGCTCACATGCTGAAGTACGCCAGCGTGCCCACGCTTGATTCAAAGGGTCGGCCGACCATGTTCTTCAACAGGTCGGTACATGACATCTGCCCACTGAAGGGAACTGAGCCTGCGAAAGCGCTTGGCCAACCGGGCTGCTTGAAGGAACTCGGGTGCCGGGGACCGGAGACGCGGGCGGACTGCCCGACGAGGCGCTGGAACACCGGCGCGGCGAATACTTACGGTAAGGACTGGTGTATTGGTTCGCGAGGCCCCTGTCATGGTTGCACCGAGCCGAAGTTCAGCGAATTGCGGCCGTTCAACAAAGCCTGAGGCAAAGAGAGGAGTCAAATTATGCCTACGACTGTAAAACTGGGCCCGTTGACCCGAGTAGAGGGCCACCTGGAGATAGAGGTCAGCGTCGACACTTCAGCCGGCGCTCCCCAAGTAGTCGATGCCCGGAGTGCGGGGACGATGTTTCGCGGCTTTGAGACGATCCTGAAGGGGCGGGACCCGCGCGACGCCATCCATTACACCCAGCGGATCTGCGGAGTCTGTCCGATCTCCCACGGAATGGCTTCTTCGATGACCCTGGAATCGGCCTTCAGAGTGCAGCCGACGGACAACGGCCGGGTGATGAGAAACCTGGTGCTGGGGGCCAACTACCTCCAGTCGCACATCCTTCACTTCTATCACCTCGCCCTGCCCGACTACATCAATACTGCCGGCTTGCTCGACATGTCGCCCTGGACGCCGCGCCATGTCACGCCCGACATGCTTACCGGCGCGCAGGCTTCTCAACTCGTCAACCACTATGTCCAGGCTCTTGCAATGCGCAGGAAGGCCCATCAGTTGGGCGCGAAGTTTGCCGGGCGGATGCCCTCCACCGCGACTTTCACTGTCGGCGGCTGTACCGACACCGTGAGCCGGGAAAAAGTCGATGGCTCCCGAGCCCTGCTGGCGGAGCTCAGGCAGTTCATCGATAGCGTCTATATTCCGGACGTCGAAACGCTCGCAAGCCTTTTCCCTGGTTACTACCGAATCGGGAAAGGACCCGGCAATATGCTCGCGTTTGGCGTTTTTGACCTGAATGCAACAGGTTCCTCCAAGCTCCTGAGGCGCGGCCGCTATACGGATAACCTGGACAAACCGGTCGATCACTCGCAGATCAGGGAGTATGTGGCAAGTTCCTGGTACACGCCGGCGAGCGGCAACCTGGCCCCACTAAGCGGTACGACCACACCGGATGCATCCAAGGCGGGTGCCTACTCCTGGATCAAGGCCCCCCGGTACGAGGGGAAAGTTCATGAGGTGGGGCCGCTCGCCCGGATGTGGATCAACGGCGATTACCGCCGAGGCGTATCCGTCATGGATCGCCTGGTCGCCCGGGCGATGGAAACCAAGAAGGTCGCCGACGCGATGAATGGTTGGCTCAATCAACTCGTCATTGGAGGAGCGACCGTGAAAGCCGGCTCCAGGCCGGAGAACGTAACCGGGGTGGGCTTGACCGAGGCCCCTCGCGGCGCGCTCGGGCACTGGATGCAGACGAGCTCCGGAAAAGTCTCCCGCTACCAGATTGTCACCCCGACTGCCTGGAACGCTTCCCCGAGGGACGATTTCGGGCAGGCGGGTGCGATTGAACAGGCGCTTACCGGGATCGTCGTCGAGGACATCGGACAGCCGATCGAAGTGATGCGCGTGGTCCACTCTTTCGACCCCTGCCTCTCGTGCGCTGTGCACGTGGTAAGGCCGGGCGAGCGAGCGGCGCGGTACGTTGTCGGCATTCCCGCGTAGGACAAGTCTGACATGGACACCCTGATTCTCGGGATCGGAAATGTGCTTCTGATGGACGAGGGCGTGGGAGTGCACGTCCTCAACGCGCTCAAGCACGTCCCTCTTCCACATGGCGTCGAGGTTCTGGATGGAGGCACCTCGGGAGCGGATCTTGTCGACTACATCGCCGATCGTGAGAAGCTGATCGTGATCGATGCGACCGTTGCAGATGGAGAGCCGGGGACGGTCTACAAGTTCACAATCGACGACCTGATCAGAAAGACGTCCCAGATGGGGTCCTTGCACGAGTTCGGTTTTGTGGAGACTTACCTGATGGCAAAGCAGCTCGGCTGTGCACCTCGAGAAGTGGTCATTTTCGGCGTGCAGCCGGCCGAGATCGAGTTCGGGCTGGACCTTAGCGATAGCGTGCAAAAGCAGGTTCCGCGGCTGCTGAAACTGGTCGTGGAGGAAGCGAATCGGCTGGTGTAACACAAAAAAGTGCCCAAGTCCTGAGGGAGCTACCTGCCAACCGGGCCGAAAAGCGGCGGATTCTGAACCGCGAATCCGCCCTACGACTACTCGCCATTCGAAACCGAGCGGTTGTAGGGCGGATGCGCAGTTTAGAATCCGCCGCTTTTCGGCCCGGCTGGCAAGACTTGTGTTGGCTACGCCGGTCTTCCCGCCTTCTTGCGCTGGTAGTTGCGCGCAAGCTCGATGAAGATGCCCAGATCGCGATCGAGATCGGTCGCCGTTCCGTCAAAGTAGAAGTTCCGGATCGGAATTCCGTCGAAATCGCGGCTGACGTGCGGGTAAATAGCTTCCGAGATGATCCCATTCATGCAGGTGAACGGGCTGATGTCGATGACGCCGTGCGCGCCTTTCTTGTGAAGGTAGATCGTCTTGCCGATATTGAGGACCATCTCTCCGAGGGCTCCATAGGAGGGCAGGTACGGTTCGCTGTAGTCCAGGATTTCCCGGATATCTTCTGGTTCCTCGTATCCCTTGAGGTCCTCTTTCAGAGGCGCCAGCATTGCGTGCTCGTCGCGCTTCTGGACGTAGGTTCGGACGAGGTTGGCCAGCATCGGCTTGGAAAAGCGGCGCCCGGTGAGGATGAGACTCTGTTTCTGCTCGGCCCCCGTATACCAGATCCACTCGGACAGGTCCGAAACCCAGGCCTCGCCGCCGTGATCCTCCAGCTTCCTGATCAGATTCTCATTGCTGAAAGTGTGGAGTCTGCAGAAGATTTCCCCGATGATCCCGATCAGGGGACGTCTTTCCGACCGGCTGACCGGAACTGCACGAAAACGATCCCTGGAGCGTGTCAAAGCCGCGACGAGTCCGTGCAAGCGTTCCCCGTGATCGACGCGGCAGGCCAGTGCCTGGCACGCTTCGTCGAGTCCCTTTGCGTAGACCCCGTCCGCGTCCCCCTTGTGGGTTTCGTAGGGACGAGTCTTCAAAAGCAGCTTGTGGAGCAGGTCGGAGACGACCAGGGCCCGCCAGGCTGTTCGAACGAAGCTGTTGTCCCCGATGCCCTGATAGTTGTTTTGGCTGCTAGGAGAGAAGACGATCACATCATCGTGGCCCAGCTGGTTCATGACCTTCTTCATGTAGCCCTCGTACTGACCGAACCGGCAGGGACCACCCGCCGTGGGCATGAAGAACGCTATTTTTTTTGGGTCCGCGCCAGGCGCCTGCACGAGTTTGACGAAATCGCCCAGGGTGATGCGCTCGGGAAAGCATTCGTCACCCGAGGTAAACCGGCTGCCGACCTCGAGTGTCTCCGAATCGGAATCCGGGACCGGCTCGGCGTGCAGGCCCACCGATTTGAAAGCCGCCGCGACGCATCGAGCGCCTCCGTAAGACATTTGCGGCAGGTATATGGTACGTCCATCTAAGGATTGCTGTTCGCTCATCGATTACCCTCGAAACAGGTTACTGTCTCTTCCACCATCTCAAGAATCCCTTGCTGTCGAGGTAGGCCTCGCACCGGGTCATGAAGCCCGCGTCGTTCGAGTGACCGTCGAACTGAAGGGCGAGATAGGGCTTGCCGGCGCCGTCCGCAACGTAGTGTTTGATGTAAGAATCCGGTCCGCACTTGAAATTGGTGATGTAGATGATGTGGAGATTCGGGTAGCGGGAGACGATCTGACAGGCCTGAAGGATCTTTCTTCCGTAGTTCCAGTACATGTTGTCGTTGATGTCGCTGATATCGACACCCTCGAGCGGGAGAAAATCCATGGGGATGGTATTGACCCCGTAATAGTCCCGCAGCTTCCGCGGCACGTCGAGGTTCGCTCCGCTGTCGTGGATATTGTAAGGCCTGCCCACCAGGACGATTCCGAGGGCATTCGCTTCCTTGAGAGTGTCAAGCGCCCGAATTCCGTGCTCGAGGATCCGGTTATGGAAGCGCTCTTGCGCCTCATAGCCTGCCTCAACGGCGAGGCTGCACAGCTTGCCGCTTGCGCCCATCCGTCGGGCCAGCGGAAGCAGTTCTTTCTTGACCCGCTCCGGTCCCCCACGGAAATGCACAGTCGGTTTCAGCAACCCCACATGGTTGTCCTCCATGATCGGGCTGTGGTTGATCACGAAGGGAAGCGTCTGTCCCCAGGGACACAGGAAGGAGTTGACCTTCGGGAATTCGGTCTCGCCATCGATGACGTTGGGCAGGAAAACGTAGTCGACTTTCGCCTTCAACAGGGCTCGGACGTGACCGTGGGATAGTTTGATCGGGAAGCAGGGCTCGGCCACCACTGCGTCCACACCCTCGTTGATAATCACACGGTTGGTCTTCGGGGACAGCTGCAGGTTGTATCCGAGCACCTTCCAGAACGCATTCCAGAACGGAAACTGTTCGTAGAAATACATCGTTCGCGGGTAGCCGATCGACGCGGGCCCCTTTTCTGCGGCCGGATCGTAGTCCTCCATCAAGTACTTCTCTCGCGTGGAGATCAGATCCTCGATGACTGCCTGGTGATTGCTCTTGGCATGTTGTCGGAACTGATCCGAACACTTATCGCCCCAGAACGTATGCTCCCCTTCGACGGTGAACTCCTGAATGTCGCAGTAGTTCGAGCACGCTTTGCAGGTGAACTCGCGAAGCGAGTAATCGACGGCTTCGAGGCTGTAGCCCCGGAATCCGCTCTCGCTCCCGATGGCTTCCATCTTCTCCTTGGCCAAGAGTGCCATACCGATGGCGCCGATGACCCCGTTGTACGGCGGGACGATGATCTCCTTGTCCAGAATCGTTGCGAAGGCCGCAGTGACCGAGTCGTTGTAGGCGGTTCCGCCTTGGAAGTAGATCGTCTCCCCGATACGGCGACCGCGCACAACGCGGTTCAGGTAGTTGTAGGCGATGGAATACGCGAGCCCCGCTGTCAGGTCCTTTCGCGAGGCGCCCTGCTGCATATAAGGCGTCAAGTCGCGCTCCATGAACACGGTGCACCGTTCGCCCAGGCGAATCGGGGACTCGGAAGCCATGGCAAGGTCGGAGAACTCGCCCTTGATCTGGATTCCCATCCGTTCGGCCTGTTCTTCCAGAAACGAACCCGTTCCCGCGGCGCACGCCTCGTTCATCGTGAAATCGATGACGATGCCATCCTGAATGCTGATGTACTTGGAATCCTGTCCGCCGATTTCGAAGATGGTATCGGGAGGGCGATTCAGCATCTTGGTGCCGATGTAGGTTGCCCCGGTCTTATGCGCGGTGATCTCGTCGTTGATCGTATCCGCTCCGACCAGCTTCCCAATCAGCTCCCGGCCCGAGCCGGTTGTCCCCACGCCTCGAATGCGGATCTTGGCCCCAATCTCGGTCTCGATCTCCTTGAGCCCTTCATCGACGACCTCGATCGGCCGGGAACGCGTCCGCGTATAGATTTCCTTGATCAGCTCACCGTCTGCGTCAAGCACCGCCAGGTTGGTGCTGACCGACCCGATATCGATCCCGAGATAGGCGTCGACCGGGAGGGTCCGTCCCTCGAATGAGTAGGGGACGGTGCGGTCGCGTAGTGTGAGCATTCGCTTGCGGGAAAGGCGTTCGGTGCGCGGAAAGTTGCCGACGCTGACCTGGATCTGGTCAGCGATCTCGAACAACCGCTTCGGCTCGTGCTTCACCGGCGCCTGGAACTCCAGCAATGCTGCGCCGATAGCCCCCATCCAGGCGTAGTACTTGGGCACGAACATCTGCTCCTCGTCGAGCTTGAAGACCGTGTGCATTGCCTGGACGGCCCCGCTGTTGGCTGCAACTCCGCCAATGAACGCCGCGCGCGGTTGAATCCTTTTGCCCTTGGTGACCGAGGACCTGAAGTTCCGGACAACAGCCTCGCAGAGACCCTTGAGGATCTCGGGCGGTTGGTATCCTTTCTGTTGGGCGTGGATCATGTCGGATTTGGCAAAGACCGAGCAGCGGCCCGCCACCGTCGCCTGCTTGCCCGCGTGTTTCACGACTTCGCCGATATCCTCGACCGCGTACTGCAATCGCGAGGCCTGCTGGTCAATGAAGGAACCGGTGCCCGCTGCGCAATCGCCATTCTTCTCGTAGTCGCTGATCCCGACGACCCCGTTTTCAATGCTCAGGCTGATGAATTTCGAGTTGACTCCACCCATCTCGAAGACAGTGCGGACATCGGGATGCAGGGTGCCCACTCCCTGGGCAACCGCCCGGAAATCGTTCTCCAGGCCGGCGCCGAGCATCTGCCCAACCAGTTTGCTTCCCAGGCCCGTGACGCGTGCGCCTTCCGGGTGCGGGATGAACGCCAGAAGCTCTTCGAGTAGCTCGTAAGTGTTCTGAGCTGGTTCTCCCTTGATTCGCCTGTAGGTGGATATCGCAAGCGGCTGACCGATTGCAGTGTCTTCAATCAGCTGATAGTTGGTACTTTCGGCCGATAGCCGCGTCAAAAACGGCCTGTCGGCTTCCTCGCCTATGACTGCGATCTTGATGCTGACCGCGCCAATGTCGATTCCCACTACGATCATCTAGGGCCCTCCAACAAAGTAGACAATTTTATCCGCACCGGATCATGTTTGGTAGCAGGGTCTGTGGCGGCGACAAACGTGCAACCCCTCCGTCTCGAGGCTACGGTCGCCACACGAGCAGGATACCGACGATTACCAGCATCACTCCGCACGCCTGCAGGACCATCTGGTACCGCCTCGAGCTCAGCCAGTTGCGCCCCTTTGCGATCAGCCAGGCGAGCAGGATCTTACTTCCCACAAGAAGCAAGTAAAACGACGCAAGGAATGAGGTGCCATTCCACGGGCTCAGAGCCCACGCGCCAACGACGATCGGACCACCCACGGTGAACCAGAAGAGCCATGGGTGGGGGTTCAACAGGTTTACAAGGACCGCCTGCGTCAGGTCCTCGGCGGCGCGCTGGCCACCCGGCTGGGCGAGGCTGGCTCGACGAGCTCGAATTATCTGCTCAATGCCCAGAAAGACCAGAAAGACTCCTCCGGCGATCGCCAGGGCGTGCAGCGTCCACGCGGGCAGCGTTGTGGCCAGCAGGACCGAGCCAAGCACAATGGGCAGGTCACTGAATAACGGGGCAATTGCGACCCTCAGGCCCGACCCGAATCCCTTTTCGAGCGACCTCGTGATCACCAGGGCAAGCATCGGTCCGGGGCTAATCCCCGCGGCAAAGCCAAGAGTGATGCCCAGCAGAACGTTCGCCAACATGAACTCCGTATAAAAAAGAAAAACTATACAACAAAAATCTCAACAGGCCTAAGACAACTTCACCAGCGAGACAACTTAACCACTGGAAAGCACTGTCCACTGTCCACTGCCCACTGCGCACTGCGCACTGCTCGTTACCTCGGACTTGGCAGTGAGCAGTGAGTAGTGCGCAGTGCTTTTATGGTGACTTGGTGGTGAAGTGTCTATAATCTTGCCCATGCTCAACCCAGACCGCTATTTTGATCCAGACCCTACCACGCGCGCTATCGCGAGAAGGCTCTATTCGAAGGTAAAGAACCTGCCTCTGGTTTGTCCGCACGGCCACGTGGACCCGCGCATCCTCGCTGACAATACGCCATTTCCGGATCCGACTGAGCTGATCATCGTTCCCGACCACTACATTTTCAGAATGTTCTACTCACGGGGGATACCGCTGGAGAGCTTGGGAATCCCCACCCGGGACGGCACTGCGGTGGAAACGGATCACCGGAAGATCTGGCAGATTTTCGGCGACAACTTCTACCTGTTTCGGGGCACGCCGACCAGCTGCTGGCTCAGTCATGAGTTCTCGGAAGTGTTCGGAATCCGGACACCACTGAACGGCCAGACGGCGATGGCGATCTATGACGAGATCTGGGAGAAACTGCGGACTCCCGAATTCCTGCCCCGGGCGCTATTCGAGCAGTTCAACATCGAGGTGCTGGTCACGACGGATGGCGCGAGCGACGGCCTGGAGCAGCATGAGAGAATCCGCGAGTCGGGTTGGGGAGGGCGAGTTCTGCCGACTTTTCGCCCGGACGCCTGCGTCAATATCCAGGCTGCTGGGTGGAGGGAAGAAATCTGCAGGCTCGGGCGGGTGACGAACCGCGAAATCGTCTGTTTTCGAAGTTACCTCGCCGCTCTGGAGGACAGGCGCGCCTTCTTCAAGTCCATGGGGGCTACAGCGACAGACCACGCCGTCGTTGAGCCGCTGACTGTCGACCTGGGCGCCATGGAAGTAGAAGCGATCTTCGCCCGTGCGCTCAGGGGCGAGCCAGACGAGGGTGACGCCCGGCTTTTCACCGCGCACATGCTCATGGAGATGGCGCGGATGAGCGCCGAAGACGGACTCGTTATGCAACTCCACGCGGGTTCGAGCCGGAACCATAACTCCGTCATCTTCGAGCGCTTCGGGCTGGACAAGGGTTGCGACATGCCGGTTGCCTGCGAGTTCACTCGGAACCTGAAGCCGCTCCTCAACAAGTACGGGAATGAACCAGGGTTCAGGTTGGTGCTTTTCACCTTGGACGAGTCGACCTACTCCCGTGAATTGGCGCCGTTGGCCGGTCATTACCCTGCCGTTCGGCTGGGCCCTGCCTGGTGGTTCCATGACAGCCGTGAGGGAATGACCCGCTTTCGTGAGCGCGCCACGGAGACGGCCGGAATCTATAACACGGTTGGCTTCAACGACGACACCCGCGCTTTCCCGTCAATACCCGCCAGACACGACCTCGCAAGGCGGGTCGACTGCAATTTTCTGGCTGGCCTGACGGCTCGGCATGTGATCGAGGTCGATCAGGCTGAAGAGATGGCTGTGGACCTCGCCTACAACCTGGTCAAGGAAGCGTACAGGCTGTAAGGTGGACGAACACGGACTGACACGGACGCACACGGACCGACCGACGTTCGCCTCTGTTGTGCCGACACTGGTCCGTGTTTGTCCGGTTTTGGTTCGTGCCGGTCAGTGTTCTCACTAGTGCGGGATCTGGAACCCGATGAGTTTCTTTCCCATCTCGCGCCGGCCGACTGGGGTCGACTGTTTGTAGATCTCCAGCCACTCACGGATTTTCGGAGGGTCGGCTTTGAGCACGTGACACACCCAGACAAAGCTGCCCGGATAATCGTCATCGAGCGAAAACCACTCGAGGGCGTCCTCTCGCCACGCGATGCACTCCTTGGATTCCTTACGGGAGGTGATGATGTCGCGAAAGGCCTGAATCAGGATGCCAGAGGCGAGCCTCCTGAGGGACGGCTCCGGTCCTTTCTTGGGGGGGTAAAGTCCTTCACTCGCTAAAGTCAGTTCCGTCATTTCCCTAAACCTCAAAGGCAGAAATTCGGTGGTGAATGACCGGCTTGCGAGCGCTGACGCTCAACCGGCCCTGCTTTGAAACGTGAACACAGTGTAGAGTCGTTCACGGGTCTCGCCTATCCGGTTATGTCTGTTAATCGCGTAGGATTCTGTCCGGTATCGGATGTGAGATGCGCGACCCGATTGTTCTAACAAAACGACCGCCCGGAGCGCTATCATCAAGGGGACCGACTTTTGCTACTCCAACACGCGGGAGGAGCTCTATGAGGAAGGCTCTGTTTTTATCGATCGTGGCGGTTCTCGCCGTCCTGCTCACCACATTCTTTACGGCGCACGGCGCCGCCCCGGCGCAAGGTTCCAGCGCGGAGATCCTGGCGGAGATCCAGGCGATGAGAGACCAGATCGCCCGACTGGAAGCGCGCGTTGCGGCGCTCGAGCAGTCGAGGGCCACGCCGCCCCAGGTTCTCCCATACCTCCGGCCGGGAGTTCCACCAATCGACCCGGACGGATACGGAAACATTCAGTTCCAACTGGTCCCGACTGGCCCCAAAGACAAGTGACAACTGACAACTGACAACTGACAACTGCCCACTGCGCACTGCCCGATGCGCACCGGCCGCTGGCCGCTGCCTTGTGGGTCCGACTTCCAAGTCGGACTGGCGGATTCGCTGTTCAGAATCCGCCGCTTTGCGGCGCTGGTGCTCTCGGTCAGCCGGTCAGCCGGTCAGCCGGTCAGTGCTTTACATGTTGTCCCAGTAGTCACGATCCAGTGACCGATACTGAATCGCCTCAGAGACGTCCGCTTGTCTGATGGATTCCGCGCCCTCGAGATCCGCGATGGTTCTGGCGACTTTCAGAATCCGGTCGTAGGCCCTGGCCGAAAAACCGAGCCGCTGGATGGCGGCCTCCAAAGTGGTTTTCGCTGCATCATTCAGCTGGCAGTACCGGCTGATCTCCTTCGGCCCCATCTGGGCGTTGCAGAAGATAACGGTCCCCGAAAACCGATTTAGCTGCACATCCCGGGCGCGCGAGACCCGTGCCTCGATGACTCTGGAAGGTTCCCCCCGGTGGGAACTCGTCAACTCTTTGTATTTCACCTCCGGAACATCAATGTGCAAATCAATCCGGTCGAGCAGAGGGCCGGAAATCTTGGCCAGATAGCGCTGGATGAGCGGCGGAGTACACCCGCACTGCTTTACCGAGCTGTTGAAGTAACCGCAGGGGCAGGGATTCATTGCCGCGGCGAGGGTGAAGTGGGCAGGGAAGGTCAGTGTGCGCGCGGCCCTGCTGATCGTGATCTCGCCGTCTTCAAGGGGTTGCCTGAGCACCTCCAGGACGTGGCGCTGGAATTCGGTCAGCTCGTCCAGGAAGAGCACACCGTTGTGGGCCAGAGAAACCTCTCCCGGACGCGGGTTGGACGTCCCGCCGACGAGGCCGGCGCTGCTGATCGTATGGTGCGGTGCGCGGAACGGACGGTTGATTAGAAACTGCCGATCGCCGCGCAGGAGCCCACACACGCTGTGGATGGCGGTTGTCTCGAGTGCTTCAGCGAAGCTCATTGCCGGCAGGATCGACGGGATGCGCTTGGCGAGCATGGTCTTCCCGGCGCCGGGCGGACCGATCATGAGGATGTTATGTCCACCTGCACACGCCACTTCGAGGGCGCGTTTGGCGCTCTCCTGGCCTTTCACATCGGCGAAGTCGGGCAGGCCGTCGGACTGGTGCCTGAGCAGCTCGGTCCGATCCACCGTCACCGGCGCGAACTCTGAGGCGCCCCCGTTGAGCAGGTGCAGTACCTGGGGCAGCGAATGCGCCGGGTAGACGTCGATTCCTTTGACAACCGCCGCCTCTTTCGTGTTGTCGGAAGGCAGCAAGAGTTTGCGAAAATTGCTTTTCTGCGCGTTCAACGCAACCGGCAGGCCGCCGCGGATCGGCCGCACCCGGCCATCGAGCGATAGCTCGCCGAGGATCAGCCAGTCCTGCAGATGATCCGCCATCAATGCTCCACCAAGGCCGAGGATCGCGAGGGCGATCGGCAGGTCGTAGCAACTTCCTTCCTTCTTGAAGTCCGCCGGTGCAAGGTTAACCGTGATGCTCCCAACATTCGGGAACTGGTAGCCGCAGTTGTGGATCGCGGCCCGAACCCGCTCCCCGCTTTCCTTGATCGCCGTATCCGGCAGGCCAACCACGTGATACTTCTTGGCGTCCTTGCCCCGGAGCGACAAGTCCACCTCGATGTCGATCACCTGGGCTTGGATCCCGAGAACCGAAGCGCTGTGCACCTTCAATAGCATCTGCTCCTCCTGCTTGCGCAATAAGCCGTCCATAGCTACTAACGCTCAAGCAGGAAAAAGTACGAGAAAAAATGAAGGGGAAAGCTGACTTTCTTGGAGGCCATCACACGAAAAGGTGGAGTCGAAGAGTCGCATTGGGCAGTTGGCTGGTGGATCAACATGCTGTGATTGGCATGCCTAAAACGCCGAATGATTAACGCGCATCGCCACTCCATGCTACAGTTTTGATAACTTCTTATCTCATCACACCATAGCCCGGCCGAACGGGAGCGGTAGAACCGAGGGGAGGGACAACTGTGGGACAACTCGTAGGGATTCTCTGGGAGCTCGCCAACCCATACGGGATCGAGATCGACCAGGCTAACGATGCCTGGCACTCCGGGCACGTCACTGATGTGCCACTGGGAACTGCTCGGAACTCCGCCGGCCAACGTCGTCATTGCGTCCGTTGCCTCTGTAACGGGAGCGACGATCTTCGTCGGGACTGCAGACGCCCGGATATTCGCCTTTGACAGCAGGCAAGGCACATCGATCGAGACTCCGATCGACCTGCCGAAGCCACGGTTTTCTCGCCCCTGGTCTTCTCGCCCTGGCTTTCTCAGGGGAGTCGGTGGGTACAGACGGTATATGAACAGTGTCCCCTACTGTTTCCCGCATTCGCCTACGCCACCGGTGTGCGGAGCTTGACGACACGCGGCTGGACCAGCCGGTCGAAATCCTTGTACGAAAGCTTCATCAATTCGATGTGGCTCCCGGCATTGAAGGCGATCTCCTGATCGTCGGTCAGGACTTCGGCCACGTAGACGTCCATACCGTACAGGTTCCCGAACGGAGGCATCGCGCCGAGCTCGCAGTCGGGAAACAGTTTCCGGAATTCGCCCTCGGTGGCCAGCTCGACTCTCTTAGCTCCCAGGGCCTCGGCCAGAAGTTCGAAATTGATGCGGTAGGAAGCGGGCAGAACCACCATCGCCATCTGCCCGTCGATTTTCACCATGACGGTTTTCGCCAGCTCCTTGCCTGGGATGTGAGCCGACGCGGCGATCTCCTGAGCGGTGAAGGCCGGCGAATGACGGATACTGACGTACTTGACATTCTCGCGGTCAAGGAATTCTTTCAGCTTTGTTACGGGCATCGCGCACCTCCTGAAAGAAAGAGTGGGATCTTTGCCCTGATGTTACCGCCGCCGCCCCTCCGGTTACAAGCGCCGGGGGAGAGCGTGTCGGCCTCGGCGGGAATCTGCGATAATCGGGCTGTTGTGGCCCAATCGATCAATCGGCTGCTCGAAGCTGTCCGTGGACGTCCTCCGCTGCGCTACGCCATCTCCAGCCGAGTTCTCATTCCTGGCCGGGATTCTGCCGGGTACGTAGCGGCCCTGTTTCGGACGCCTGCCGATCTTGTCCAATTGCGCGAAAAAGATTTGGACCGCGAAGCTCTCCGTCCCTTGGTGAAGGCGGGTGTTACCGCCGCCCGCGAAACCGGTCGCCTCTTGCTCGTCAACTCCGAACTTTCGCTCGCGTTGGAAGAGCGGGCCGATGGTGTGCACCTGCCCGGCGGCGGGTCCGTCATCGATGCCCTGCGCGCCCGGAACCGAAGCGGACTAGATCGGTTTCTGATCGGGAAATCGGTTCACAGTGTTGAGGAAGCAGTTGTCGCGTGTGGAGACGGGGCCGACTATCTTCTGCTCGGTCCCGTCTTCCCTCCGATTTCTAAAGTCTCGAGCACGGCATTGGTTGGGCTCTCGGGGCTTCGGGAGGCGGTCGGGCGAGTATCAGTGCCGATCTTCGCGCTGGGCGGGATCGACGAGGGCAATGAGGCCCAAGTTCTGGCAACCGGGGTCATCGGGATCGCAGGGATCAGCTGGGTGCTGGGCTACCTGAGGTAGAAGCTGCGCACGCAGCGAGGGTGTTGACAATGTCAACTCTTCTATTGATTGGGCGGATAGACCGGCGAGTTCCCGGCGGAGGGCGAGATCGAATGGAGCCGCGCACGACAGCGAGAGAAGCGAGCGAGTAAGCGGACCACCTGACTGGCTCCACTGCTTCGTGTTTAAATGTCTCGACTTAGCGAATGATTGGTGGTCCGCTTACTCTCGCTCACTGCCGTTCGCTTTCGTGCGCGGCTCCATTCGATCTCGCCCTCCGCCGGGATCAGCCCATAACAAGTCCGTCAATATCTGTGGGCCGAACGCACTTCTCCGACCTTATGCAACACCCTCGCTGCGTGCGCGGCTCCGAAAGACAGGTGGCCAGCTCTCACCCGTGCGGTTTCATGCCTACGGCCCAACGGGCATCCCACCCCCGGACGTCGACGTGCACGAACGGGCCGTGCGCTTTGGTTTTTGCGTACCGTCCCAGCCCACCGAGCAATTCCCGATATTCGGGGCTCCGGTCCATCTCTTCGATCACCGCTGACAGCACTGCCGTGTCGCGATGATCTATCCGGCGATCCTGGTTGAGGTCGTCCATCACCCCGTCTGCCGGGCTTTGGTCGACGAAAATGTCGGCTGCGTATCCGAACTGGTGCATGCTGAATTTCACATTCCCCAGACCGCTGTTGTAAACGGGCGTGCGATAGCCGCTCATCACATGAAAGCCCTCGACCGCGTAGCCCCGGCGGTTCAACTCCTCGAGGATGAACTCGAGCTTAAGAACCAGCTTCTCGTTGAGGACGAGGTATTTCGGGTAGCTTGAATCTTGCTTGCACAGGAATTGCTTGAGGCGGAAGTTCGGCGAAATTAAGCTGTTTTCGTTCTCAGGTGTCACCTCGACAAAACCGGTCGGCCGAGTATAAACCGGGTTGTTCCCCAAAGGGTTTGCCGGATACGACCCGATCGGGTAGCCGTTCAACTTCTTCCCTCTGATGAGGGAGTAAGGCGTCATCACGAGGAAGTTGACTCTTACTTCTTCTCCACGCGGTTCCTGCCTGATTGTCAGGGTGGTGGTCCCGGATTGCACCGGAGCGGTCCAGGTCCAGTTTGCCTGGCCGTTCGTTGTCACGACTCCTCCGGTCGCGCTGACCCGATACAAAACCGGACTCTCGGACCCCGAGCTTGCTACTCCAAAGGAAACGCGCTCTCCCGGCGCCACCGGAACCGAAACAATGTTGTATGGCGAAACCATGTCGCGGACCCGAACCGAAAACTCTGCCCGGTCGGAGGCGACTGGCTGCAGCTGGTTCTCCAGTTGGGGGACAGCAGGTATGTCGGGCTCTGTCTTGGCGAAAACCCGCGCCTGATCCCGGAAGGCCAGGCCGACGGCCACGACCATCAGCAAAATCATTACGAAGAAATAACTTCTATCCTTCATGCCAAGAAGCGACAGCTCCTTTCAGCTGACAGCTGACAGCTGACAACTGACAACTGCGCACTGCCCACTGCCCACTGCGCACCGCCTACTGCCAAGGCTAGAGCAGCGCCTGCGGATAGACAAGACTGCCACCGGGGGCACCACCGACCGTCTGTCCCGGGCGCGCTGCGGGTCAATCGGCAGTGAGCAGTGCGCAGTGGGCAGTGCGCAGTTGCTTTAGTCTTCCACCCTTTCCAGCAGTGAGCGGCAATGCTTTTGGGCTTCAGCCGAGCCGCTTGTCTGCGGAGGCATTATGCTGAACATCTTCTTGTCCTGGTCGTACAGATCCTCTCGGAAAGACACGGTTCCGTTTTCCTCGACCCAGCAGGTCCAGTAGAGGATGTACACGGGCATAGGCTTGGGTAACTTAATCGTCTTTTCCTCGTTGGTTGTGGCGGCTTCCCGGAGGCTATCCGGGTTCCACTCTGACTTGCCCTCGAGCACCCAGGCCGCCAGCTCGTACGGCTTGGACACCCGGACACACCCGTGGCTGAAATCGCGCTTCCGCCGATGAAACAGCTGTTGGGCTGGGGTGTCGTGGAGGTAGACGTCGAACTCGTTTGGGAAAATGAACTTGATCTTCCCGAGTGAATTGTCCTCCCCCGGCTGTTGACGCAACCGATAGGGAAAATCCTCCTCCGGATCCAGCGACTCCCAGTCGATTTCAGCGACGTCCACTACCTCCTTCGTTTCCATCGACACCACCTCGATGCCATTTCGGCTGAGGTACGCGGGGTCAGTCATCAGCGCCGGCAGTATCTCTTCTTTCGTGATGCTCTCGGGAATATTCCAGGACGGATTCAAGACCAGGTACTTCATCTTCTGGCTGAAAAGGGGTGTGGGCTTGTATTCCTGCCCCACCACGACCGGCATTCGCAGCGCGGTTTTTCCTTCCTCAACCGCCTGCAGCTCGAACGCAGGCACGTTCACCATGATATACCGGTCTCCGAGAGTTTTCGGCAGCCAGCGCCACCTCTCGAGATTGATCTCGATTTGCCGGATTCTGCTCTCGAGCGGGACATTGAGCGCGCTCAGAGTGAGTCCGTCCACCTTTCCGCTTGGAGTCAGCCCGTGCCGAGACTGAAACTTCTTGATGGCCGCAGCCAGGCTCTCGGGGTTGTCGACGTCCGAGCTATGCAGGTTACCAGTTGCGGCGAGTCGCAGCTGGAGGTTCGCCAAGTCACGCGCATCCTTGACGGATGGCCAACCGCCTCGTGACTGCAGTCGCCGATAATCGGCGAGCGCTTGCTTCAGCCGCTGGTACTGCTCGTGGCTTGGCAGGAGCTCTGCGAGCGCCTCCCGGATCGTCCCGCTGTCCAGCGCTTTCTGGAGCTGATCATCCATTCTGATCGAATCCTGGCTGGTGTCCCATTGCGGACGGGCGTACCCGTTGGTCAGGTGGGCGCCGTAGGTCACCAGGGCATATGTCAGCGCGAGGTCAAGCTGAGCAAGCCTTTTTGCCCCCTCCTCGTCTTCGAGATCGTCCGTCTCGTAGCCGCCCGTGTGGAGGCGGGAAAGAAGGCTCAAGCTGTAATTGCCCGGGTCGAGGCCTTCCTGATCGGCTCGGCAAAAAGCGCCGACAAGCTCTTCGATCGAGAGATTGTCGCCGCTCACCCAGGCCGGTCTGTACTCGCGCTTGACGTAGAACCGCTGGAGAGTCGTCCAGACCCGCTTGCTCCGCTTTCGACCTTCGGTGATGTACTTCGGCGGGTTGCCGGCGACGACCTCCTGCTTGATCGCTTCTTCAATCTGAATATCCGAAGGCATCTGCCGGCACGAGGCGGCGAAAAGGATGAGTGCAATGGAAAGGAAACCCAAAACCCGACGTGCAAACCGATATTTCATGCTCCATTGGGAAGAGGGAACCGAGGGCAGATAGTTTCAGACTAAGTTGCCAGATCCTATGGACTTCGCCTGCTTTTGTCCTTGAGGTCTTTGGTGTCCTTGAGGTCCTTGGGGCCCGGCGCCCGTCGATGGGGCTGAAGAGCGGCTTGCTATACTGAACTGTCGGGTAAATTCAAAACATGGGTCTATGGGAGCTTTTGACGAATTCGAGGCGCAGCCTGGTCCAGGCGAGCATGCCTCGTCGAACCTTCGCTGACGTGATTCTTCCCGAGACTACCAGGCAGTCTCTGGAATTCGCACTCAATCAAATCGAAAAACACGAGCTGATTTTCCAGACGTGGGGCCTTGGGGAGCGCCATCCGCAAGGAACCGGCCTTGCTTTCGCCTTTGCCGGTCCCCCGGGGACCGGGAAGACCATCTGCGCCGAGGCGCTGGCAAATGCACTGGGCAAGCGCCTCCTGGTCGTCCGCTATTCCGAGCTGGAGTCGATGTGGGTCGGCGAGACGGGCAAGAACGTGAGCGCATTGTTCAGAATAGCGGCGGAACAAGACGCTGTTCTGTTCTTCGACGAGGCTGATGCCATCGCTTCTCGCCGGTTCTCCTCGCTTAACTATGGTTATGAACGCGAGGCAAACGCAGTCGTGAACGTCCTCCTGGCGGAGATCGAGGAGTTCCCCGGTGTCACGATTTTCGCGACCAATCTGGCTGCGAATTTCGACCCGGCTTTCGAGCGACGAATCAGAACACACATCTTGTTTCGCCTGCCCGGCGTACTCGAGCGGGAACAGATCTGGAAAGTCCAGCTCCACGCGGGCAAGACTCCGCTGGCCCCGGACGTCGATTTTCGCAAGCTTGCAGAACAGTACGAGGTCAGTGGCGGGGATATCAAGAATGCTGTTTTGAAGGCCGCGCAGATGGCAAGCTTGGAGCCGATCGAGGACGCCCAAAAGCAGATCCACCAGCGGCACTTCGAGGCGGGGATGCAGGAAGTCCTTCGAGCGCGCGAAGTGATGGGCCAATCACTGTTCGGAGAAGACAGCGCACAGAGTTTCTCGGCCTTGTTTGCCCAGCAGCACCTGGCAGAGGCTCAGGAGTCGCTGAAGGAGCGCGTCGAGCAACTCGACGAACGGCTCGCCAGCTCCGAAGCCGAGCTGAAAAACAGTATCGACCAATTGCAGAAGGGGCTCGTCCGGGCGCGTCTGCTGAATGCCGGTCTGGCCCTTTTCGGGGCCGCCATGGCTATCGCTTTGATCATCACCATTTACTGACCGCGTTGACAAATCTTTACGCCGGCATGACTCGTTTTTACCGCCGTTAGTGGATCCCCGCACGTATTAATAAGCAGAGACCGAAAACAACGGTCCGGAAGAAATGATTATGGAGGCATACAGTATGAAGAAATTCACAGTGGTGATCACGGTCGTAGTGCTGATGGTCGCGTTCGGGATGTCTTTCGCGGCGCAAGGACCGGGCGGACGGCGCGGCGGCGGGCCGTTTGGTGAGTTCGGGAATGGGGCTCCTCTGTTGGGCTACATTGCTCGTCATCTCGACCTGACCGATGAGCAGAAGGCAGAAGTAAAGAAGATCGCCGAGGCAGAGCGGGCGATGATGCAGCCGATTCACGAGCAGATGCGCAAGAATCGAACCGCGCTGCAGGAGGCGACCAAGGACGGGCAGTTCAACGAAACCGAAGTCACGCAGTTGGCTCAGGAGCAAGGTCAGCTGATGGCCCAGATGATCGTGTCCCGGGAACGAGTGAAGTCCCAGGTGTACAAGATCCTCACGCCCGAGCAGCGCGAGAAGTTGGCGGAAGTTGGCGATCGGCTCAGAGAAAGAGGTGCGCGCCCAATGCGGCAGGGCCGCGCTGGTCGCGAGTAAGGTAACCTGGAACTGACAACTGACCACTGACCAGTGACAACTGAACCACCGACCGACCTGGTAGAGAATTTTAGCCAGTCGGTCGGTCCCTGTTTTTATCCTCGGGCGTGTGGCTCCGGCCTTTCGTGCCGGTACTCGCGAACCACCCGAACGGCATTGGCTTCGGGTCGGATCTCAGTTCCAAAATTGGAGGCCCAGACCTGCGTAAACTCCGCCCCGATCAAGATGATCATTGACGAGTAGTAAATCCACACGAAGACGATCGCCAGAGACGCAGCCGCTCCATAGGCACTCACCGGATCGCTGTTTCCCAGGTAGAGACCGATCAGGGTTTTACCGGCGACGAACAGCACGGCCGTGAACAGCGCGCCCACCGCAACATCGCGCCATTCCAGAATCGCGTCGGGAAGGAACTTGAAAATCCCGGCGAAGAGCAGACCGATCACCACCAGCGATACTCCAAAATTCAACGCCTGCAGGAATGCCGATGAGATCGCGTTCGGAAAGAAACTGGCGACGTAATCGCCGAATGCCGAAACGGCTGCGCTGACCACGAGTGAGACGAGCAGTAGAAAAGCGACAACGAGGATGAGGCCCAGTCCGAGGATCCTTTTCGAGAGAAAGTTCTTCACCCCACCCTGTTGAGGATCGGGCTCGACTCCCCAAGCACGGTTTAGGGCTGACTGGAGCTGAATAAACGCTCCGGTTGCTCCGAGGAGGATGGCAGCCAATCCGAGCAGCGTGCCTGCCAGTCCTCTCCCGGGTGAAGAATTGACGTGCTCGAGCATGGATCGAACCGCTTCGGTACCCCGCGCCCCAATCAGGTTGCTGATCTGCTTCTCGACTTCACCCTGAACGTCGCTCGGATCCAGAAACAAGCCGGTCACCGTCAGGACGAGATAGAGAAGGGGTGGAAGGGAGAAAACGGTGTAGTAAGACAACGCGGCTGCCATCGTCGTGCAGTCGTCATTGACAAACTCGTTAGCGGTATTCTTCATTACAGTCCAAACCTTACTGATCATGCGGCAACTCCAGGGAAGAAAAGGGAATTTCGAAGGGACGGTCTTATATCAATTGTAGGATCGCGGTTCCCAAGAGGCAATGGACAGCGTCCCTCCCCGGCCGCCGCGCACGAAGCGAGGGTGTTGGAAATGTTCACTCTTCTATTAATAGGCGGCTCCATTCGATCTCGCCCTCCGCACGACATCAGCCCATAACAGGTCCGTCAATACCTGTGGGCCGAACGCACTTCTCCGACCTTATGCAACACCCTCGCTGCGTGTGAAGAGACCGGCCATGCGCGGTTGTTAGATGGACCTCTCAGCGGGACTTTTTCCCTGAGTCGTTAGCGGGTGTTCTATCATATAGTTAGCTGTGGTCACTCAGTGTTGCATTTTGGAAGGCTGACGTCTAAATGGAAGGAAACCGGTTTCTCGCTGTCTGCCTCGGACAGCATGCCGATTCAACTCCGGTTTGGTTCATGCGCCAGGCAGGGCGTTACCTCGAAGAGTACCGCCGATTGCGCGAGCGCTATGGAATGCTCGAGTTGTGCCGAACGCCGGATCTCGCCGCTGAGGTAACCCTCCAGCCGATTCGGCGCTTCGATTTGGATGCGGCAATCATATTCGCCGACATTCTGCTTCCCCTCGATGCCATGGGCGTCCGGTTCGATTTTGCCCGTGGCGAAGGTCCCGTCATCGAGAAGCCGGTTCGGACCCCGCGCGATGTACGAGACCTCCTGGTCGACGGTGCCGAGTCCAGGCTCGAGTATGTCTACCAGGCGATCGATATTGTCCGCTCGAAGCTCCCTGCGCGAACCGCCCTCATTGGATTCGCGGGCGCTCCCTTTACCGTCGCCAGCTACATGATCGAAGGGGGGCACTCACGCCACTTTGTCGCTACCAAACTGCTCATGTACGAGCAGCCGGACACGTGGGACCTGCTGATGAAGAAGATCGCTCAGGTAACGACCGGCTATCTTCTCAAACAGATCCAGGCAGGCGCCCAGGTGGTTCAGTTGTTCGACAGTTGGGTCGGATGTCTGTCTCGCCAAGACTACCTTGATTTCGTTTTCCCCTACTCGCGCAGCATCCTGTCGGAGATCAGGAAGACCGGCGTCCCAGCCATTCATTTCGGGACTGGCACCAGCGCCTTTCTCGACGCGATGCACAAGGCGGGATCGACCGTACTTGGGGTCGATTGGAGAATCGAGCTTGCGGATGTCTGGAAGTGGCTGGGCGACCGAACCGTGTTGCAGGGCAATCTTGACCCGGTGGCTCTGCTGGGTCCGAAGGACGTCCTGGCGGAGCGTGTCAATCGGATTCTCGATCAGGCCGGGGGACGCCTGCACATTTTCAATCTCGGGCACGGCATTCTTCCGCAGACCCCGCTGGACAGTGTCGAGTTGGTCATCGAGTTGATCCGAAAGAGAGACTAGGACGATGACTACGAAGACGCAGCCGATGAGCGCCGAGCCGACTGGAGTTCTGCTGATGGCCTACGGGGGCCCTGCCTCGCTTGACGAAGTCGAGCCGTATGTTATGGACGTGCGCGGCGGCCGGCCCCTTTCCCCAAAAATCCTTGAGGAGATCAAAGATCGATACCGACGTGTCGGGGGCAGATCACCCCTGCTCGAGATCACCCAGAGCCAGGCGATTGCCATCGAAGAGGCGCTCACGCGCCGAGGCGTGTCTAACAGGACCTTCGTGGGAATGCGTCACTGGTATCCCTATATCAAGGATGCGGTCAGGGCAATCGCAGACAGCGGCCTCGATCGTGTGGTCGCGATTTGCATGGCGCCTCACTACTCCAATGTCAGCGTGGGGGCCTACTTTAGTCAGTACCAGGCGGCCCTCCGGGATCTTGATGTCGGCTTCAAGACGGTTTACGTGAACAGCTGGCACGACAACGCGGATCTCATCCAGGCGTTTGCAGACCGCGTGACCGAGGCATTGGCTCTCTTTTCTCCCGCCGAACGCCGGGGATTGGTCGCGGTTTTCACGGCTCACAGCCTGCCGCTGCCCCGGTTGACTCCCGACGACCCGTATGACGGCCAGCAGCGGGAGACGGCGGCACTGGTCGCCAAGCGGGCCCGTCTGGAGAACTGGTCCTTCGCTTACCAGAGTCAGGGATACTCGCAGGAACCGTGGTTGGGTCCGCGAGTCGAGGAGAAGCTCCGTGAGCTGGCCGGAGCTGGTGTTCCGGCCGTCCTGATTATTCCGACGGGCTTCGTCTGCGATCACATCGAGGTCCTTTACGACGTGGATATCGCTTTTCGGGAACTCGCCCAATCGCTTGGTATCCACCTGGAAAGGACCCGTTCTCTGAACGACGATCCGTTGTTCATCAAGGCCGTGGCAGGTACGATCCGGCTGGCACTGAGTGCTTCGGTCTTCGCACAGTTGAATGAGAAGGACAAAGAATCGGCGACCTGACCAAATCTCCCCTATGATTGCTCAACCCTTTTTGGCTAAATTCCATCTAATGAAACGAGTGATGAAGAAGGAAGTCGTTTCAGCGGTTGTCGTCTGCCTGTTTTTGAGTGCGGCTGGTCCACTCGGATTGACCCTCACTCTTCGGGCGGGGGATTGTTCCAACCTGCTGAGCGATCAAAAGTTGCCGGTGGAGCTGAAGACCAGGAAGAAGGCGTTGCGAGCCCAATGGGAGCAGGTGGACAAGGTCCTGGTGACCACCGGGGAGGCAATCAAGGGGAAGGAATGCACCGTCCGGTTCGACGAGTTGTTCACGTCCAAAACCGGAGAGGTGCTTTTCCCGATCACCCACGTTGTCATGAAACATGTCCCGGAGCAGGTGCTTGCGGGCCTGAACGTTTACGATTCGGCAGGTGAGATGGTCGGTCAATACGAAGGCCGGGTGCCCCATGAACGGTCCGGCGGACTGTACGGGCAGAGCCGGTCCATCACGCTTTACTCGTTTCAGTACAGGAAAGACGGCGAGTTGCACTCGCTTGGTCGTCGGCTTCTGAAGGACGATTACTTCGTTCGATGGTCGGATATCAAGTCGCAAACTGCGTTGCTGGGACAAGGTGCGCATGTGCAGGACAGAAAGTGAAGAACAACTGAAGTGTTTTACATAGCATTAAGTCATCATTCAAAAAAGAGCGGACCCATCTTGGCCACGGCCTTAGCGATATTGGTGGTCTTGTTCATGGGTGCCACTGCATCTTATGCAGGGGTCAGGCACGGCCAGAACGACACCGCGTCGGTGCCGTCCGGAACGACCCTGAAGGTGCGTCTTCAGGACGGTCTGAGCACTCAGAAGAATTCGAAGGGCGATGAATTCCGCGCGATCGTTCTCGAAGAAGTGCGGTTGGACAGCGACCACGTGATTCCCAAAGGGACACAGCTGACCGGCCGCGTACTGAATGCGAAGCGGGCAGGCAGGATTGCCGGGCGCGCCTCACTGCGGCTCAAGTTCGATACGCTCCGGCTGCCCGATGGTGGCGGGTTGAGCGTAGAAACGTCGGTTCTGTCGGTGAAAGACCCGGATTGTCGCGTGCGTGGCGAAGAAAACACCATCGAGGCTCTCGGCGGTCGTGGTAAGGATGCCGGCGCCGTTGCCGTCGGTGCCGGAACCGGCGGCACAGTCGGCGCGATCGCAGGCGGAAAGAAGGGCGGGATCATCGGAACCGCCACCGGCGCCGCTATCAGCCTGGCCGGGGTCCTCGGCCGCCGTGGACGGGATGTCGAATTGGGTTCCGGGACGGAGATGACCCTCCGACTGAACCGAGAAGTGGCCGTTCCATTGGCGTCACTGCGCTAGGCTTATGACCTTTTGACGTTGAAGACGTGCGCCTGGTGCGGCTCAAGTAACACGTTCAACCCGAGTGATTCCGTTTCGGATCTGTCTCGCACGAACCGTTCGCCCGTGATTTCGTCGACAAGCAGGTAACTGGTCTCCGGTGATTTCGGCTGCGCGCCTCCTCTTTTTCGGGTCACCTTGTCGACCTCCGGAGGCTGGAAGCGGATTCTCCCTTGTGCCCACCCGGAACTCAGGTTCACGACTATCAACGCCGTTTCTTTGTTGAAGGTGTGCAGGCAAGAGACCAGGTGCTGCGCTGTTCCGTCACCGACATCCGTCGCCTCCAGGAGCGTCCAGTCTCCATCTCGAAACACCGGTTTGCGGAACAGAGCGAAAACCTCGGAGTACAGAGCTTCGATCTGGCGATCACCCAAGCCTCCGGCTGCCCGAACGAGCTGCACCGGGATTCTGACCGTGCGACCTTCCAACTGACCCTGGTGAAACAATTTGCACCCCGGGACCGAGAACAGCAGAACCAAGGCGGCGCGCAGCCGCTCCGGTCCGAAGGCGGCTAACGCCCGCGTCTCGTCATGGTTCTCGAGAAACCGGACGAGCCGGGCCTGGAAGGCCCCGTCGGCGCGCAAGTGCGCGTTGATGTCGGTCGCCGACTTCCAGCGAACTCTGTCGTAAAAGACCTTATCGTATGTGGCGCTAAACCCGAGTTGCTGTAGTTTCCACTCGGTATTCCAGTAAGCTTCGGCAATCCAGAGAAGCTTCGGCGACGAACCGATGATTTCTTCCCAGAATTCGGTCGGATGGGCGCCTGCCGGCACAATGCCCGCCCAGGTTCGGCTGAAGACTTCGTTGAGCCCGAGCATCGCCATGTCACACCGAAATCCGTCGCAGAAGTCACTCAGCTTTCGAACCAGCCGCTTGATCGCCCCCCTGTAACTCGCGGAGAAATAGTTGAGCTGCAGGGTGTCATTCCACGGAGGGAAATAGGGATCCCGGCCCTTGGCAAAGAAACGTGTATCTGCGGCCGTTGTAACTGGGAAGAACAATTCGGGATGCTCGTGGGCGTTCGCTTCCGTGCCTTGCAGGTAGTTGCTCGGGTTCTTCTTGACCCACGGGTGATCGATCCCTGTGTGGTTTGGGATCAGATCGAGAATGAGGCCGGCCCCCCGCCGGTCCAATTGCTGCCTGGCCTTCTCGAGGGCGTCCCAGTCACCCACGGCCGGGTCCGGATCATAAGCCTGGATCGAATAAGGTGACCCGGCGATGTCGTCGTCCGACCAGCCCGGCAGCGCCTCGTTGTAAGCGCCGAACATCTCGGTCGCCTGCTGGGCGATCTTCCTACCCGCCACGCTGCGCTTCCAGACGCCCATCAGCCAGACGTAATCGAATTTGTACTTCTTGATCTTGTCCCATTCACGGCTGGGGACAGTCCCCAGGGTGATCCTCTTGGAATATTTGTCGGAGAGCTCCTGCAGCCAGAGAACGGTGTTGATTTCGTAGAGAGTCGGGTTTGCGATCACGCTCTTTCCTCCCAGTCGAATCCTTCATAGTACCACCCGAATCACCCATCCGCGACCCACCGCGCACTCCGCGGAAGGCGCTCCGTTTGCGCTTCGGGGGAACCATCGCGCACTCCGCGAAAAACGCTCCGTTTGCGGTTCTGTTATGCTCGGCGACCCGGAGTGTCAGCCTCCAAGGTCGTCGACACTTACAGAACCGCAAACGAAGCGTTTTTCGCGGAGTGCGCGGATAGCGCGAGCGGGTTCACCGGCGTTAGAATGGCATTGACGACACGGCTCAACTACTCAAGGAGACGCACATGAAGCTCAGACTTGCTCTATTGTCTCTCATAACCACCTTCTTGTTGATGATTGCACCGGTGGTCGCGGCCACGGACGTCAAGGAAGAGACTGAACGCGCGCAAAACGCGGCCGCGGTCCTCGACGAAATCATGAAAACGCCGGACAAGGGCATTCCCAAGGAACTGCTCTTGAATTCACACGCAATCGCCGTGATCCCGCACGTTGTGAAAGGTGCGTTCGGTGTAGGCGGTCGCTTCGGCAAGGGGCTGATCGCGGCTCGAACCAGTACCGGAACATGGGGGACCCCCGCGTTCGTGGACTTGAGTGGAGGCAGCTTTGGGTTTCAGATCGGAGTATCAGCGACCGACCTGGTCCTTGTCTTTACGGACAAAGGCGGGTTGAAGGGACTTCTGTCCGGGAAGCTGAAGTTCGGCGTGGACGCTGCGGCCGCCGCTGGGCCGGTTGGGCGGACCGCCGAAGCCAGCACGGACGTCAAGCTGAAATCTGCGATTTACTCCTACTCGCGCAGTAAGGGCCTGTTTGCCGGGGTATCGCTCGACGGCGCCGTGATGAGCATCGACGATAGCGCCAACCACAAGGTCTACGGAATCGGCGTCACCGGTACAGACATACTTGTGACCGGCAAGGTGAAGGCCAGCGGCACGGCGGAACCCTTTCGAGCTTCGCTGAGTCGTCACGCCGCCCGCCTCAAGAAGTAACAGGGTACCTGCATTCGTGAATGGAGAACTCCAAATTACTGGATTTCGTCGCGGTTAATCCAGTGACTTGACGTCCGGGTTGCCTCCCGCCTCCCGTCTTCCTCTTCGGGTGGCCCGCACCGGGCGTGATAAAATTGCGTAAACCGTGACGGACATTTCAACCTATGCCCTTGCAATAATCCTCGGTGTCGGGATTTTCGGAGGACTGTTGGGAGGTTTGCGATTCCTCTATACCCGACGTGTGCGCTCGGCTGCCCGCGCGATACATAAGCTCGAGCTTCGGGAGCATGAATTCCAGGGCGCCGAAGGCGAAGAAACGGAGCTGCCGGAAGAAGATGACCTGATCAAAGGGCCTGCCCTGTACGGAATCCCGTACCTCGCGTGGATACTGACGTCACTGCTGATCCCCGCCGCCTTCGCCATTATTTTCCTTGTGAACCTCGTGGGCCCCTACCCGGTGCCACAAGTCGGGACGCAGGCCTGGCTAGTCTACCGTGCGCCTTCGACCTTCGTGTACGACGGGCGCGTGATCGTCAAGGATCAGGTCCTGATCGCCAAGCACGAGCGGGTCGAAGAGGCGGACGCGCGACTTGTCAAGGAAGCCCTCCGACAGAAGCATCAGGTCAACCGCGGCGAGGCTTGGGGCACCCTGCTGCTGCTGACGATCTTCTCCACCATCCTGCTTTACCACATCAACATCCTGTACCCGAGCAGCACGGAGAAGAATCGAAACCTCATCCTGATCTACCTGGTCCTCCTGGTGGTCCTGGCGACAGCCAAAATCTCGAGCTTCTACGGGTTGTTCTCTCCGTATCTTATTCCGGTTCCATGGGCCGGGATGCTGATCGCCATCTTCATTAATCGGCGCATTGTCCCGTTGACGATGCTGATCACGGTGATTTTCGTGTCGGTCGCTTCGGGATTTGACTCTCAGGTATTCCTCACCCTGCTCGCCGGAGGCCTGCTTCCGGGTGCTTGGGTGCGAAAAGCAAGAAAGCGCAGCCAGGTGATGCTGGAGGCGTTGGTTCTCGGCGTTGTCATGGCGTCTGTGTCGATGTGCTTTTCATTGGTCGCTGGCCGCTCTCCGTCGATCCTCTCGCCGGAAACGGTCGCCTCTTTCACCAATGGCCTGATTTCAGCCTTGATGGTTCTGGTCTTCCTCCCGTTTCTCGAGATGCTGCTGGACCTCGCTTCCCCTTTCCGCCTGATGGAGTTGCTTGATCTGAATACTCCGCTGCTCAAGGAGTTCTTCTTCAAAGCTCCGGGGACTTACCAACACACGATGGTTGTCGCGAACATCGCGGAAGCGGTTGCGAACGAGATCGGAGCCAATGGATTGCTCGTTCGAGTCGGGGCTTACTATCACGACATCGGGAAGATGTTCCACCCGGAATACTTCATCGAGAACCAGCCGGAAGGGAACAATCCGCACGATCGGTTGGGACCAGTTGCCTCTGCGGCAGCCGTGCGCTCGCATGTCATCCTTGGGGTGAAGCTGGCCCGTCAGATAGGTCTTCCGCGGATGGTCATTGATTTCATCCCGGAACACCACGGCACCGCGACGATCGACTACTTCTACTACAAGTCGAAACAGCTCGAGTCGGAGATCAAATCAGAGAAGCTCTTCAAGTACCCGGGCCCCCGCCCGCAGAGCCGGGAAACCGCGATTCTCATGATCGTCGACTCGGTGGAAGCCGCATTCCGGGTGGTGCAGAGCCGCGACCAGGAAACGATCAGGGAACTGGTGCGGAAGATCGCCAATCGGAAAATGGAGCAGGGCGAGCTCGACCGATCGGGACTAACGATCGGTGAGCTCAAGAAGGTAATCGATACACTGACCCATGTCCTCAAAAGCTCCGCTCACCCGCGAGTCAAGTATCCCGAAGAGGAAAAGCCCGAGGACAAAAAGCCCGAGGACAAAAAGCCCCACGAGTCGGAGCAGACCCCGCCGAAGAAAACCAGCAGCGTCCGATTCTTCTCGCGGTGAAAAACAGACAAGGAGACGGAGAGACTGGGAGACAAGGAGACTGGGAGACTGGGAGACTGGGAGACAAGGAGACTGGGACAAAAAGCGGAATGGTATAGCTTGGCCGCCTGGCCGCTTTGACCGTGATGCGCCTGCTGTCGGCTCCTCCGCGCTCGCGCTCGTGATCGTAATCGTAATCGTAATCGTAATCGGCCTTTTCGGATGACCCGCTCTCCTTGTCTCCTTGTCTCCTTGTCTCCCAGTCTCCTTGTCTAGGTTTCGAGCGTGGTCTTCTTGGCAGGCGGGGTGCCTTCTGCAAAGCGACGCGGGCTAAAAGCTGGAGGAATGATCTCGGCCTCGCGATCGAGAATCTGCTCGGCGCACAGCCTCCCCACTTCCCAGCTGGACCCCATTCCGTGGCCTCCCAGCCCCGCCGCCCAGAAGAAGTTCTCCAGGGCCAGGTCCCAGCCGAGGGCGAAGCAGCCGTCCGGGGTCTTTGTCCGGAAACAGGACCAGGTTCGAACCTGAACTGCTTCCCGTAACGCAGGCAGTTGTGCCCATATGAGCTGAGCCAGATCCTCGGCGATTTCCGGCTCCACGGTTGGCTCGAGGCTGGAACAGCGCTGCTCATCGCAGATACTGAACAGAAGATTGCCTGACTCCCTGCGGAAGTAGAAGCTCCTGTCGAAGTTCCAGACAAACGGCCAGTCCCGCGATATCGGCCCCGCGTTTCCGAGAACGAAAAGGTGACGTTTGAGCGGATTCAAGGGGAGGGAAGTCGCTCCGGCAAGGGTCGCTACCTCCGGGGCCCACGCGCCGGCGGCGTTAACGAGTGTGTTCGCTTCGATCGTGCCTTGCGAGCTCCGGATCTGGAAGGGACCGTCGCCGGATACCTCCTCGACCCGACAGCTGAGATTCAGCTTCACGCCGCGCTGCTGTGCTTCGTGCAAGTAAAAATTCAGCAGCGCCGCGATGTCGATCACCGCGTCGGAGGCAGTGAACAGAGCCGCCTCGAACGGATGGCCCTCCAGCAGTGGGATACGCTGCCTGACCGCGTCGGGGTTGAGGTATTCCGACGGCGGGTTGTCGGGTTCTCGAATCCCGTCCAGATAACTTCTCTTCCCAAGCAGAATGGAACCGTTCGAGTCGAGAATCGCGTTCGGTACGCGCTCGAAGGCCTGCCGGCTTCGGACGATCAGTCGCCGGATATCCGGAATCTCCGCCCCCTGCATGAGTAGCGAGGCGTTACGCCCGGACGCGTGGAATCCCGGGACCTCTTCCTTGTCCACAATGACGATTGAGCGCCCGGATTGCCGGCTTAGGTGATAAGCCGTCGAAGCCCCCGCAAAACCTGCTCCGACGATGAGAATATCGGTTTTCATACACGGACACACTGACCGAAACGGACTGACACGGACGAACACGGACGGACACGGGGCAAAGGCGCTTGCACGCTTCGTCCGTGACAGTCCGTGTTGGTCAGTGTCAGTCCGTGTTACCCAATCTCCACGTCCCGATTTGCACGGGCCGATTGGTACATCGCGATCACCAGGCGAAGCGTCTCGAGACCTTCCTCGCCGGATACCAGCGGCTCGCGGCCCTGTTCGATCGCCCCGATCACGTTGATGAGTTGACGTTTGAAAGGCTCAACGGGAATGTCCATCGGCTTGGAGGCGCCGACGCCCGCCTGCTTGAAAAGCTCCGCCGGTGGTTTCGGCGCGTCCTGAACGTCCCAGGACTTCAGAAAATCCCCTTCGGTAACGACCGAGCCCTTGGTTCCGTGCAACTCCAGTCGATCGGGAAAACCGGGGTACAGCGCGGTGCTCGCCTGTATGACACCTGTCGCTCCGCTTGCGTAGCGCATCAACACGCAGGCCGAATCCTCGGATTCGATTGCGTGCAGGCCGCCTAGTTGCCACATGCACCGCAGACTTTTCACCTGCCCCGCAAGGTATCGGAGCAGGTCCACCTGATGGATTGCCTGGTTGATGATGGCCCCTCCTCCCTCCACCTCCCAGGTTCCTTTTCCGCGCCGCGCGTAGTAGGCGGGTTCGCGATACCACTTCATGTAGGCGTCTGCCTGGAGCAGTTTGCCCAGCCGCCCCTCAGCCAGTGCCTTTTTCAAAAAAGCTGGGCCGTCAGCAAATCGTTTCTGGCTGACTACTGCGAGTGTCACGCCTGCTTTGCGGCAGGTGTCCACGATGGCCTGGCCGGTCTCCACAGTGACCGCCAGGGGTTTCTCCACCAGGACGTGCTTGCGGCGGCTCGCGGCTCCAAGTGCCAGCGGGTAATGCGAGTCCGGATAGGTGCACAGGATGACGAGTTGGACCGCGGGGTCTTCAAAGACCTGATCAACCGTGTTGTACAGCCGCGCTCCGAAGCGTTCGGAAAAAGTGTGCGCCTTCTCTGCTGAGCGGCTGGCCACACCCCTCAGCTCGGCGCCCGTTACCTCTTGGATCGCCAGGGCATGATGAACCGCCACTGCTCCCGTGCCGATGATTGCGATCTGCATGTGGTTCCCTGTCAGTCTGCCTGTTGAAATGCCCGCTTGATGTTTCTGGCCGCCTGCTTGATCCGATGCTCGTTTTCCACGAGGGCGAGCCGGACGAAGCCTTCTCCGCCGTCTCCGAAGCCGACGCCGGGCGAAACCGCCACCTCGGCTTCGCTCAAAAGGTAGCGCGCGAAATCAAGAGAACCCATTTGTCGGAACCTCTCGGGAAGCGGCGCCCAGATGAACAGCGTCCCTTGCGGAGGGGCAATCCGCCAGCCGGCCTGCTCGAAGTTCCGGATCAGGCAGTCGCGACGCTCCTCGTACGTCGACCGGATCTTCTCAGCCTCCGTATCGCAGTCGCGCAGTGCGATAGCCGCAGCGATCTGGATCGGCTGGAACATGCCGTAATCGAGATAGCTCTTGAGTCTTTTGAGCTTTCCCAGAACCGGCGCATGCCCGCAGCAGAACCCGACTCGCCAGCCGGCCATGCTGTAACCTTTGGTCAGCGAATAGAACTCCAGTGCCAGGTCGATCGCGCCCGGTGCCTGCAAAATACTCGGCGCCTTGTATCCGCCGTAGACCAGGTCCGCATAAGCAAAATCGTGGATCAGCAGCAGATCGTTCCGGCGCGCGAGGTCGACGGCTCGCTCGAAGAAATCGAGCGTGACGCAAGCAGTGGTCGGGTTGTTCGGGTAAGAGAAGATAAGCGTCCGTGGCTTTGGGTTTGTCGTGGCGAGCGCTTGGCTGGCGGCCTCGAGAATCTGGTTCGGGTCCGCCGGAAGGAGAATCGGATTCGCCCTCGCCAGCTGGATGGCAAATCGATGGATCGGGTAGCAGGGGGTCGTGACCATCACGTTCTCACCCGGTTCCGTGATCGCTTGGATCAGGTGATTGAACCCTTCCTTGGCGCCGAGCGTTAAGAGGACCTGTTCGTTGGGATCGAGATCGACGTTGTACTTGCGCTTGTACCAGTAAGCCAGCTCGCGCCGGACCCCCGGTATGCCGCGCGAAACCGAGTAACGGTGGTTGCGGGGATCCAGGACGGCTTCGCGGATCTTGGCGACAACCGGGGTCGGGGTCGGGATATCCGGGTTGCCCATCCCAAAATCGATGACATCTCGCCCCTTGACCCGAGCTTCGTACTTGAGGCGGTTGATCTCGTCGAAAATGTAGACGGGAAGGTGATCAACGATCGACGCTCTTTCCATTGTTCCGATTGCCTCCGGGACTGGCTCGGAGTGACAGGGACAGTCAGCACGCTTCGTCCGTTTCCGTCCGTACTAGTCCGTGTCAGTCCGTGAATTACAAAAATCCAGTTTTTTCTAAGAGTTAGACCCAGTGCCGCTCCGAGAGCCTACTTGAAAACCGCGATTATATCGTGTTTCATAAAGGAGATGAAAATCCATGAGTATCAGGCCAAGCAGATTCTGAAGAAGTTCGGTGTCCCAGTCCCGGAAGGCACCGTGGTGGACAACCCTGCCGAAGCGTACGAAGTGGCCAAGCGCCTGGGTTCGCCGGTCGTTGTGAAAGCGCAGATTCACGCGGGGGGACGCGGCAAGGGTGGGGGAATCAAAGTGGTTAAGACCCCCGAAGAAGCCGAGAGCGTTGCTCCTCGGATGCTTGGGAACAACCTGGTAACCCCCCAGACCGGGCCGGAAGGAAGGAAAGTCCGACGCCTGCTGATTGAGCAGGGGCTGAACATCGAAAAGGAATACTACTTTGGGATCGTCATCGACCGCAGCGCCGAGAAGCCAGTCCTGATGGCCAGTAAAGAGGGGGGCGTGGAAATCGAGGAGGTGGCACGGCGCAACCCGGACGCCATCTTGAAAGAGTATGTGGATCCGGCGGTCGGACTTCTCACCTTTCAAGCCCGGAAACTGGCTTTCGGCCTCGGACTTCAGGGGCCACTCGTCGGAAAGGCGGCCAAGACTTTCATAGCGCTCTATGAGGCGTTCAAGGCGACGGATGCCTCCCTGGCGGAGATCAACCCGCTGGTGGTGACCAAGGAGGGCGATGTACTGGCGTTGGACGCCAAGATGAACTTCGACGACAACGCCCTGTACCGCCATCCCGATCTGCAGGACATGCGGGACTTCGATGAGGAGGAGCCTCTTGAAATCCAGGCATCCCGATTCGGCCTGAACTACATCAAGCTGGACGGCACCGTCGGCTGCATGGTCAACGGCGCGGGGCTCGCGATGGCGACGATGGACATCATCAAACTGTCCGGCGGGTCCCCGGCGAACTTCCTGGATGTGGGCGGAGGTGCGAGCGCCGAGCAGGTCCGCAATGCGTTCAAGATCCTGGTCTCGGACAAGAATGTCAAGGCGGTGCTGATCAATATTTTTGGCGGGATCATGCGTTGCGATATCGTGGCGAGCGGCGTCGTCGAAGCGGTTAAGGAGGTGGGGGTTAAGATCCCCGTAGTGGTTCGTCTTGAGGGCACTAACGTCGAGCAGGGGAAGGAAATCTTGCGGACGTCCGGACTTAATTTCCAGGTCGCTGAGGGGATGGCGGATGCCGCAACGAAAGTGGTTGCGGCGGCATCATAGGCGCGCACAGAGCGTTTTCCATCAAAGCGGGTAGCTAAAAAGCACGGAGAAAAGAACGTGGCTATTTGGGTAGACAGTTCGACACGGGTCGTAGTGCAGGGAATTACCGGGCGCGAGGGGACGTTTCACGCGATCAAATGCAAAGAATACGGGACAAGCGTGGTCGCCGGCGTAACCCCTGGAAAGGGGCGAATCGTCCACGAGGGTTTTCCTGTCTTCAACACCGTCCTGGAGAGCGTCCGCGCCGAAGGTGCGAACACCTCTCTGATCTTTGTCCCGCCCGCTGGCGCGGCGGACGCCGTGATGGAGGCCGTCGATGCGGGCATCCGTCTGGTCGTCTGCATCACCGAAGGCGTGCCGGTCTTCGATACCCTGCGCGTCCGCACTTTCATGAAGGGTAAATCGGCCAGGCTGATCGGACCCAACTGCCCCGGCATCATCTCTCCGGGGAAGGCGAAGGTGGGAATCATGCCCGGACATATCCACAAGGAAGGACGGGTCGGGGTCATTTCACGCAGCGGCACCCTGACCTACGAAGCGGTCGGCCAGCTGACTTCACGAGGGATCGGCCAGAGCACCTGCATCGGAATCGGTGGCGACCCAATCATCGGAACCGGTTTCATCGACGCCTTGACAGCCTTTAAAGAAGACCCCGACACCGAGGCGGTCGTCATGATCGGCGAGATCGGAGGGTCAGCGGAAGAAGAGGCGGCCGACTACGTCAAACGGGACTTCAATAAGCCGGTGGTTGGCTTCATCTGCGGTCAGACGGCCCCGCCCGGACGGCGCATGGGCCACGCCGGCGCAATCATCTCGCAGGGAAGAGGGACGGCCGCGGAGAAGATGCAAAAGATGCAGGAGTGTGGGATTCGCGTCATCAAGAGTCCAGCCGAAATCGGTGCCGCAATCCAGGAGGTCTATTCCAAGAAGTGAAGGCGACTGACGACTGACCGACTAACGGGACCGAAGGAGCATATGGAAAGTACTCTGGCAATCATCAAACCGGATGCAGTCAAGAATAACCACGCCGGCGAAATCATAAACGTCATCGAATCGGCGGGCCTGTCAATCGCGGCCATGAAGATGGTCCACTTGACGAAGGGGCAGGCGGAGGGGTTCTACTACGTTCACAAGGAGCGTCCCTTTTTCTCGAGCCTGACGACTTTCATGTCTGAGGGCCCCGTCGTGCTGATGATCCTCAAAGGAAAAGGCGCAATCGCGAAATGGCGCGAGTTAATGGGCGCCACCGACCCGGCGAAGGCCGCGGAAGGGACGATCCGCAAGCGGTTTGCACAAAACATCGAGCGTAACTCTGTTCACGGCAGCGACGCGCCCGAAACCGCCCGCTTCGAGACGAGCTATTTTTTCAACGGGCTGGAAGTCGTGCGTTAGAGCAACGCTTTCACCTCGCCGACCCCAAGGACCTCAAGGACAGCAAGGACCTCAAGGAGTCGGTTGAGGTCCTTGTTGTCCCCGAGGTCCGCACAGTCCGGCTAAACTGTTACCATGTCTTACGAGATTGGCAGGCTGCTCCTTTTCCTCGGGATTGTTCTCGCGGTTATCGGGCTCGTCCTGATGTTCCTGCCCGGACTGCGTCTGGGTCGGCTTCCGGGCGACCTCGTCGTTCGGCGTGAGAACTGGAGCCTGTATGTCCCCGTCGTCACGAGCATCGTCCTGAGCGTCGTACTGACGCTGATCCTCTGGCTGATCACGTGGATGCGCAGGTAACCCGTGCTTCCCTCGGACAATCGCCTCGTGACCTTCGCGCAATTCATGGAGCACTGCCTGTATGACCCGTCCGACGGGTATTACACCAGCGGCCGGCAGGTCTTCGGGCGCTCTGGAGATTTCTACACCTCGCCGTACACTCACCATTTCTTCGCCGAGACGGTCGCCGACGCATGTGCCGCGTATCTGGGAACGCTGGAGCTAAGACCCGGTGAGAAGCTTCACCTGGTCGAGTACGGTGCCGGGACTCGACTGCTCGGCGAGCAGCTGACGCGGAGGCTCGAAACTTCCCACCCGGATCTCGCGGCACGGGTCGAGTACCTTCCGATCGACGTCCACTATGGCCGGCTCCCCGAACGGGTCAAGGGCGTCATCTTCTCGAACGAGTTCTTCGACGCCCTGCCGGTCCATCGCGTGCGGATCCGCCAGGGAAAGATCCGCGAGATCTACCTGCGGTTAGGGGAGACGATCCGGGAAGAGGAGCACGACGCTTCAGACCCGGAGATCGGTGAATACATGCGCGCGGCATTTCCAGAGTGGATCGAAGGCTGGGAGTACGAGGTAAACCTTCGGATGATTGATGTTCTGGAGCAGGTGGATCGTGCTTTGGACCAGGGGTATGTGATCACGATCGATTATGGATTCCAGCGCAGTGAATATGCGCGGGTCCCGAGGGCGGCCGGGACAATCATGAGCTACTATCGTCACCAACCGGTTCAGGATCCGTATGTGCGCCCCGGAGAACAGGACATTACGGCTCACGTGAACTTCGACATACTCATCGACCGTGCTTCCGCCCTTGGATGGGAGAGCGAGCAGTTGCGGACTCAGCGCGAATTCCTGATGCGGTGGGGCCTGGCCCAAAGATTGGTCGAAGAGGAACAGCACGGGCTGCTGAACACGGCTCGGGTCGAGGAGCGCCTGGGGATAAAGGCGTTGCTTCTTCCCGGCGGCATCTCGGACACGATGAAGGTCCTCGTGCAGTCGGTTCGGACCAGCTGACGAGAGCTGTTCTTCTGACGTTGGTCCGACTTCCAAGTCGGACTCCGGGCGGATTCGCTTTTCAGAATCCGCCGCTTTTCTTTTCGCCTTGCACCGGTCAGCTGGTCAGCCGGTCATTCGGTGCCCCCTATCGCCCGACCTCCCCTTCGTCGTACAATCGGGACGTCCGCCGGGAGGGGGAGTTTCGAAGATGCTTGCAGCTCTGGTTATTTGGATTATTGCTCTGGCTGTCTTTGCCTACGTGTACTGGAAGCCGGGGTTCAAGAACTCGACTCAGATGATCCGGTTTGCGCCGGCTGTCAAAACCCGTCCTCCGGAAAGCCGAGATCGGCAGGCTCAAGCCGAGGTCCGGCCCACCGTGAGCTCGACGCAACCTTCCTAGCGGTGCCGCGTCTTAATGGGTAGCAAATTCAGAAATGAGTCCGGTGGTGGGCGATACTGGGATCGAACCAGTGACCTCCGCCGTGTGAAGACGGCGCTCTAACCAGCTGAGCTAATCGCCCGAAGTTCCGTTATTCTAGTCAACAAAGTCATAGGGTGTCAAATGGATCGACGGCTCGACGTAGTCATCGTTGGGGCCGGCCCGAACGGGCTTGCCTGCGGAATCGAAGCAAGAAAACGCGACCTGGATTTCGTGATCCTCGACCGTGGAACCGTCGTTGATTCCCTTTACCACTATCCGACCAACATGACCTTCTTCACGACTGCCGACCTGCTCGAAATTGGCGGTGTCCCCATGATTGTCACGGGCGAGAAACCGAAGCGGGCGGATGGGTTGGCCTACTATCGTCGGGTGGTCCAGGAATACGAGTTGCCGATTCACGATTTCGAGCAGGTCGAGCAGATTACCGGAAGGGACGGCGACTTCGCTGTTGTCTCGCGCGACCGGTTCGACATGGAGAAGGTCTATCGCTGCAGGAAGGTCATCCTGGCGATCGGTTACTACTGCCAGCCCAATTTGTGCGGGATTCCGGGGGAAGACCTTCCAAAAGTGAGCCACTATTACATGGACTCACACCCGTATTTTCGGAAGAAGGTCCTGGTTGTCGGGGGCCGAAACTCCGCGGCTCTCGCCGCGCTCGAACTGTACCGCAACGGCAGCGAGGTGACCTTGGTCCATCGCGGCGAAGCCATGAGTGAAGATGTGAAGTACTGGGTCCTGCCGGACATCAACAACCGGATCAAGAATGGTGAAATCACTGCGTATTTCCGAAGCCGCCTGATCGAAGTCTGTCTGAACGAGGTGCTCATCTCCACACCGGACGGTGAGAGGGTCCTGCCCAACGACTACGTCCTTCTGATGACCGGCTATCATCCTGATTCGGAGTTTCTGGCGTCGGTGGGCATCAAGACGGGAGAAGACTTGATTCCCGTCCACAATCCTGAAACGCTGGAAAGTAACGTGAAGGGAATCTACCTGGCTGGAGCGGTTCTGTCCGGGCAGAAGACCAACAACATCTTCATCGAAAACGGCCGGTTTCACGGCCGGCAGATCTTCGAACACTGGGAGCGCCTGGAACAGGCGTGAGGCATTGATGGAAGAAACCAGACGACCCGTCGAACGAGCTATTCTCGTAGGCTTCTGTCGCGACTCCCGACTTCGGAAAACCGAGGAGGAGTCGCTCGAAGAGTTGGCCGAATTGACCACCAGTGCGGGCGCAGAGGTCGCTGACGCTCTGATTCAGGAACGTCCGAGCCCCGATCCCGCCTACCTTGTCGGCAGGGGGAAACTCGACGAAATCAGAGAATCACTATTGCTCGAACAGGCGAGCGTTGTGATCTTCAATGAAGATCTCTCACCGGCGCAGCTCCGCAACCTGGAGAAGCACCTCGACGCCAAGGTCGTGGATCGGGGCGAGCTGATCCTCGACATATTCGCCCAGCGCGCGCGCAGCCGGGAAGGAAAGCTCCAGGTTGAGCTCGCGCAGCTCGAATATCTGCTCCCGCGGCTGACCGGCCGGGGGGTGGAGCTGTCTCGGCTCGGGGGCGGAATCGGCACGAGAGGCCCTGGTGAAACGCGGTTGGAGGTCGACCGGCGGACAATCCGTACCCGAATCTCCCGTATCAAGAAGGAACTGGACAAGTTGGAGCAGCGGCGCGGCCTGCAGAGGCAGAAACGACAGGGAATCCCGATGCCCACCGTCAGCCTGGTCGGCTACACGAACGCCGGCAAGTCGACGCTGTTCAATCAGCTGACCGAGGCGGGGACCTTCGTCAGCCGCCGCATGTTCGCCACACTGGACCCGCTGGTCCGCAAAGTGACCCTCCGAAGCGGCCAGGAGATGCTCCTGACCGACACCGTCGGGTTCATTCGTAAGCTCCCTCATTCTCTTGTTGCGGCCTTCCACGCGACCCTCGAAGAGACCCTGGAGGCCGACCTGTTGCTTCACGTGATCGATGTCTCGCAGGAGAACCACCGGGTCCTCCGGCAGGCGGTGTACGACGTTTTGCACGAGATCGGAGTAACGGACGCCCGCGTCATCGAGGTCTACAACAAGACCGATCAGCTTCAGGAAGCCCCGCTGGTGGAAACGGAAGCCGATCACGTATTCGTCTCTGCCTTGCGGGGAGAAGGGCTCGGAGAGCTGCGGGAACGCATGCAGAACGTCTTGAACGAGTCGTACGAGACCGTTGAAATGCTCCTCCCCCTCGAACGAGGCGACCTGCTGGCTCAACTTCGCGAGCGAGCGCGCATCGCCAGCGAAGAGTACCGCGAGGATGGAATCCGGATAGTTGGGGAAGTCACCGCTGCCGATGTGGGACGTTTCGGCCAATTCATCAGACAGAGGCATCATGTTCCGAGTAGCAATCGTCGGTAGGCCGAACGTCGGCAAGTCCACTCTTTTCAACCGCCTGACCCGAACCCGTAAAGCGATCGTCGGCGATGAGCCGGGAATCACCCGGGATCGCATGTATGAGACGGCCGAATGGGATAATCGTGCCTTCGAGCTGATCGACACCGGAGGCATGATCCCGAACGAAAAGGATGCCATCCCGGAGCAGATCCTCGAACAGGCCCGTGTTGCGATGAAGGAGGCGGACCTCATCCTGTTTATCGTCGATGTCCGCGACGGCATTACGCCGCTGGACGAGGCTTTGAATGCGCTGGTTCGCGCCACCGGCAAGGAGTACCTGCTGGTCGTCAACAAGGCGGATTCCCTTCGAGCCGAAGAAGGCGCCGTGGAGTTCTATAACTTGGGCGTGGATGCCTATTGGCCGATTTCAGCTGAACACAAGGACGGCGTCAGCGAGCTGATCGAAGAGATTGTCCGGCGTGTGCCTGAATCGGAGACGCCGGCGGACAGAAGCCAGGAGATCCGGGTTTCGATCGTAGGACGCCCGAACGTCGGGAAATCCTCGCTTTTGAACCGTTTCGTGGGCGAGGAACGGTCGATCGTGACGGATGTGCCGGGGACCACTCGAGACGCCGTAGACACCCTGTTTACACACAAAGACCGAACTTATCGTCTGATCGACACCGCCGGAATCCGACGCAAAGGCAAAACCGAGCTGATGGCGGAAAAGCTGAGCGTGATCATGGCGCGCAAGAGCCTCGAGAGGACCGATATCGCCCTCCTGATCATCGATGCGGTTGAAGGCGCGACTGCCCTTGACGCCACCATCGGTGGCTATGCTCATGAAGCCGGAGCATCCGTCATCCTGGTAGTCAACAAGTGGGATCTCGTCGAGCGCGACGCCTACACTGCTATCCAAATGGAGGAGGAGTTCCGAGATCGACTGAAGTTCCTCGAGTATGCTCCGATGATCTTCGTTTCCGCCAAGACCGGTCAGCGCGTCGCGAAAATACTCGATCTGGTGGAGCAGGCGCACGAGAGCCGGCAGACGCGCGTTCCGACCGCCGAGCTGAACGAGTTCCTTGGAACCGAGGTTCAGGAGGCCTTAGCGACGGGCGGGCGCGAGAGCAAGTTTCCCCTCAAGTATGCGTCCCAGGTTGGAGTCGCGCCGCCCAGTTTCGTCGTTTTTCCGAGAGGAGGCAAAAAGCTTCACTTTTCCACAATCCGGTTTTTGACCAATCAGCTTCGTGAGCGTTACGGGTTCTTCGCGACACCCATCCGCATCATCCAACGGATCCGGAAGCGCGAAGAAGCGCGGCGCTGAGCGGTGGCGGCGCCAGCACACAGCGCTTGACACCTTCTGAGGCGGTGCTTATGATGGGCGGGCAAAGCGGGGCTCAGTTGCTTTCTCGGAAAAGGTGTCGCCCATGATTAAGGCCAATCTCGCTTCCATCGTTCATCAGACCCACGGTGGGATTTCCCAGCGTGAGGCAAAAAAACTTGTCGAGACGATCATAGATGTTATTAAAGACCGTCTCGTTGAGGGCGAAGTGGTCAAACTGTCTGGTTTCGGCTCCATGAAAGTCAACACCCGCAAGAGCCGGGTCGGACGAAATCCGAGAGACGGTTCGAAAATCGAGCTGGACGCCAGCAAGTATGTGATTTTCCGGCCGTCGCGCACGCTGCAATTCTAAGCGGACTGACCGATGTCCAGGTACCCCAAGAAACTCTTCTACAAGATTGGGGAGGTATGTGACATTTGCGGAGTGGAGCCTCACGTCCTCCGCTACTGGGAGTCGGAGTTTGCCGCCTTGGCCCCTAACAGGAACCGATCCGGTCAGAGGATCTATCGGCAAAGGGACCTCGACACCGTCGAGACGATCAAGCGCTTGCTCTACCAGGAAGGCTACACGATAGCCGGTGCGGTCAAGCAGCTGGAGCACATGAGCGCCTCTCCCGAGGAGTTCCCGCTCTTCAGCAAAAAGGCCCGGAAGACGTCGCCGGCCCAGATCCTGAGTGAGATCAAACAAGAGCTCCAGGCGGTTCTGGATCTGCTGGAAGCCAACTCTGCCGCCGCCCCCCGGCCGAAGATTGAGGAAACGGTCGTCGGGGTGTCGACTGCCGAACCGAAAGAACCGGTGAACGAGGAGGCGCCAGCCCCGGCCGCCGAAGCGTTACCCGCCGCCCCAGCGGCGACCCCCGGTAAGAAAGAAATCATCCAGTTGCCCCTTCTCCTCCCGGATTTATTCCGCTGACAGTGCGGCCACCGAGCGGGGACGTCCCGGCTGCTGTCCGGCACGCTTCAGCCCATCCAAGATGTGCGCGCTCCGTGAGATTTTTTCTGGTATATTATCTTTTCCTCAGCACGGTCGGGACGTAGCGCAGCCTGGTAGCGCACCTGAATGGGGTTCAGGGGGTCGTGAGTTCGAATCTCACCGTCCCGACCAATCAAATCAATCACTTACAGCGACTGATAGGGCCGAATTTCCACCCCCTGAGACCGTACTCAGGAGACTGTAATCCAGCCGAATGCCTGCCTTTGCTTTTTCAATGATTCCCAGCGACTCCTCGGGTTGGTCTGTTCCGTTGTGTCAGTTTTTGTGTCGCTCTATTTTTGTCCTGCGAGTTTCGGGACAGATACTCGGCGAGTCCGACGCCGGCGGATGATCACCGGAAGTTCTCGATCAGAAACAGGTCCGATGAGCTTCGGTCCATCTGCGAATAGACAATGCGCTTGCCGTCAGGAAAGGCGGAAAGGAACCAGCGCGGGTTCTTTTCTATGACCGTGACAACCCGTCTGGCGTCGGTGGATGAGTCAAGAAATACTAATTCACGAGTCGGGATTTTCCAGAAGTAGTACCCGCGAGCAGTTGGAGTAAACAGCTCGATTTGAGTATCGGGGAGAAACATCGCTTCTTCTCCACCTTCAACCGGCATTCGGTATACACCCGTGGCACCCCGATCTTTCCCGAAAAACAGGGTCCGCCCGTCAACAGATTCCTGCTGGTAGAATCCGCCATTGTGTGTCACTTGAGCTGGCTTGCCGCCCGAAGACTGCATCTTCCAAACCTCCCACCGCCCGCTTCGGTTCGAAGTGAAGTATATCCATCGCCCGTCACGTGAAAAGCTCGGCGTGACGTCGTCGGCCGGGTGATCGGTCAACTGTCGAATCGGACCTCCTTCGGAGGCAATCGCGTAGACTTCGCTTTGACCTTTGGAGCGCGAGTCGAAGAGTATCGTGCGACCATCTGGCGACCAGGCCGGCGACCCGCACCAAGTTCCGTCGAAGTTCGTGACCATCGAGAGACCAGACCCATCGCTGTTACAGATCCAGATATTTGCCGCGCCGGAGCGGTGCGATCTGAAAGCTATCTTTTCC
>Ga0209077_1000014_pt1 | contig 45386 bp, 40 predicted proteins | sample PPLLak1March2015_FD_187247 | JGI IMG/M metagenome (GOLD analysis project Ga0209077, IMG submission 187247) | Freshwater sediment microbial communities from Prairie Pothole Lake near Jamestown, North Dakota, USA - PPLs Lake P7 Core (1) Depth... | ecosystem: Environmental > Aquatic > Freshwater >... | reverse complement strand
CGGTCTTCTCGTTGACCAACTTTATAAAAAGGTCGTCGGCGACGCGATCCTCCGGTATGACGGCCAGAAGACCCTGGGGCTCTTCCCCGTTGTCGTCGAAGATTGCCGCAGCCCCGGAGGCCTCCGGGCCCGCCACGCGGGCCAATATGGCCCTGGCTTCATCGAGATTCCGGTACTTCACTGCATTGATTATCTTGGTGGGCACATTCATGGGTTGCCTCGTTCGGTCTTTATGGTATCATCCGGACTCGCCAGACGGAGTAACCCGGTTTGAGACTAAGAGTCAGCCGGGTGTATCTCCCACTCAGTGCAGTGAAAGGAGGGGGGATGAAAACCGTAAACGCCTATCTTCAGGACAGACATCGCCCACCCAAGAGTCTGTTCGGCTTCGGTATCTTCCTTATCTTCGTTTTCTTTTCAGGCACCCTGACGGCAAGTGGTGTGAGCCGCAAGGACAGGTTTTGGGACCAGGTGGATGTTGCGCCGATTCTGCAGGCGGGTCTCAGGCACCAGGGACTGGTCTCCGGACAGGACTTCGAACAGCTGGTGCGAAGCAATTTCCGGTTCATCTATTTCAACGCATTGCGCCAGGACCTGTTTCTTTCCATGCCGAAGCCCGAAAAGGTGGCGGGGAGAATTGCCAAGGTATTCGAGTTGTCCGAGCACATCCGCACCCTGGTTGAGGAAGGTCGAAATCTCCCGGCAGATTGCGAGTCATCACGTCGCAAGCAACTGGTCGACGAACTCGGCCGTTCCTCGGAAGAGTTGTATACAACCGTACACGACTTCTTCGCCGAGGGACACGTCAGCCGGTACGAGTGCAACCTGGGAGTCGTGCGGGGCACTGATCGGCCGTTGTTCTCCGACTATCTGGATGAATGCGCTGGTATATGCCAGATGTTGGACAAGGAGTTGGTCCGTTATTTTCTGAATCCCGCCCCGGGGGTCGTGCAGTTGTCCGATTACCAGAGTGTCTCCATCGAAGTCCTCAGCGTGACTTTGCGACGCCTCAGTCTCTATGTCTTAAAAACGATGGAGTGAGCGGGATAAATCGGGGAAAAGTTCCCCGATTCTCGGAAAAGAGCTTAGATGAAGATCTCCTGATCCGAGGAGTAGCTCGCAGGGGACCGGTCCTGATGCCTCAGCTTCCCCATGAGCCCCGCTGCGGACTGCATGAGCTCCGAAATGCGCAGGCCCGGATGCACGATTGCCCGGTGGACCCTGAACGTCTGGCGGGAGAAGCCGGCCAACGTCTCGTCGGCCAGGCTATCGAACCTGACAAGGCCTGTTCGCGCCCTCTCCAGCACTTCTCCTATGGCGAGATCATTCTTCCTAATCCATTCGGTGACCTGCCGTACCAGCGCCGGCCCGCGGTCCTGGAGCTTTGCGACCTTGTCATAAATACCATCTGTATGAGCGACCAGCTGTCGCAAAGACGTGCTGGCTGCGTTTGCCTGTAAGAGAAGGGCCGTCAGGCGGGGTCTCAGTGCCTCGAGTTCCCTGGAAAAGCGTGTAAAAAGGACGAACACCAGTAGACCCTGGGCGACCACCAGGATACCCATTACGAGGACAGCGACCTGGAATAGAGGGCTGGCTTGCATTTCGCTCAGAACCTTAGCACAAAGGGCTGTCGTCTACCGGCCGGATTGATCGTCTCTGGGCAGACTCTGACGCCGCACCCAGGCCTTGACCGTCTGAAAGCCGAGGAAATGGTTGCTGATAAAATACATCAGGATATAAACCGACAGGAAAACGTAGAATGCGGTTATCGACAGCAAAAGTGTGAATACTGCAAAACTGCTCATACTTCGTCTCCTTACAAGCTATACAGATGCAATCGACGGGCCAGAGTCTGCAAAGGATTCGAAAAAAGTAGCTGAAGGGACTCTTCCGATCTCGAAACGCCTTGACACAAGCAGCCTGGGAAGGGAACACGCGATGGAAGCCAAACCGGTCGCCGAATCACGAACCACTATGACGGAGGTTGTTTTGCCGAACGATGCGAGTGCCCAGGGGTTTATCCTTGGGGGAAAAGTCATGCACCTGATGGACATGGCTGCGGCGGTAGCGGCCTGGCGGCACTGTAGAAAACCGGTCGTAACGGTATCCGTGGACTCAGTTCGTTTCCTGAACCCGGTGAGGGTGGGTCATTTGATCCTGCTGGATGCTTTCCTGACCCGCAGCTTCAGGACCTCGATGGAAGTCGAGGTGCACGTGTTCTCCGAGGACCCGCTGAGCGGACAACGAACCAAGACGAGCGATGCTTTCCTCACGTTTGTCGCGCTGGACGGCGATGGGCGACCCACCGAAGTTCCGCCCGTCAAACCGGAGACAGAGGAAGAACAGCGGCGTTACGAGGCGGCCATGGAAAGACGTCGCCGCCGGCTGCAGGAGAGCTAGCCGGATTGAGGATTTCGATTTCGATTTCGGATTCGGGATTTCGGATTGCCGATTGCAGACTTTGGATCTCGGGGCCGATTGTGAACTAGCGGTAGGGAGCCGAGGAGGTGGCCGTGCGCCTGGCCAACACAATCGGTGCTCCGCAACGGAAGGTTTAGGAAGGGGACCCTTTCCAAAATTCCATGATCCCAATTCCGCAATCCGCAATCCGATATCCCGACGACCGGGTGGCTTGGGCCGCGCGTGCCGGTTTCCCCTTCCGTCTCCGCGGTTGCCCAGTCCTTTCTTCAAAGTGCCACCCGGCGGCCGGTTGCCCCATAAAGTGCGGCCGCGTGATATGATGCACGGCGAATGCCGATTCGCCAGATTAGGCTAAGTCTTCTGATTCAAGTAGGTTATCAGGAATACACCGGCCAGTTGCCTTCAAAAGTCGAGCGAACTGGAGACTAAAAGTCAGACTGCGGGTGTGACTTGTTGCCCGCAGAAGACGGTTGGGTTTTTTGGCAGGACCGAGGCGGCTGGATGGAGGCACGTGCAAGTTGCCACCCCAGACGCTATTTATTAGACTTTTCCGGTTGGAGAAGCATCCTGAAAGATCGGGGAGAGGAATGAACCGAAGCGACGAGCAACTCTTGGCACTCGCTCTCGATGGAGACGGGGCCTGTTTTGGCGAGTTGACGCAGCGCTGGCAGCGGAGAATCTTTGCTTTCGTGTGTCGTTACGTGGGTAACGTAGAGGAGGCGCGGGATCTGACGCAGGACACCTTTACCAAGGCCTATCAGAACCTGGATCGGTTGACCGACCCTTCGCGGTTTTCCTCGTGGCTCTACAAGATTGCCTTGAACGAATGTCGGATGCGTTTCCGGCGTCATCGGCATATCAACCAGGTAGCACTCGAGGACACGAATGAATCCGAGGCAATCGAGATCGTCGCTGACTCGAGTCCAGAACGGGACTTGGCCGAGAAGGAAAGGGCGTCGGCTCTGCGGGCGGCTTTTGGAGCACTGCCTGAAGAGCAGCGGGTGGTGATCCTGATGAAGGAATATCAGGACCTCAAGTTCCATGAGATTTCCGAAATCATGAATATCCCGCTGTCGACCGTCAAATCGCGAATGTACCTCGGCCTGAAGACGCTGAAGAGACTCATGGAGAGACGGATATGAATTGCGACGAAAGTCGTGAGCTGATGCTCGACATTCTGTACGGTGAGGAACTCAACTCGCGCACCTGCTTTCAGTTCTTTCAGCACATCGATGCCTGCTCCGAGTGCAGCGCCGACTACGGAGAGCTGCTGCAGACCCGAGAAGTCTTGCAGAGCTGGCACGTGGAAGACTCACAGGCGACGGCGGTCCCTGAGCCTGTTCCCGGTCGAAGTGCGCGTTTGCGGTGGATTCGCGAAGTCCAGTGGTGGCCCGCTTTGACCAAGGTCGCCGCCGGGTTCCTGATACTGGTCGGGTTGCTTTCGATTCTTCAGAACCTGGGTTACCTGGGGGGGCCCCGGGTCTCTGTTTCGGAGCAGCAATTGGCGGATATGGTCCAGGACATGATTGTCGCCAACCAGGCCGAAGAGAGGATCATGATCGGCAGGGCTCTTATCCGTTGGAAGGACGACGCCGATCTGCAGCGCAACCAAGATATGCAGGAAGTGTACGACTACCTGGTTACGCTTGAAGAACGGTACGCGAACAACCTGGAAGAGAACAACCAGTATCTCAGGACTCTAGCCACGAAGTAGAGGGCTGCAGGTGGAGATGGAGGCAACGATGTGGTATCGCAAGATTTGCTTGTTCGCCCTGCTTCTGGCGCTGTCAGCGCATCTGAATGCTCAACAAAGGTATAATCTGGGACTGCTCAAACGCGATACTCAGATCTTCGAGCAGATAATCGAAGAAGTGCTCAAGCAGAATTTCAAAACGCCCTTCGCTCTGGCGGCCGACCCAAAGGGCGCCTATCTGCAGGGATACGGCTTAACGATTTCGTTTCAGTTGAATCTCAATCGGGCCGGCATTAGGACACCGTTCGGGCAGCTGAAAGCTCCAATGAATGCTGGGCCCAAACTGACGAGTGAGGAGCAGGTCAAGATCGTGAAGGATGCGATGATCACCTGTCTGGCCAACTATGGACGAACCGTCAAGGAGTTGCGTCCACGGGACCGAATAAGCATCCACGCTCACATGACGAACCGGAGCGAACTTGATCCGATCAAAAGCGAGACGGTGCTGGTCATGACGGTCATGAAAGAGCACATCGACCAGTTGAGCGCAGGAACGCTCGATATGGAGCGCTTCAAGCAGCGAGTGCACATACTTCAATATTAATAAAGGGCGATTAATAAAGGGCGGACCAAGCGGCGATGATCAGACTTGAAGACCTGCGAGTCAGGAAACTGTTCGGGCAGCACCTGCTCGAAAAAGGGGTCGTCTCGGAAGAAGAGCTGAATACCGCTCTGAATCTCCAGAAACAATCGGGCGAACGGATTGGCAAATTGCTGGTCGACATCGGCGCCGTGTCTGAAGGCGAGATGGTCCGCCATCTGAGCGAGCATCTGGGCATTCGTCACGTGAACGCGGAGGAATTCCCTCAGGTCCCGGTGCTGGAGAACACCTTCGCCGTGAAGTTTATGCGCGAATGCCGGTTCGTGCCAGTCGCCATGGAAAACGACAAATTGGTACTTGCCATGGCTGACCCCCTGGACCACTCCACTCTGAACGCCATCCGGTTTTACACGCCGCACAAGAAAATCGAGCCGGTTCTGGCGCCGGAGACGGAAATTCAGGATCTGATTGAGAAGTTCTACGGCAATCAGGCCTCGAGCCTGGGGCGAATCGTCGAGGGGATCGAGGATGCCGACGCCGAGACCGCCAGCGAAGACAGCGATGACGTCGAGCACCTGAAGGACCTCGCCTCCGAAGCACCGGTCATCCGGCTGGTCAACCTGGTCATTTCCAGGGCGATCGAATCGCGCGCTTCCGACGTCCATATCGAGCCGTTCGAGCGCGATCTCAAGGTGCGCTACCGGATTGACGGCGTTCTTTACGACGTGGAGTCGCCGCCCAAGAGGCTGCGGGCCGCCATCATTTCCCGCATCAAGATCATGGCGAAATTGAACATCGCCGAGCGGCGGATCCCGCAGGATGGTCGGATCAAGATGCGCGTGTTGGGAAAGGACGTCGATCTGCGCGTCTCGACGCTCCCGACAATGTATGGCGAAAGCGTCGTCATGCGTATTCTCGACAAGAGCAATACGCAGATCTACGATCTAAAAAAGCTGGGTCTCACTCAGGACATGTACTGCCAGGTGGAGGACCTGGTCCATCGGCCTTACGGGATAATCCTGGTGACCGGACCGACCGGGAGCGGTAAGACGACCACCCTGTACGCCGCCCTGTCGGAGATCAATCTCCCCGACAAGAAGATCATTACCATCGAGGACCCCGTTGAGTACCAGATGAATGGGGTCAACCAGATCCACGTCAACCCGCAAATCGGGCTGACCTTCGCGGCCGGCCTGCGCTCCATCGTGCGCCAGGACCCGGATGTCATCATGGTCGGTGAAATGCGCGATCTTGAGACCGCCGAGATCGGGATCCGTGCCGCGTTGACGGGACACGTGGTATTCAGCACTCTGCACACCAACGACGCTCCAAGCGCGATTGCGAGGCTGGTCGACATGGGCGCCGAGGACTACCTGCTGGCGTCTTCCATTCTCGGGATTCTGGCACAGCGCCTGGTTCGTGTGATCTGTCCGCACTGCAAGGAAGAAGAGAAGGCCGACCCGGAGATTTTGCGGGGCGTCGGGTTCAACGTAGGAGAGCCGGTCACCACCTATCGCGGTGCCGGCTGCAAGGAGTGTTCGATGACGGGGTTCCACAGCCGTCTGGGCATTTTCGAACTGATGCTGATGAACGACGAGATCCGACGGTTGACTGTTTCTAACGCTGACTCGGGACAGTTGCGCAAGGCGGCGATCAATAGCGGAATGACCACACTACGCCAGGACGGTTTTAACAAGGTCAGACAAGGCATCACGACTCTGGCTGAGGTCCTGCGGGTCACCCAGGATATGTAAGACCAGATTGGTTTGATGCAGCAGTTTAGAGCGCCGGGGAACTATGGCTTTTTTTGAATACAAAGCAGTCACGCCGGAAGGCAAGGTGATTGAGGGTACGCTGGAGGCGGCCGACGAACAGACGGTCATGACCAGGCTGGAGGAGCAGGGCCAGCTCCCCATCCGGGTGCATATTGCCGGCGAGGCGGGTCCGCTGGGCGGGCTGCTGGGCGGCCTGACTTCGCGCCGGAAACGGGTTCCACGCGCAGATCTGCTGGTTTTTACCCAGGAGTTGTCCACCCTTCTGAACGCCGGGCTTACGCTCGACCGAAGTCTCACGATCCTTTCCGAATTGACCGAAAACGCTTACCTTCGCGAAGTCATCAAGGAACTGCTGCGCGAGGTGAAGGGCGGCAAGGCGCTGTCGGATGCTTTCGCCACCTATCCCCACGTATTTCCCAAGATCTACGTGAATATGATCCGCGCGGGTGAGGCCGGAGGGGCGCTGGACGATATTCTTAGCCGGCTGGGCGAGTATCTCGAACGAGGCGAGGAACTGCGAAGTTACCTGGTTTCCGCGTTGATCTATCCGATGATCCTGTCTTTGGTCGGCGCTGCTTCGATCATCGTGATGTTGACCTTCGTCATTCCGAAATTTGCTGTCATCTTCGAGAATGCCGGGGCGCCCGTCCCGCTTCCGATGAAGATCCTGCTCTTCCTGTCGGGTGTCGTGGTCAGTTACTGGTGGGCTGCTCTGGTGGCTACGGCGGGAGTCTGGTACCTCATCCGCAGACGGCTGGCGACACCGGAGGGTCGGATGAGCTGGGATCGCCGGAAGCTCAAGTTGCCGGTGATTGGTGCGGTTCTGCAGAAACTCGAAGTGAGCCGGTTCGGCCGCACGCTCGGCACTCTGCTGCAGAGCGCCGTGCCGTTGATCCAGTCGATCAATATCGTGAAGGAAGTCATTGGGAACCAGGCGATGGCGGCGGCGATGGAACCGATCAAATCAGGAGTCAAGAAAGGCGAGGGACTGGCAAATCCGGTCCGTGAAGCCGACATCTTCCCGCCCTTCGCGCTGCACCTCCTGCAGGTGGGAGAAGAGACAGGGCGGCTGGACGTCATGCTGCTCAAGATTGCGGAAACCTACGACCGGGATTTGCGCACGTCGATGAAACGGTTGATCTCCCTTTTCGAGCCCGCGATCATCCTGGGAATGGGGGTAGTCGTGGGCGCCATGGTCGTGTCCATGCTCTACTCGATCTTCAGTATCAACGATATACCTTTATAGATCAGGGCAGGTCGCATGTCCTGTGACGGAACCGGAGGCAACATGTACCACCGAAAGAATGAAAGACCGGACGGGGCCGCCCGTCAAAATGAGAAGGGATTCTCACTGATTGAGCTGATCGTCGTCCTGGTGATCCTGGGCCTTCTTGCCACGGTCGTTGGGCCGAGGGTAATCGGCAAGATCGGGCAAAGTAAGGCCGCCATAGCCAAGGTGCAGGTGGCCGATTTCGAGGGGGCGCTCGACATGTTCCGTCTGGATGTCGGGCGGTATCCGAGCACCTCCGAGGGTCTGGCCGCCCTGATTCAGAATCCCGGGCTCCAGAACTGGAGTGGCCCCTATTTGAAGAAGAACACTCTCCCCAAGGATCCGTGGACACGCGATTACCAGTACCGATCCCCGGGCGACCATGGAGGAGATTACGACCTGTGGAGCAGTGGAGCCGACGGGACCGAGGGTGGCGAAGGTGATAATGCAGATGTCACGTCCTGGTAGGACGCCCGCAAACGGCCTATCGGGGTTCAGCTTCCTGGAGGTCTTCATCGTCCTGCTCGTGATGTCCCTGGCGGCAATCGTGGTGGCGCCCTCCTTCACCCGAGGGTTCAAGGGACTGGAACTCGAGACCTCCGGGCGGGACCTGGTGACGGTCATGAAGCAGGCGCGTTCCCGAGCGATTGCAAAGCAGCAGGTGTTTCGGGTGATCCTGACCAAGGCCGACCAGAGATGCACCTACATTCTTGCCGATGACTTCGGCGAGAAGATCAAAGAGTACCCGCTGCCCAAGGATGTTTCTTTTTACGTCGAAGACGACCAGGAGCTGCCTCTCACAGTCAGTTTTTACCCGAACGGTCGCAGTTCCGGTGGCACAATCACGTTGGTCGGGGCTCAAGGCAAGGAGATGCCAATCAAAGTGGATCCTGTGACCGGTTTCGGCCGCGTGGAATCTGATCGGGCGGACGGAGACAAGTAAGATGCGGTGCAGGAAATCAAGCGGGTTTACGCTGCTCGAAGTCATGGTCGCCGTGGCCATCATGGCGGTTGGCGTTGCCATCGCCATGTCCATCTTTTCCGGAGGCTTGAAGAACATTTACCGGATCAACATGGCGCACCGCGCTATGGCCCATGCCGAGAACGTAATGAATGACCTGCTTGCCGACCAGAGCATCAGAGAACCGCGAAAGTTCGCGGACAACCTGGATGACGATTTCCGCTATACCGCCACGGTCGAGTACTGGGAGGAACCGAAGGAGCGGCTGACGCTGGATACAGCACAGGTGCCTGTCTACCTCCTGAGCGTCCAGGTGGAAGTTCACTTCAAGAATGACCGCTTCGGGAAGATGTACCGTGCCTTCTGTCTGAAGGCTGTACCGCAGACTCAGGCAGATCAGGGCTTGGCTCCCAACTCCGATGCGATCCGGCGCCTTTTCGGAGGAGACCGGTGATGGGTCAACCGGCTTGGCGTCCAGCATCCTTATTTCGACCTGCCGCGACCGGCGCGTCCGGGTTCACTCTGCTGGAGCTTATGATCGCCTTTGCGATCATGGGACTGGTCACCCTTACCCTGTTCTTCTCTTTCCGCATGGCGCTGAACAGCTATCAAAAGGGGCAGGACCGCATCACCGAAGAAGCCTACAACCGGGTTCTCGAGGATCAGATCAGGCGCCAGATCGGTTCGCTCTTCCCTTTGCGGCCGGCCGCGTCGTTGACCGGGATGCAGCAACAGCAGGCAGCAAACCCAGACGAGAACATGCTCCTGCTGTCGCAGACGCCGCTGTTCTATGGAACCAGCGATTCAGTAACCTTCATTACGGTCGCTCCACTGTTGCTGCTGGAGAACCCGGGTCTCACGGTTGTCCGGTACGGGTTGGCGGAGGACGAAAAGAGCAGGCGATACCTCGGCGCGATGGAAACCCGATATCTCGGTTTCGACACATTCAAGCAGATGACCGACGTGCCTCGGGGGGAACCATTGCCCCTTGTCAAGGACGTCGAGGAGGTGCGCTTCGAGTACTACGGCTATGACCAACAGGCGCAGACTTACAACTGGTATGACACCTGGAATGCGGCGGAAACAATGGCTGTCCCTCACGCCATTCGGATTCATGCCGACGAAAAGGTGATCACCGTGCCGGTCAACGCGGTGTTCAACCAGGCGATGGGAGCGGCGGGCGGCGGAGGTATTTTCTAATGCTACCGAGCGGGTCACTGAAACGCCAGGAAGGCGGCGCCGTCCTGATAGTAGTCCTGTGGATGCTCGTCGCATTCAGCATGATTGCGCTGTCGTTCTCCGTGTCGGTCCGCACTGAAGTCAACGCGGCCAGGAACACGATCGATCAGAAACAGTCGTACTACATGGCCCGGGCGGGCATCGAATACGCGGTCTACAAGATCCTGGAAGCCCAATCGGCTTTCGCCATGACGCAGCAGGGGCTCGCCGCCGGAGTCCCGGGACGGACCGTGCCTCCGGTTTTCACCGGTTCCGTGACTCTCGATCTGGGGGACGGCGGCGCCGACGTCCAGGTCGACGACGAAACTGGCAAGTTGAACGTCAATCTCGCACCGGCTTTTCTGATCTACAACCTGCTTGTCACTACCGGTGTCGAGCAGCAGGAAGCCGATGTAATCAGCGATTCGATCGAAGACTGGCGGGACGTTGATGACTTATATCGTCCCAACGGCGCTGAAAGCGATCACTACCAGTCGCTGAAGAGTCCCTACTTTGCCAAGAACGGCATGTTTGATGTGCCCGAGGAGTTGCTTCTGGTGCGCGGTGTGACACCCGAAATCTTCTACGGAACGAAGGGGATGAGCGAAGCCGGGGAACGCGTCGAATATTACGGCCTCCAGAAGTACCTCACTACTTTCACGAACATCGCCCGGATCAATGTGAACTCAGCTCCGGTTGCTGTACTGGCCGCAATTCCAGGGCTCGATTACGACACGGCGGTTCAAATCGACCAGATGCGAGTCGAGCAACCAATCGAGAACATCAGTGAAGTGATGGAACGCATCCCCGGCATCCCGATGGAGGCGGCCAACTACCTGCAGGTCTTCCGGTCTGGAGTGTATACTGTGGTGAGTTCGGGGCACCTGAGCACTTCAGAGGTCATTTGCCGAATCAGGGCCGTCATCCAAATCGGCGGAGCCATGCCGGGCCAGAATCCCTACAGGGTGCTGTACTGGAACGAATCGAACACCGAACTGTGAGCGCCTCGTTCCCAACGGCGCACTTGTTGCGAGGATGAACGAATATGTGGACTACAGGTTCAGCGGCCGGTGTTGAAATATTGCCGGACAAGCTGGTTTTCGTTGGCCTGCGCAAAGGTTTTCAGGGTTATACCCTCAAGCAACAGGCCGTCATAGACAACTACCGAGAGCTCTCGGTAACTGAGTTGCGGAATCAGCTGCGCCCGGCGCTGCAGGCGAACGGCTTCAATCGGACGAACCTGATCGCCGGACTTCCAGACGAACAGGTCTCGGTGCGACTGCTTGAGCTCCCCCTCGAGGTCGAAGAGAACCTCAGCCAGGTTATCCGTTTTCAGGTCGACCGATTCGAACCGGCCGAAGAGGAGAAGTCCTATTACGATTACGTCATCCTCTCTCGGGACGAGAGCCAGAAGAAGCTGCTCATCCAGGTGGCGATGGTCCGCCAGAGCGTGCTCGACGAGTACCTCACGCTCTTGAAGGAAATTAACCTCTACCCTGCTGCGGTCCGTTTCTCCGGCATCGGCCTGCATCAGATCCTGGCTCTGCACGAAGATGGATTCCCGAAAAAGGAACCCTGCATCGTCCTCAGCGTCAACCAGGAGACCGTGGAAACGGTCGTGATCGTCGGCCCGGATCGGTTCTTCTCGGACAAGGTGATGGTGGAGAACGGTCCACCAACTCCGGAACACGTCCTCGAACAAGTCTATGGGTTCCTGTCGCGGTTGCGGCTCAGCAATCCGATGATAGGAAGGATTTATGTGACCGGTGAATTGGCCACCGAGACCTGCGATGGCCTCCGCCAGCACGTGACTGATTGCGAGCTTTTGACCCAGCGTCTCAGGTTGAAAGACAAGGAACGGGCCGCGCGACAGCCGGAGCTGCTCCCGGCGGTCGGGCTGGCCGCCTCGAGCCTGTCGAAGTCCTCGGGGGCACGGTTTAACTTGATCCCCGAGGCGAGACGCATCATTGGGGATAAGTCGAGCATCATCCCGACCGTCGTCCTCCTGGTTCTCGTCTTGATCCTCGGAGCGGCAGCGGCGGTGCGAGGCTACTGGCAACAGAAGCAACTTCTGGCCGACGTTCAGCAGCAGATCCAGGAACTGCGGCCCAGGGTTGACGAAGTGATGCGGTTGAGGCAGGAGGTGGAGAACCGGCAGGCAGAGGTCACTGAGCTGAGGGATATGCTCAAGGGCGACCAAAAGATCCTACTGGTCTTGAAGGACCTCACAGAGCGTTTGCCTGACGACACCTACCTGAATAACCTCCAGATCGAACGGGGCCAGGTAACTTTGTACGGCTTTTCGGATGCGGCGACCAATTTGATTCCGACGCTTCGGGCGTCAAGCCACGTCAAGAGCGTCCAGCAGCGGTACATTACGAGGGATCCGGTCACCAAGAAAGAAAAATTCCAGTTTGACGTGGTCCTGAAAGACTAGAGAGCCGAGAAAGATAAGACATGCGAAAACTAGCGAAACGCGATAAGCGGGCGATCATGCTGGGCGGAGTCCTCATCGCCCTCTACCTTGTCATCTTTCATGTTGCTCTGCCTGTGTACGAGGCCCAGGCGGAGGTCGCCGCCAATTTCGAGCGGGAGACCCAGTTCCTGGAAAAGGCGATGCATACGCTCCAGCAGAAGGACTCTTACGCCGCGCAACTGGACGAGATCAACACCGTCTTGGTGCAGTACCAGGATCGGCTGCTGTCGGCGCGCGAATCAAGTTCTGCGGCAGTAGAGCTTGAGGAGATCGTCCGCGCAGCCGCCACCGAGAATCATGTTTCCCTCACCAAGACGAGCCCGCTGCCTGAAAAAAAGGTCGGCGAACGATACTCGAAGGTCACCCTGCAGTTGAACGTGGAAGGGGACATGGCCTCGACGACGGGCTTCCTGCATTCGCTTTCGGCGCACCACAAGTTTCTGCTCGTCGAAGATTTTCAAATTGCCAAATTCCGAAACCAGCCTATGGTTCAGCCGCGCATGTCTGTGTCGGGATACATTAGACTTTCCTAGCTGTGTGCGCATCTGAGAAGGTGGAGTATGGGTCGAAAATTTATTGCCATAAATCTGCTAATCCTCGCCGGAGTCGTTCTGCTGTCCCGCTACCTGACCTCCGAGTGGAAGTCATTTGAAGCGACGAACAATGTCCAGCGGGTCTTGGACAAGGCAAAGAAGAACGCCGGGTCGGTGCCGGAGCTCGAACCCTTGCCCCCACCGGTTACTCCCCATCCGTACCCCGATTTCACGGTGATTCCCGAGAAGGATCTCTTCATGGCCGAGCGGAAACCTCCGTCTCCCGAGGCTCCTCAGCCCGTAGAAGAGGCGCCGAAGTTTCCGAAGCCGCCCGCTCTGAACGGCGTTCTGAACTTAAACGGGAAGACACAGGCGATGGTAACGATCTTCGAGAGTCCCAACGCCAAGGGACAATCGAGGACCCTGTCGGTCGGCGACGCGATTAACGGTTGGTCGATAGCCGAAATCAAGGAAACGTCCCTCACCCTCCGCTGGAAAGACCAGGAGAAGGTGGTCGACATGTTCGACTCGGCCCCGCAGCAGGCTTCCGCCGCTCCGCAGGCCATGGCCAGGGCTCCGGTAACCGTGATCACCATCGGTTCTTCGGTCGCGGCGGTTGAGACCGTGGCGGCGTCCGAACCTGCCGGCGGTACCGAGGAGAAGCCGGGCATTACCGTTGGTGTCGCGGGTGGCCAGCCAGGGGCGAACACCGGACAACGGGGCGGGCAGACCGGGCAAATCGGACCGGGCGGTTCCCGAGGAGCGACCGGATCGTCCAGGGGTGGCTATTCCAACCGTTCCGGGCGCGCCACGGGCGCCGGGACAGTCGGCACGGCCGGTGGCTCTTCGGTCCCGTTCAGCAGCGGCGTTAGACGAGGCAGCAACCAGTATTAGTCATCGATTCATAGCTCTGAACTCTCAACATGCAGATACAGGGACTCACACATGGTTAGATTCCTATTCATTGGATTTATTCTAATTATCCTGATGGTCCCCGGGGAATCGCTTGGTTCGGTCTCCCCCGGAATGGCTTTCTTGCAGGCTCGAACGACAGCCCAGCGGCCTGTGGTCGTGCCCGGAGTGGTCGCAATGCCGGGCAGCGAAGGCCCGCCCTCTCAGGAGACACTTCAGCAGTCGGCCCCGGCTCAGGCCCCGGGAGCGGGACAGCAGGCGCCGGCCCAGCCGTCCGCTCCGCCTTCCGCTCCCCCACCCAGAGTGGGAAGCCAGTCGTCACGTGGCTCGTCCGGCGGAATCGGATTCAATTTCAACAATGCCCCCATTGATACGGTCATCTCGACCATCATGCGGGAGCTCGGTTACTCATACGTCATCGACCCCAAGGTGACCGGAACCGTTAACCTTTTCACTGTGAGGGATATTCCGAAGGATCGGATGTTCGAGATCCTCGAACAGGTCCTGAAGATGAATGGCCAGGGGATCGTCAGGCAGAATGACATGTACATCATTGCCCCGATGCAGGACGGTCCGCGCCAGCCCGGTGAGAAGATTCTTTTGAAACCGCAGCAGGAAAAGGCACCGGATAAAGGGGGAACGGGTGGGCAAACGCCACCGACCGGCGGTCAGAGCAGTTCCTCCACTCCGGGTCCTTCAGCTTTACCCGTCCCCAATGGGCTGAGTGATCAAGAGGGAGTCGTCACCTATGTAATCCCCCTTCACTACCTGGCCTCTGAGCATATGAAGCAGCTCGCCCAGGTTTTTGTTTCCGATGGCGCCAACGTTGTCGACTTTGCCCCGGCAAACATCCTGATGGTGACGGATCACCGCAAGAATATCCAGCAGATCCTCGATATCGTCGAGATGCTGGATACGAATTACTTCGCCATCAATACCGTCGATCTCATACCTATCAAGAACAACCTAGCGAAGGATGTTGCCGAGGACCTTGGAAAGGTGTTCGCGCCGGGCGAAAAGTCGAGCGTGCGGTTGGTGGCCATCGAGCGCCTGAACAGCGTGCTGGTCGTGACTCATGCCCCGAGTGTCCTTCAACAGGTCAAGGACTGGATCAACAAGCTTGATTCGCCCTCGGCCAGCACGAATATCAAGACATTTGTGTATCAGGTCGAGAACAACACCGCGATAAACATCGCGGATGTGCTCGCGCAGCTATACCAGGACGGAATGGGATTGCCTTCCTCGGCTACCGGCGAAGCGAGAGAAGGGCAGCAAGGCGGGGCACAGGGGAACGGGCGCCAAACGGAGCCCGGGTTCATTCCGGGCCAGCCGAACTACAACCAGATGTTCAACCAGGGTGGGCAGCGCGGGATTCGAAGCGAGCTCGGTCCGTCGCTGACGGGCCGGCCGATGACCGCCCAGCAGGGCGTGCGCGCGGTCGTTGCGGGTAACGTCAAAGTGATCGTGAATGAGTACAACAACTCGTTGATCGTTCAGGCAACCCAGGCTGACTACGATTTCCTGGCCGAGACCATCCGCCAGCTGGATGTTCTGCCTCGCCAGGTTCTAATCGAAGCCCGAATCTACGCTGTATCGCTGCAGGACGATCTGCTCTTTGGCGTTACAGCGTTCCTGGAGGCGCAGGGCATCAGTGGAACCGACCCTGTCCCGGCGACAACAGCGTCTATAGCCGCCACGGGCAATTTCTCCGGCACGACTCGAACGATGATCGGAATGAGTCGACAGCTCGAATTGAGCATCGTGGACGCGCTCCGGAAGAAAACCGACGTCGAGATGATGGAAGCCCCCAGGCTTCTTGCCATGGACGGCATGCAGGCCAGCTTCAACGTCGGCGCGGAAGTCCCGGTGACAACAGCCTCGTTTGGCAACCCGGTCCAGTCGGGAACGAACAACGCATTTGTGAACTCCATTCAATACCGCCCGACCGGTACGACGCTGTTGATTGTGCCCAGGATCAGCGCCAGCGGCATCGTCACCATGGATCTTGCGGTTGAAGTCAGTTCCTCGAGCGGTGACGGCGTGACGCCGACGATCGAGAGGAACTATGTCGAGACATCAATGATCGTCCGGGACGGTCAGACGGTCGCGATCGCGGGGATCATCAGCGATAGCTACAATCTGACTCGAAACCGGATTCCGATCCTCGGCGACATCCCGATCATGGGCGCGCTGTTCGGCAGTACGCGCCGCGATAAGAGACGTGCTGAACTGGTCATCATGATCACTCCCCACGTCATCCCAAATCTGCCGACGGCTGCCGAACTGACTGCGGATTTCCGTCGGGCGCTTCGCAACGCTTACCGGTTCATCAACAAGAAGGAAGCCGAGGAACGCGACCTGATCCAGGAACGCCGGGATGAGGAACTGCGCGAATTCCAGAAAGAGCAGGAAAGGCAGCAGGAGGAGCAGCGCAAGCAGCTGGAACGCCGGCAAGAGCAGGAACAGAAGGCAACCGAACCGCCCGCGCCTTCCGCGCAGCCGCCCACGCAGCCGCAGGAACCGCCCAAACCCTAGCGGGTCCGGAGACCCGGCCCGATTGTCCCGTAGATCCGGCATCCCTGCCGGACCTCTTACAAGCCGCGCACGGCAGAGGGTGTCGAAAGAGTCCCCGAGAATGCATCCATCCGCTGAGCCTGGATGGAGCGTGATCGCGATCGCAAGGAGCCGCGCAAGAAGCGAGGGTGTTGAAAATGTTTACCTTGCGATTTCGGATTCCGCGCGACATGAGCCCATAACAAGTCCGTCAATATCTTGTCCGAACGCGTTTACCGACCTTCTGCAACACCTTTGCTGCGTGCGCGAAATCGACAGCAGGTCTTAAATAAAGCGACGCGAGTCCGGGCAAAAAAAAGGCCGGACGGGAACGTCCGGCCTTTGCTCCTCTGGTCTGGGATGCGCAGTTAATCCTGATTCAGCTGGACAGCCCTGCGATACACGTGCTTGGCCTCCTGGAACCGTCCCTGGTCGTTGTAGATCTTCCCTTTGAGCATCATCAGGTTGAACTTATTCTTGTTCTGTTTTGTCTCGGCAAGGGTCTGATCCACGATTTCTTCGGCGATCGCGAACTGGCGGACGCCGCGGAGGTTTTCAACGATGATCCAAGCGCTCTTGACGACGTTCTGTTCGTTGGGTCCGGTGAGGTTCAGGTCCAATATCTTCTTGAACTCCGGCAGGACCTGGGAAAAGTTCTGTTCCTTGAGCAGCACTTCAATGATCGCGTGCTGAGCCGCGGCCGTCTGAAGCTTAACCTCATCAGATGCTGCTGCAGCGCCCTGCCCAAAAGCCGGGAAGGCGAGCATGGCAATCAGTGTCAGTGAAATCGTCCACTTCTTCATCTCAGACTCCTATTCCCTCCAAAGGGATTATCGCCGACAGAATCAAAGGTAAAAAACGGGTTGTCCGCATCGCTGGCAGCCGGGACCGATTCAAAAGGATTGCCGTGGGTCTCGATCTGATACGTCTGCAGCTGGGCAAGCATCACGTCGCCGGACGGGTCGGACTCTCCGACGCGCAGCAGGCCGGCAGAGAGGACGACGAAGCAAACGACTGCCAAGGCCGCGTAACGCAGCGATGGAATGCGGAAGAGTGCAACCAGGTCGTTCCAGAAACCGGTTGAGCTTGACTGGGGTGTAGTTTGAAGCTGGGAGGAAATTCGAGTCCAAATCCAGGCGGGTGGTTCGAGCTCGAGGTCGGGACTCTGAAAAAGCCGGGTGAGACGCTGCTGCTCCTGATAGAACGCGGCACAGGCGGAACAGTGCTGCGTGTGTTCTCTCAACTGGACCTCCAATTGAGAGTCGCAGCTCCCGTCGATCCATGCCGTCATCAGTGGTTTCAGATTCTCGCAGCTCATGCTTTTTGGATCTTCGACTTCTTCAAGTACGTGTTAATCGTTTCCTTTACCGCCAGCCGAGCCCGGTAAATGTCTGTCTTGACCGACAGCATCGACCGACCCACAATCTTCGTGATGTCCTCGTAACTCATCTTCTGGAAAACCGCCAGAACGAAAACATCACGATACTTCGGCGAGAGCGAATCCAGCGCCCGGCTGACGACCTCGTTCAATTCCCCCGAGAGTGCTAAGGTCTCGGGGTCCGGCTGATGGGTATCGTCAGTCAGGAAGTTGTAGTAACCCGCCTCCTCGTCATCAATCGAGACCTCCGAAGAGCGCTGCGCCCGCCGAAGTTTCTGGTACACCTCGTTCCTGGCTATCCGGTAGAGCCAGAAACGAAACTGATTCGGATCTCTGAGATGCTTGAGTTCTGAGTGCACCTTCAAGAACGTCTCTTGAAGAAGGTCTTCCGCATCCTCTGTCGATCCGATCAGTCTCCATATGAAATTGTAAATTGCTTTTGAGAAGAGCAGGTACAACTGGTAAAAATCATCTTCGGAACCCTGCTGAGCTCGCGCGACGATTTTTGACAGTTCCGCCGGGGCAATTTCGTTAGGCATGACGAACAACAAAACCTAATCCAGGCCCACACGACCGTGAATTGCCCACAACCTAGCAGCGGCCGTCCTCCAAAGCAACCATAAAAGATGACCGCCGAACCAAAAAGTCGCAGAGAAATGTTGAAGCTCGTTAAACCGGTCGAGGCGTTCGAGTTTCACCCCACCTGGTCTCGGGATTGTCACTTTACTTGTTGAATAGAAAGGAGTAACGTTTAGGTGTTTTTGGACTTTACTTATCTCTGGAGCTTCTTGTATAAGTGAACGGGTGTTTGCCCGGGCTTTGGCGCGGCCACTGAGATTGCATGAGTATGAGGGGAGTGGGAAAGGCAGCCTGGTACCTGGTAGGGACGGTTCTCGTCTTGTCTCTGCCGACTTTCAGCTACCTCGTGCCCGATCCGTCCCTGGTTGTCAGTCGCTCGCGCGAAAGTTCCAGCCCCCAATCAGGCGAAAGTCAACGAGCCAGCTCTAGCAACGTCCACAGGGCGGTCCCCCGAGTTCTTTCGTCATCCTTCTACGGCAGCTCCGCCGCCCGACTGACTCCGTCGAACCGATCGTCGGCCCCGCGAGTCGCGGATTCCTCCCGGGCTGGTGAATTCCGACCGATTCCCCGGGTCTCGCGTCCCGCCAATCAGGTCGTCGTCACACCGGCGATGTCCGATCAGGTGAGGCCAGAGAGGCAAAGGGGGCGTGTCGCGGGGGCCGCCACGCTTTTTGCGCCAGGGGGAGAGTACGGCGCCATGGCCGCCCCGTATGACGGCGAATTGCGGGAGTTGGACCAGGCCTATCAGTCGTCCCGCAACGACCTTTTCGGCGATTCTTCGTTTTGGCCGGGAGGTTACGCGAGCAATCCGTTCGACAATGATACCGGTGGGGATAATGACGGAGACGGCGACGGCAATGGTGATGGTGATTCTGACCCTCCGCCACCTCCGCCTCCGCCACCGCCACCGCCGCCACCACCGCCGCCTCCCGACGATCCGCCGGACGAACCTAAGCCTCCGCACAAAGACAATTTCCTGGTAGTCGGAGAATTCCCTGGCGTCCAATCGGACAGCTTGGTTTTCTGCGGCTATCGGGATGAGCAGGGCAGTTTCGTGATCGGCGATGGGCAGGCGGTGAAGCCTTTCGGCGCCACGGTGGACCCTGGCGGACTCTTGATCGCCGAAGAATACAACTCTCTGCTCGTGACTGACCTGAATAGCGATGGACTAAGTGACCTCATTTACAGTGAGCACGCGAGCCAGGGCAGTATAATTCGGTGCGAGCTTGGACTAGCCTCGGGAGGTCATGACCCCGTCGCCGAAGGACTTTTCCTCTGGAAGGTGGTTCTCAGTTTCGCCCTGCTCGACGTCAACCGGGATGACAAATTGGAGCTCTGTGTCCTGTTCCGGAATACACCTAACCTTTTTGTCTACGAAATCCTGGATGGCGAGTTCGTTTACCTGAAGGAAATTGTCCTTCCGTTCGAGGCTTCACTGGTGTTAGATTCCTTGTCTCAAGGTTTTGTTAAGGAAAGGCGATTGCACATATTCGACGCCCGACTTGACCGGGTGGTGAGCATGACGTCGCGAGGTCCAAACACCCTGGTGCCTGGTTTTTCCAACCTGCTTCAAGCAGTCAGCATTCGGACTTTAGACGGGACGGAAAGCGGCTTGGGCGAGGCCGAGATCGTGACGTTTGAGCAGGCGGATCGGCTGGTGTTGGCTCAAAGGAGTCCAAGGGGCCTTGTCCTCCGAGGTAGTTTCGACTTGAGCATTCGGACGCCCAGGGCGGTCCTGGGCGACTATCTGGATCGGGGTACGAGGCAACTGGTAGTTGTGCCTTGATTTCGAGGAGCGCAAATAAAAGACGCGACTTTTTTGCTACAATCGCATCTTTCACTGTCAACTTTTTTCAGGATGCGGGGAAATGTGCACCCATGGAGGGTGCCTGGCGACATGAAATGGTTTTGTTATATATAACCAGGAACACCGATTGGAGGTGATCGTTTTAGTCCTTGAGGCGACGGTTTTGAGCGAGTTTATTAGCAAGCGTCTTGTTCAACTTTAATCTAAGGAGTGAGAAGCATGAGCAAATTGAGAGCAATGGTATTTTTCGCCATCGTGGCGGCCCTGGCCGGGAGCGCCTTTGCGGCCGACACCGCGTTTATTCAAGCGAATGGCACAACCGATCAGGTGGCCCTGTTTGCCGCATTCGCAGTCAACGTGCCGGAGGGAGTGCTTCCGAGTGGATCCATCCGCACCTCGTTCACCATCAGCAACCTCATGAGCGCGCCCGAAGGCATCGTCGATTTCTCTGACATGACGACTACCTCGGGACCCATCCATTTCTTCTTGTTCTCTGCCAACGGTGCGATGACCGCGATATCGACCGCCGACCTCGACAATCCCGAAGGTTTTGGCAATCAGCAACTCGACGAGGATGGTGCACTCGGTGCTGGTAAGACTCTGGCTTTCTTTATGAACGAACTCGCCGAAGCGGCTGGTTTAGAGGATGACATTTTCACCGGCTACGTGTGGGTCGTCTGCGATTTTGACGCTGCTGCCGGAACCTACAGCACGTTCGACGCTTCGCAGGGCCTTGCCCAAAGCTTCAAGCTGGACCCAGCTGTGGCCGAAGGCGCCTTTTTCTTTGGTGGTATTGGCGTCGACATCGAGTAAGCGACCTCTCAATTTGGAGGAGAGAAGAGGGGCTGGCAGGTTGCCAGCCCTTTTCTTTTTCTGCTAAATTCAGAACCGGTTTTCGGCCTGTGCTCTTTCGAAGACTGTTGGTCGAAGCCGTTGCCGGGGGTGTCCCCCGGCGCCAGTAATTGACTCGAAGGGGCTTACGATGCTTTGCCTGGTTTTCTCCCTGTTTTTCCTCCTCGGTGTCGATACTCCTCCTCCTCCGGAGCTCGCCGCCGCCGTCAAGGACTACTGGAGCCTGATGGCGAAGCCCGACAAATTCGGCGCCCTCAAACACGTGCTGAAGGGTTCAGAGAACAATTTCATCGCGTCGCACGCGTCTTCGATTCGTTCGTGGAAACTCTCGCAAGTCCAGATGCGTTCCGCCACTGAGGCGGAGGTCGTGGTTGAGACGGTGGCCTGGTCTCCCGGAACACTTTCTTTTCACACCCGGGAGGCGCGCCACACTTGGATTCACGACGGGATCGCATGGAAAGTGCGCATTCCGAGGCCCCAGCCCCGTTCCGACCCGGCGCTCCCAAGCGGGGGCAGTGAGAAAAGACCGCTGAAACCTGAGCTGCGGGTTTCCCCGCAAACGATCAAGATTCCTTTTCTCAACACCGTTCAGAAAATTCGCATCACCATCGCGAACGGCACCGCGAAACCGGCTCGTCTCGAGAAGGTGCAGTTGGACGAAGAGAAGTTCAAGCTGACAGACCGGCCGACAGTCGTCGAGCCGCGAGAGAGCGTTCTGATGACCCTTCACTACACGGGGAACGAGATAGCTAAGGACTTGAAGAGCGAGTTGACCCTGATCTTTGTGCAAGAGGACCGGGAACAGGTATTTAGGCTTCCGATCATCTACAACTACCTGAGTCCCCAAACGCGGAAATTCTTCGGGCTGAGTGATAAGGCAGCCGAGAGACTTAAGCGGGGGGACAAGCCGACCCCTGTGGTCAAACCACCTGGCACCCGGAACGCGAAGCCTGCGCCGCGCCCGCTCCAACCCCCGGCTGGCTAAGCTCGATTCACCTCGTTGCCCGGCTCCTTCGTCTCATGGCCTGCCACGGGCTTGTCTCCCTTGATGCCGTGGTAAAAGCCCGCTGCCCACCAGAAAAGGGCGAGCAGGATCAGAGGAGAAAGCAAAATGGTCATCAGACCGTCGCGAGGTGCGGCCACCATCGCTCTCCCAACGATCCGCGGCAGACGCAGAAGAGGAATCAGGAAGCTGCAGAGGGGCACGCGGCGGAGCCACGATCCAGTTGCGTTGTTCTCCCGGCGGTACCGGCCGCTCCACGAGCCTAGTGCTCTCAGATGCGGTAGAACCTTCCGCCAGCGATCCCGGTGGTGATGGAGGATCCGGGTCGATGGTTCGAAGTAGCGCCGGCCGGCGGTCCATTTCTCGGACAGCAGCAGATCCTCCGCCATGGCGTAATCCTCGGCAAATCCACCCTGCCGCAGGAAGTCGTGCCTGGACACGAGAAGGTTCGAACTCGACAGATGCCGGCGCGGACCGCCGGGTCCCTTCGGATGGAACTCCGAGAACTCGATCCAGTAGAGCAAGCGGCTGGCAAGCCGGTCGGGGTTGGCGTTTGCTACCGCTCCACCGATCATCCCCGTGCCTCCCTCTTTCGCGAACCGGTCGACCAGCGCCTTGAGCCAATCCGGCTCTGGGCAGGCGTCTGCATCCAGAAAGGCCAGCAGGTCCCCGGTTGCGGTCTGTGCCCCGAGATTCCGAGCGGCGCCCGGCAAGCAACGTCTGGAAACGGAAACGATCGTGAGCTGCGGAAATTCGCGGGTGAGCTCCGACCGGGTTTCATCGTCCGAGGAATCCACGACGAGGATTTCGTGGATCTGTGAAGTGGATCGGTAAAGGGACTTGATCGTGCGTCTGATCAGCGGCCACGACCGGAAGGACGGGATGACTACCGAAATCGTCCAGTCCGATGCACGCATGCCGCGACCCGGTTTCGTCTGGCTCATCCGTTCCGTTTCGCTGGCGCGCCTTTCAACATCGGTTCTGCCTGTTCGGCCTTGACTGGCATACGAAAGCCCGCTCCGACAGCTCGTATGATCGTTCTCACACGACCGATTCGAATGGTGGCAAGGTTATACAGGAGACTCAGGAAGAGGGTGGCGAAAAAAAACGCCCACTTATCCGCACTGACGCGGTATTTGCGAAGAAAGTAAACGGTGTTTCGCCTCGTCCAGAAGACCCTGCGGGCGGGATCTTGACGGGTACTGTGCCCCGAATGGTGCCACACCCGCGCGGCAGGACAATAATGGCAATGGAACCCGCCCGCACGTGCCCGCACTTCGAAGTCCACTTCTTCGTGATACATGAAGTACGCTTCATCGAAGCCGCCGGTCGTCGCAAGCACCTGCGGAGAAACGAGGAGTACGCTTCCCTGGAGGAGCGATACCTGACGCGACGAGTTCCATTCGGGTGCGTCTTTCGCGCCCTTACCTCGAAAACTGGCCAGGACGTGCGAATACGTTAACTCTCCCCACGCCATATCCAACCTGTCCGGCTGTTCGACTTGGAGAATCTTGGGACCGTAAATGCCCGGGCCGTGTTGTTCCGCACAAGAGACCAGCGAAGATACGGCATCGGTATCGAGCAAGACGTCATTGTTTAGGATCAGGTAATAGGCTGGCCCGTGATCGTGCCGGCCGAGGGCGGTATCCTGCAAGGCCCGGTTGATCGCCGCGCCGTATCCTTTGTTTTCGTCGAGCCGGATCACCTCGCATTCCGAAGGGATCAGCTGCGGCGATTGGTCCGCGGAGGCGTTGTCGACCACGACAATCCGCAACCTTGGATAGGAGCTGGAAAGAAGGGATCGCAGGGTCTGCGCGAGCACCGACTTTCCGTTCCAGTTGACACAAATTGCTAGCACTTCGCCATGATCTGCCATAGTCGAGGAAACGAGGCGTCGGGCAGTCTTCGAAGCTGGCGCCTCTTGGCCAAAGCGTTACCGCTCGAGAGGACGCCGGCGCCGATTCCTTTCAGAAAGTCCCAAGTGTAGCCCGCCTTCAGGAGGTGGAAAAGAAAGCTGCGTGCCCAGCCGACGAACAACCAGGGGAGATTCCGCACCGGTTGAAAAGTCATCATCAGGCGCCAGCGGTTGCGGGTGATCCAGTAGACGCGGGTCGGCGAATAGTAGGCACGCGTTGACCCGGTGGTATTCAGCTGCTCGGGTGCCGTGCAGTCGGGGTCGGAGGCTGCCTCCATGTGAAAAACCACCGCCGTCGGAACATACAGGCAGCGAAAGCCCGCGACATGAGCGCGCAGGCAGAAATCGACGTCCTCCAGGTACATGTAAAAGTCCTCGTCCAGCAGCCCGACTTTCTCGAACACGGCTCGCCGGACGAACGCGGCACCCGCTGTGGCCGAAAGAACTGGCTCTTGCTTCAAGTACTCGGAGACTGGGAATCCAGCCCCTCGCTTGTAAGGCAGTCCGGTCCGCCCGTAGCAGTCTCCCGCACTGTCGATTCGGTCACGCCGCCAGTAGTTGAGCAAGCGTGAGGCAAAGAGCGAGTAATCCGGATTGTCCTGTGCGGCCTGCCAACCCGCCCGCAGCCAACCGGGGTCGGCCTCCGTATCATTGTTCAGAAGCGCTACCAGGCTGGCACGACTTTCGCGAATGCCTCGGTTTACGGCAGCGGCGAAACCGAGGTTTCGATCGAAGCCGATGCAGTCAACCCAAGGATATTCGGATCGTACCATGGCGAGTGTGCCGTCAGTCGAGCCGTTGTCGACGACCAGGACCGACCCGCGAATGCTTTGCGCGGCTAACGACTCTAGACAGGTACGCAGCAAATCGCGCTTGTTCCATGTCGGAATGACCACACAGACGTCGACTTCAGATGCGCTTGCCATTCCGCGCCTTCAGAATTCCGAGGTTATAGTAGTAGCTCATCAAGTCCGGATAAAAACGGGTCAGATTCGGGCTACGCCTGTACTCTGTAAAACGACAGGCCCAGGCGAGGGCCCGCATGCGAAGGTGATCGAGGATTGAGTAGCGCGGCACTCGGAAGACGTTCAGGAATTCCGCCGCCTCTGGGTGAATGCGATAGAAGTTCCATGCCGAGAATCCGACGCGAAGCTGGCGGGCAACGAAGGACCTGATTGAGGTGGGGTGAATGTGCCGGCCGACCGCGGACTCTTGGAACACGAGGCGGGTCCCGCTCTTGGATAGTCTCAAACTCAGTTCGATGTCTTCCCAGCCGTATTCCTGGAACTCCTCGTTAAAGCCTCCGGAGTCGAGGAACAGGCGTCGTCCGATCGACAGATTGCTGGTATAGAAGAAGTTGAAGGGAACGGATTCCGGGTCTTTGATCAGAGAGAACCCGAACTGCCAGCCGTGCTCGCCGATGTACTCCATGAAAGGAGTCACCTTGAGACCGTCCCCCCAGGTCGTGTAACCGATAACGACGACTTTGGAGTCCTCCCCCGTCTGGCCTCTAGTCTGACGGGCTTCCCAGTGCCTTTGCAGGAAATCGACCCGGGGGACGATATCATCACCCAGAAACAACAGAAACGATCCCCGGGCGTGGCTCGCGCCCCGATTGCGCGCTGCCCCCTGCTTCCGATTCTCTTGATAGTTGTAAGTCAAGTCGACTGGAAAGGAGCTTTGCCGTTCTTCGACGACTGAACGCGTGGAGTCCGACGAACCGTCGTCCACCACGATCACCTCGTAGCTGAGACCTCGCGCCAGATCAGGCGCGCAGACGGACTGTCCGGCCAGTGCACGCAGAGTGTCAGCCAGGATAGGGGCTCTGTTGTAAGTGGGAATGATGACGCTAAATTCCACGATTGACCCGCTTGAGCAACTCTTGCCACAGGTTTGCGAAACCCTTGTCCCGTGCCCTCCTGAAACGTCTCCCCCACCCGCCTTCGCCCTGTGGAGGGTGCAGAACCGCCGAGTTTTCCACCCACTGAAGTGCGTTGAGTTCCCGTTTGAGTGAACCGACTCGATCAGCCAGACCAGAGGATGGCTCGCTCTTGGGCGATCCAAAGAGGGGAGCGAGTCCCAGGAGATCAAGATAGCGACATTCGGCCGAGAGGTACGCTTCCTGTTCGACGATCATCCGCATCGGGTCGACGAACAGACCGAGGATCTGGCGGTCGGTTCTCTGTCTCGTCGACTGGATCTTCTCTCTTTTGCGCATGAGATCCGGCAGGTGCTCGAGGACGTCATCGAGGGCCACCACCTGGTTGAAGGCGTCCAGCAACATCGACCACGCGGCCGGGTCCCCTGCCTCCAGCCGACTGGAAGTCTGTTCCCAGAGGTAGAAGCTCTCCTTGGCCACCCCTGAAAAGACGACCGCCCGCTTGAGAGTCAGGGCAACAGCCAGCGGAAGGATCTTCCGGAACGTTTCATCCTCGTAGTTCTTAAGCACCGTCAGAAGCGCGTTCCGGTGCATCAGGTAGCGCATTTTGGGACTCGGATGCCCGCTAAATGTCGCGTGCCCGCGGTGGTAGACAACGGAGTCGGGGGCGAAGGCAATCTCGTGTCCTGCCAGCCATGTGCGCCAGCCGAGATCGACGTCCTCGAAAATCGCAAAGAAGTCGGGATCGAAACCGCCGAGCGCCCGGAAGACGTCGCGGTCCATGACCATCGCGCCCCCACAGGCGAACAGGATTCGGTCCGGTGCCGCGGACGCCTGGTCGACCGGCTGCCCCACGTCGCGCTGGACCGCGTATCCGAGGTACTGGAGCGAGGAGCCGTTGAAGTCAATCCGCTGCCCGCTCCAGTCCATGATCCGGGAACCGACACAGGCCACGGAGCCTTCCAATCGTGCAAGGGCGGCGGACAGCCAGGCCGGGTGCGCCCGCATGTCGTTGTTTATTAATGCAATGAACCGACCGGAGGCCTTGCCCGCTGCCATGTTATTGGGTTCACTGAAACCTTGGTTTGTTGGATTTTCAAGTAGGATGACTTCCGGATACTCGCGTCGAAGGAAGTCTTTGGAGCCGTCCGTGCTCCCGTTGTCCACGACGATGATCTCTCGAGCACCCAGGCACGTGAGAGACGGCAGCAGGCTTTCCAGGTGAGCCCGGCCGTTCCAGTTCACCGTGATGACCGAGACTTCAGAGGCGGATCGGGACATGGGGGGATTGTACAATAAGGTGTTTCAAATCCGCGTCACTACGCCGTCGCCGCGTCTGAATTCTTCGCCTTTCGGCCAGCGTCTCCGGCAGTCGGTACAGATTCCAGGCGAAATTTCGAAGCTGCGCGGCTTTCCGCCGGGCCGGCTGACGAAGGAGAATCAGGCGCCAAATGGCAGTGGCCAGGTTGCGGATCTCGTAATTTTTGAGGAGGGCTCGCATGTTGTTGCGCTCGCCGGTCAGTTCGCGCCAGTCGAACCCGCGTGCTTCTCGTGTGGAGCCGCCGAAGTGATGGAAGGCCACGGCAGTCGGTTCAGTAACCACCCGGTACCCTTGGATCCAAAAGCGCCAACACAGGTCGACATCCTCGTGGTACATGAAGAAGCGCTCGTCGAAGCCCCCGCATCCCAGGAAAGCGGCACGCGAAAAGAGCGCCGCCCCGGCGGATGCAAACAGAACATCGTCCGAGCGATCGTACTGGCCCGAATCCGGCTCGAACATGCCGCGATCCCATGTGTATCCGATGTAGTTCATCGCGCCGCCAACTCCGTTGAGCTTCTGCGGCTCGGCGTACAGCCTGAGCTTCGAAGCAACGGCCGCAATCGACCGGTCGGTCTCCGCTCGGCTGACGAGGGCGCTCAGCCACCCGGGATCGAGCCTGATGTCGGTATTGAGGAGCGCGAAAAACCGGCGGTCGGACGACCGGGCCGCCAGGTTCCCCGCTTTGGCAAAGCCGAGGTTGCTGGCCTGTGGCATGGTCTTGACCCGGGGGAAGTGAGCTCTGACGTATGCGACGCTGTCATCGGATGAACAGTTGTCGATAAACAGAATCTCCGCGGGCTGAAGCGTCTGGTTGTCAAGCGACCTTAGAAGCTCGTCGAGGAATCGAACGCCGTTGTAATTGATGATCGCGACGGTCGCGTCAGCTCCCCCAGCGGCCGAATTGTCGGTGACCACGGGTTTCACGCTCGCTGTTTCATCCTCTCTCGGGCGATTCTCCAGAGTGGCCGTTCCTTGTAGGCCCGATACTCCGCCTCGACCGTTTCAAGGCAGCGGATGAGTTTCTGGCGCTCGTTGATGAGGAATTGCACGTCTGACGTTGCCTTGGATCTGATTTGGATGAGCTCGAGCGCGCGGTTCTGCACTTCGTAGAACCGGGAATCGGTTGTCAGCCTCTCCAATATTCCGAGAGACGCGGACTTCGGTGGGCTGCTGAGCTGACGAATAGCTTCATCCGAGGCCGGCGGCTTGAGGATAAGGTAAATGAGTCTGTAGCAGGGTTCCTCGTGGTCCCAGGGGTAGCACAGCTCATTGTACAACCGGTTGAGCGTCTGGCTGATGGAGGAGTCATTGAGGGCGAAGTAGTGCTGAGTGACCGTCTGCCAGAAGGCCCACCGATGCAGGTTTCCGTTCGGGAAGGCTGCAAATTTGAAGCCTTTGGCGAAGCAATAGTCTTCAACCAGCCGGCGGGCAGGTAGTCCGAGTTGTCGGTGTTCGGCCAGGAAGTGACGGCTTGCAAGGCTCGAGGCGGCCAACCGCGCCTCGAACTCGTCGACCTCCGCGGAGGCGAAGGGGGCACCGAGGATGATCCATCGAGCGGCGAGCCGATCCAACTCTCCCAGGAAGCCCGGACGCTCATTGGGCGCCAGGTGCTCGATGACGTCCAGGCTCAACACCAGGTCAAAGCTCGCATCGGGAAAAGGCTGTATCAGTGCCGGTGCTTTGCGGTGATTGGGGATGTCGCAATGGCGGACGTCGGTGACCGTCACGGTCGGGGCATTCGCCGCTCCGGTCATGAAGAAGTCCGCTGCCGACGCGAGGTGGCCGCTTTCGTCCCCAATATAGCCCCCCACATCCAGGACCGAGGCGGGCTGCAGCCGCCGTGCGATCGTAGCGGAGGACTGGTACCGCTGATAGAGATCGAACGGGAGACTCAGAGTCAATTGTTCACGTTCCGCTACATGGGACCTGATGTCAATATCGGCGACGGTCACCGCGGGGCCACCCGGTGTGACCTCGAAGTAAAGGTGGTGTCCGCCCCAGGGCAGCAGGACATCGCGAAGTTCCACGCGATGCTCACTTTGCTCGGAAGTGAGATAAAGCTCCCGGAGGACCAGGCTGTCGAGTCGAATCCTGAGCGTCGAGAATTCCGGCGACGAGAAGACCGTCAGACGGATCTCGAGGCTGAGGGGCTGCGAATCGGGGTTCAACAGATAGATGCTCGCCGGGGATATCTCGAGGGATCGGCGGTTTCGCTCGAGTTGTCCCCAACCAGTGCGCGGTAATGCGCGCACCTCGCCTTCAGTTCGAATGAAGTCCGCCCTGTCTTCGAAATAGTCGTGGCCGAAAAAACGGAGCAGCTCCGAAGTGGCTGAATCACGCGGCGTGCCGAGGAATTGGAAGTTGTACGGCACCCCGGAGAATCGGAACCGGACCGCGAGCCCCAGGGCCTCCAGAGCCGAGACCCAGCAGGAGGGCGGGCGCTCGGAGAAATGGGTCGGCTCCGTGCGATCGAAGAGTATCGGGTCGGGGGTCGCGCCGACGATCAAGCCGTCGGGCTTCAGCAGGCGAACAACCTCGAGCAGACACCGGTCCCAGTCGTGCAGGTGTTCAAGGACGTCAAACAGGGCCACCACGTCGAAGCTGGAGGGCTTGAACGGCAGCTGAGCGGCAAGCGCCTGGACGACACAGGGGGCAAGTGCCGGCTCCTGATGGAGCGCGAAAGAGCTGATATCGGTTCCGAACGCGGTGTACCCACGCTCTCGGGCGTCCTGGACCAGGTAGCCATAGGCACAACCGATATCGAGAAGCAAGCCGCCGGGCTTGAGGCGCCAGAGAAACTCGAGCCACGCGGACCAGTCCGGGTGACCCTCTTTGTAGCCGGAGGTCGGGTAGCCGCTCGTCTCACCGAAGAAGTATTCTTCTCCGTAAAGGCTGTCCAGTTCGCGAGCGGAGCGGTGGTTGGTTGCCTCGTTCATAGCGCACAGCATACCCCAGCAAGGAATTGCGGGGCGGCGTCGAGCGACGATAGCATGAAAAACCCCGGTCTGGTAACCCCAACAATCGCGTTATCAGCGATTTGGACTATTTGTTGTTTCTTTTTCTCCTGCTTTTGGTTAATATTCCGATTGAATGTCCAGGGGGAGAGGGTCAATCACGAAAAAATTCCATGCGACTTTTAGCGACCCCCGGCATCTTTTTATGTCGCTTATCGGGGGAGTCTATCTTATTCCCGACTTGGCTCAGGAAAGTATGAACGGACTTAAACACAACAAGAACTTGAAGATAGGGGAGGTGATAAGTCAGTTTGACGGACGTTGAGTTTTGCGTGCTGAAGCAATCGTTGTCTGGGGTTAAAAACTCTTTAGGAGGGACTATTAATGAAAGGTAAGACTTTATTGGTCATTCTGGCCGTGATGCTTCTGGTGCCGGTAATGACTCTCGCTCAACCCAGCAATCCCAAGGGTGGGTATCTGGGTTGGGACGGGGAAGCGCAGACGAGGAATCTGCCGGCCGGTACGGTACAGGATCCTGGATCTCAGTTGACCTACATCGTGGACACGGGTATCAACCTTCGGAAGGAATACAACGCCTCCGAATTACTCCCCGCGAAGCAGGAAGACGTGTTCGGGACCCGCAGGAGCAATGTTGCTCCTCTTCATCCGAACAGCTTGCTGTTCCCGCTTATCACGGATGCCAACGGCGACTTCAATCCGAGTTCGCTGTATCAGAACTTCCTGTCGATCAGCAACGTACATCCGACCCAGGCAGTAACGGTTCACTTCCGTTATTACAATGACAACTGCGATGATCTTCTCGACTTCCTGGTTGTCCTGACCTGCAACGACACGTTGATTTTCGACCCGTTCGACTTCGTGATTCCGTACACCTCTGGCGAGAACACGATGTTCCGTCTGATCGGTGATCCGGCTGAGGATGCAACGAAACCGGACCAGTCAGCACATGCTCTGAGACCGATTCAGACCCACCTGTGGGGTTCTGGCCGATTCGTTATCACCGCGGCGGCGTCTAGTACGACCCGTGATGAGAACGACACTCCGGACATCCTGTTCCCGAACGAGTGGAAGAGCTTGGACCAAACAGAAGACGAAGATGTTGGCGAGACCCACTGCAACATCGAGGCAGATGGTACTTTGTTGAACGTTGCCGGCCCGAACAGTGTCGGCGCGACCGTTTCTTTGGATGACAAGGTTGCCGGAGCAGTCCGGAACGTTGGTTCGGTTGGTGGGTTCTCCAGCAACAACCTGCACGTTCTGAACGCCTTCCAGGCGTCCTTCAACTTCCTGATCGGCCACCTGACGACCGCCATTCCGGCCGCGCAGAGTGGTTTCGATCTAGTGTCCTATGGTTATCCGGCTTGGGCTCGCCCGGTTGTCATTCGCGGACAGACCCCGCCTGGCACGGGTGTTTTTGACGCGAACGAGAGCGACGGGCCTTTTGCTGTCGCCTTTGCCTTGAATCCTTACAACCCCGAGTTCGTAATTCCGGAAAGCCCGCATTCTCGTTTTAACATCTTTGGCGGCGGCCCGAATCCTGACGGTGATGCCCTTCACACTCTGAATTATCAGATCGCGTGGGGTACTGAACTGGGTCGGACTTCCGACGGCGATTTTAACGTCTCGTTCACGAACCACATCTACCTGCGTAATGAAGTTCATGGTGGAGACGTCGCCGGCTTGAGATACAACGATGCCCAAGTAACCGACGACCACTCGTTGGATACGGATGACCTCGACATCTCCGGTGCCAGCGACTCCTTCTACGGTGCTCTGGGTACAAGTGCCTTCCTGGGTACCGAGGGTGAAGATCAGTGGATCCACTTCTTGTCCGTTGTTGACGACTACAATGGCAGCAACAACGCCGCGAGCACCGCGGTGACGTTGCGAGATGCGGCGGCCAACATCAGCCCGGCTGCTACCGTCTACATCATGCAGATCTACGACAACGACGAGAACATCCTTACCTTTGATTCCCCACCGAGTGTCCCGGTGTCCCCACCGACCATTTCGGCGGTTTCGATCTTGAAGATCACCTGCATTTGCTTGAGAACCTTCAAGACCGTGAGAGACGAGCAGAGCAACGTCGATTTCTTCAACGGATCAGGCAACCTGGATGAGCTGTCCCTGGCCGACCTGAACACATTTGGTGAAGGAATCAATGTTTTCGGTCCCGTCGGCGAGAACTTCAGAGGCCTTTTGAGACCCCTGGCGACCTGGGCCGATGAATCCGAAGACATCTCCGGCGGATGGATCCGCTTCGTGCGCGACAACACGGATCGCGTGTTCGTGCCCGCGGATGCTGGAACTGGTGTTGACACTGCCCATGCTTCTGGCTACGGCACCTCGACTTTCCAGATTTCCAAGTTCGCCGATCACAATCAGGGCAACCTGATGTACGGTGCTTCCTTCATGACGATTGGTGTGTACGTTGCGAAATTCGAGGGATTCGGTGTTTCCTGGTACCTCTGGACGGTTCCGTCCGATCCTGAGGTTTCCGACTCCGGAGACGAGACTCCCTAACGAGAGTCTCTGAAATCGGCAAGCAAAGGGGAAGGGGGATTTTGCCCTTCCCCTTTTTTTTGTCTGCAGCACTTAAGTAAAACGTGGAGGAATGAGTAGTGATATCCAAGGCCTTCCGTCTTTCAGTCTGGACCATCCTGGTTTCTCTTGCTTGCGCGCAACCGGTTAGGATCAGTCCCCCGCAGGCGAAAACTGCTGTTCAACAGCCCGACGTCCGTGAGTCAGCGGCAGTGGTCGACAGCAAGGGAGTGGTGCACGTTGCCTTTCAGGCGTTCTCTGTGGAACGCAAGCGCAGCGTCGTCATGTATGCCCGGATCGCGCCGGGCGAGCGCGCGGCGCATAGTGAGCCACTTACGACTTCAGCGCCAGGGGTCTTGCCCGACTTGATCTGGAGCAAGGGGAGACTGCTCGCAGTCTGGAGCGAGAAGGCGGGAGAGGGCGGGTCAATCGCATTTGCCTCGTCTGACGACAATGGGAAGACCTGGGAAAAATCAGTTCTTCCGGTGCGGACCGATCTTCCAACGGCCGCCCGGGTCATTGTGGCAAATACCGGGCATATCTTCGTTTACGGGAGTGCACGGGTCGCGGATCTCGGGGCTGAGAACGAAATCTATTGTCTGCGGTCCACGGATGGCGGCAAGTCGTGGACGAATGCCAGCCCGTCTCTTGACATCCAGGGTGAGAGTGTTCAGCCCTTCCTGATGGAGGTCAGCCCGAGTCACCTGGTGATGGGGTGGACTCAGACCGATCGAAGGTCCTGGAAAGTAATGATCAGGCAGTCGAAGAATGGAGGCCAGACATGGGAGCCATCGGAAGTGGTCAACGATGACCCGAAGCTTCCGGTCGCCCAGCCGCGCCCGGTTGCTGTGGGCGATCGGCTTGTTGTTCTGTGGACCGAAACGACCGCCTTTGGAAAAAGGCTTGTGGCTGATTCCTTCGAAAAAGGCGCGTGGGGCAAAGACCGGGTTTTGTCCGGCCAAGAAGTCACGGAAGTGCACTACGCGGTGTTGTCCACCGCCAAAGAGGCCCAGGTCGCGTATCTGACGAAGAGCGGGTCAGGCCAGCTGCGCCGTTACAGGCTTTATACTCTGCAGCTAGACCCCGGGAAGTTGTCTGGTAGCAAGCCCTTGGCCCCGCCGGAAATGGTGAATGAGTCCTTCTACGCCATTAATTTCGCCCCGGTCAACTTGAAGTCCGGCTTTGCGGTGGGTGCCAGCTACAGGGTGAGCTCATTAATGTGGAAAATTTCGCTTTTTTCCGGTGAAAAAAAACGCAGTTCCGGTGATATACTCCGCCTTGCACCAGACTTGGGGGGGAGGGATAGGGCGCTCCTGCATTTGCTGCCTTTACCCGACGGTCTTGTGGTTTTATACAGGGAACAACCGGTGCGTCAGGCCACCACGCGTTACTCGGGTGAGGTTTGGCTGGAGCGCGTCAGGGTTCCCAAGTAAGGCAAGTTGAGGATTAAACACTATGCCGCATCGATTCTCTCTGATTGGTATCCTAAGTCTGGTTCTTATTTGTCTGCCTTGTCTCGCCCAGGAGACCCTTGTTTGGGATGAGTCGACGATGACGGACGACTCCACAAACATCACTCTGATGGGAAATCCGGTGACGTTCCGGGCCGCGGCCACGGACCCGGAAGGCCACGCGCTGTCGTACCAGTGGCGGATTGTTTCCGACCCGACTGGTAAAGCCAATTTTGCCCAGGTTAATCGCCCCTATGTGACGGTCGATTTCCCCTGGGTATCGGCTTCGAGCAACCCGATTGGTTCGTCGATCATCATCGAGGTGACGGTGAATCACACTGACACCCAACTCCATGGAGATGTCGGCATGTCGCGGCAATTCGAGGCGGTGATCTCCGGTGTGAACCAACCGCCTCAGCCGGTGATTGTCGTCGACCCGGAGTCATCTGCCACCAACCCCATACGCGAGGGCGACGGTGTTTCTTTCAGCTCCGACAGTTCCGTTGATCCAGACAGCAGCGGTATGCGGCATGAATGGATAGCTCAGACTCTGCAGGGCTCCTTCCTTCAGCCGCTGGTCTTTTTCGGCACCGAGGGGACTTCGTCTGGATTCACGATACCGGGGCTCGCGACCCAGACAGCCCAGGTGATGGTAACGCTTGTCCTGATTGACGGACTTCACGAAGTCAGGAAGTCGACTACCGTCTATCTAGCGAAGCGTCAGTCTTCGGGGAATACGCTCCCCGTCATTACTGCGACTTCACCCGTCAATATCCTCGCAGGGGATCCAATTCAGCTGTCAGCGAGTGTTACGGATGCCGAGGACCCTTGCAGCTTCACCTGGACCTTTGTTCAGGGATCCGGAACCACGATGGATCCCATCGTGACCACGGTTCGGAATTCCCCGCCATATCAATGGAATGTAGGCGGAACTCATCCGGCTCTTTCCGTGGGCACTTACCAGTTCAGGTTGAGGGCGACGGAGAATCGATCCGGCGGCCAATACGCCGAAAAGACAATCACCGTCAATGTCACCCAGACGCCTGGTGGTGGCCCCGGTGGCTCGACGCCCGAGAACGGGGGTGCGGCTGACTGGGTGCCAACAACCACTGGCTGCACCAGCAATACACCGCCGACGGTCTCGATCTCTCCCGCGGCCAATCAGTTCAAACCGCTCTACACCGGCGGAAGCACTGTCTCGCTGACGGTGACCGCGACGGATGCGAGCGAAAAGGAGAATCTTGCGAACCCCGATATCAAGTCAACGGGGGCCAGGATTTTCTGGGTGGACTATAGCGAGCTCACCGCGCTCGGTGTGAATGTGCAGGCCGCCAACTATGTGAAGACGTCCAGCACTACTTCCACCGCACTGATCTCGTTCACCGCACCAAACACGACGGCCACGGCGCACATCACTTTCAGGGCGGTGGACGTCTTCGATTGTCAGACGTCAATTCGGTTTGCAGTTGCCTTCAAGCCGGCTTCAGCAAACACTCCGCCGACGGCGCGCATCAAGTACAAAATCGACAACGGGACTCTGACCACGCCGACGGGTAACGTCGCGGTCATAACAAATGCATCTCACACCATCACTCTGGATGGCACCGGCAGTACCGATCCGGGGGGAGCGATCTCCTCGTACCAGTGGTCTTTAACTGGCGCTTCGGGACTCAGCCTCACTGGAGCGAACAGCTCTACGGCCAGTTTCGTGGTCCCGGTGGGGTTCGCCGGCTCGGCGAACGTTTCCCTGACCGTTCGCGATTCGGCCCAGGTGTCCAACAGCACCTCGATGACGTTCAATTTCACTGCTGCTTCGGCGACGGCGCCGGTTGCGCGGATAAAGTACAAGATAGGAAGCAGCGGCACGCTGGCGGAGGCTCCTGCGACTATCACCCTGAACTTGACCGGTTCCCAGACCGTTACATTCGACGGCAGAACGAGTTCGGATCCTCAGGCAGGTGTCCTAACCTATGCATGGACCAAGGACACGGCGGGGCTGACCGGTAGCGCCACTGCAATTGGGGGGGCGGCTTCGGAGAGTTATACAGTAAATTTCTCCGGGAGCGCACGTGGCACTGTCGTGATTACCCTGACGGTCAAAGACCCAAACAACGAAACTGGTACCGCGTCCGTGATCGTCAATGTCCAGGGACCGCCGCCCGTAGCCCGCATCAAATACGGCGTGGGCAGTGGTGCGCTGACCGCGGCTACACCACCGCCTCCGATCGAAACCGATACGGCGAAGGTCATACACCTGGACGGAAGCACGAGCAGCGTCGAGGGCGGAACGATTGCCTCCTTTGCGTGGAGCGTGACTGAAACGCCTGGCGTGACCTTAACCGGGGAAACGACCGCAAGCGCAACGTTGGCAATCGCTGCCGGAACCTTGGGAACAGTCACTGTTTCCCTCACGGTGAAAGACGCAGCCAATCAGGAGGACGGCGCACAGATCATCTTCGAAATGGTTGAAAAAGTCGAGATTCCGGCCTTGTACTTCCCGCAGGTCGGCGTCGGGCCGTCTGAGGTGATCGGCCAGGAACTTAAAACTGTAATTCTGCTCGTGAACGATACGGATAGGGATGCCCATGAGGTGAGTATCGAGTTCTTTGATCAGAAGGGCGACCCCTTGAACCCGACAGTCAACGGTCAGGCTTGGGAGAATGAATCGTTTGAAATCAAGCAGATGACGAGCCAAAGGTTCACCTTTTCTAACCCTGAGATCCGAGTCGGTTGGGCTCGAGTCACCTCCGATGTCAAACTCTTCGGCATGGTGCAGTATCAAATGTTTGAGCTTGTGAGCGGAAACCTCGTGAGGGAGATCAGTCTGTTCTCTTCTCCCCCGGCGAAGAAAGTGGTCACGTTCTTCGATCCGGCCGAACCCATCGCGATTGCGATAGCCAATCCGGGCGATTCACCGACGAAGCTCGTAGTGAAGGTTGTCGACACGGAAAACGGCGAGTCGGTCTTGAGTACCTGGCAGGTGTTTCCGGACCTTCCATCCACTGGTCTCGGGAAGAACACGCAGCTGGCTGTTCCACTGCCTGAAGGCGCGTTGCCGCCCTATGCCAAACCGGGATCACTGGTGATCCAGTCGGAAAACGGCCAAGACATCGTGGTTACGATTCTGAAAACGACTAAAATAGGTGAGGCTTTTTCCACGCTGCCGATTTCGGTTACGCGCTAAGGAAGGATAAAAGGAAGAATACAGCATGATAATCCGCAGTAGAGTCGGCGTTTTCGCCTTGGCTCTCCTGCTCACTTCATCGGCTCCGGCGCTTGCGGCCGGAGCCGACGATTTTTGGGTGGGAGTTTGGCAAATCACGATAGACGGGCGCGACAAGGAGTCGGCCTTCTTAGCTATCGAAAAGGTTGGCAAAGAGCTCAGGCCGCGTTATTTCAATAGCTTGTGGGAAGAAGAGCCAATGAGCGTGGCTAGAGTCGAACCGAAAAGACTCATCATGAGCGGAGTTCCCCTTTCCCGCCACATGCAGATTGAGTTGGCCCCCGGCGAGCACGGGAAGATGAAAGGTCAGTGGAAGCTGCTCCATCCTCAGTTGCCTGTGTCATTTCCGGCCAGTGCGGTCAAGAGGTCACCTCTTGCGAGTGGCTTCAGGCCTCTCGGCTTCGAAAGCCAGGTGGACACCAACCACGTCATCGATTTCAACCAGCTTCTTCTGAAGAAAGCCCCCAGGGATTCCTTCGAGAAGTTCAAACAATTCTGGATCTCCAGTGTTGACACGACCTTCCTGCCGCTTGTGCAGGATCTCGTCTACCCCGACGGGGCGACTCCGGCATTAACTGAGGAGAGGCTCAGGACCATTTTCAACCTGCTCGCAGATCCAGAGTTTAAGGCGCAGTCAGAGCGCGTCGCCACAGAAGTCAAGGCGGTGATTTCGACCGTGAAGACCAAGAATCCTGCGCTTTATGCCGATAACCCGATCGTTCTCATGCCGAGTCTGGTTGAAGACCCGGTCTCGATGGACTATATCGCCCGAAAACTGGTCGTTCGGGTCGATACTCAGAGAATCTCCAAGAAGTATCAGGGGGACTACCTCAAAGCATTTCTGGGACGCCTGCAACTCAAGGTGCGGCTCTGGGGAGTGATGCCCGGAGCGGACGACCGGCTTGATGCGGTCATTGTCCGCGAAGGGCTGGCGACCCGGTTCGCGGTTTCGTTGGGGCTGGCGAAAACGCCTGAACAATGCTTCGGTTTACCCGAGAAGGCCTTGGAGCACCCGGCGGAAAAGCTCGCCGTGCGGCGAAAGGCGATCCTCGCGTATCTTCGTATGGGGGGTAAGGAAGTCGCCAGAACCCTGCTGGAGGCGGAAACCCCGCCGACCCAAGAGGGACTGCGGATCGCGTACGACTTTGGCGATCGCCTCGTTGGTCGCTTCTCCGTGGGCGAAATCCTGGCGATGCCCGCCGCACGGTTCGCCCTCCTCCTGCAGGAATATTTGAAGGAGTAGCAAGGAGAGCGGGGGCATTTCACGAGCATCCCTCACTCGATTTCGGCCGGTCGGCAGCGACGCCAAAAAATGTGCACACTTGCGTCGTTGCCGCGTCCCGGGCTGGCGCAGGCCTTTGCCCGTCCCGCAGGTTCGAGCCTCATTCCCAGCGGTGATCCAGCTTGACCAGGCCCTGATCGAATGGCTCGCTCTTGACGCTGAACCGAATGAACTTCCCGCCGTACGCCTGGATGCCGTCCTGATCGGTCGTAAACGCGTGGCAAAGATACGCCCCCGATAGAAGTTGCAGTTCGGGGAGGATCAGGACGGCTGCGTAGGTATCCTCGCCGGCTCGGGTCAGCTCGGCGTTGGCTTGGATGCTTGACGTTACAAAAACGGACAGGCCGTCGTTGCGCACAATAGAGACGCCGAACGCCGGCCGGCCGCGGAAGCCGGACCGAAAAACTCCTGAAATGGCAAGTCGAAGCGTCTCCCCAGTCAGGAATTCACTCTTTGGTTCCCTGTTCGCCCCCGTCATGACTGCCTCGGAGACCCAGGAATCTGCCGTTTCCGCGGGGGGCTCCCCGCCATTTCCGTTCTGCGACGACGTTTTGGTCTCCTGACGCAGTTCGTCGGTGTACGCCTCGACCACCTGATCCGACGGTCCGATGGCCCGAACGACTCCTTTGTCGAGCCACATGGCCCGCTCACACAGTGTCTTCACCTGATAGAGATTGTGCGAACAGAAGACGAGAGTCCTTCCCTCGCGCCGAAATCCGAGGATCCGATCGGTGCATTTCTTCTGAAAGTGCTGATCGCCCACTGCGAGCGCTTCGTCGATGATAAGGACCGAGGGGTCGAACCCGGTTGCCACGGCGAAACCGAGTCGGAGGTACATTCCAGAGGAGTAGGTTTTTACCGGCTTGCCGATGAAGTCTTGCAGCTCGCTGAACTCGACGATCTCCTTCTCGCGCGCACGAATATCCTCACGGCTAAGCCCAAGCAGCGCGCCGTTGAAGTAAATATTCTCCCGTCCGGAAAACTCTGGGTGAAAGCCGGCGCCGAGCTCCAGGAGTGCAGTGACCCGTCCGGTCACCCGGACAGTCCCCGAGCTGGGGAAAGCTGTCCCGGCGAGGATTTTCAGGAGCGTGCTTTTGCCGGCCCCGTTGTTGCCCACGACCCCGAAGGCTTCGCCCTCGGCCAGCTCGAAGCCAACGTCCTTCAGCGCGATTTGCTGATGGTGCGATACGACACCGAAGATAACTTCTTTGAGCAGTGAACGAGGTCCCCAATAGTGCTTATAGACCTTCGAGAGGCCGCTGACCCGGATAATGGAGCTCATATGAGATCCACCAGCTCATTGCGAGTGCGCCGAAGGATGAAGATGCCGCAGTAGTAAGACACGAGGCAGAAACCAATCCAATACGCGAGACCCGCCAGCGACGGTGTCGGGCTGCCCAGGAATACAAACCTGTAGGCTTCCACCATGTGGGTCAGCGGATTGAGGTTGAGCACCCATCGAAAGGACTCTGGCGCCCGCGATTTCGCGTAGACGATCGGGGTTACCCAGAACAGGAACATGAACAGTACGCCGAGAATCTGAGCGATGTCCCGAAAGAAGACATTCAGGCAAGATACCAGCAGCGAGAGCCCGTAGATCATCAGGATCTGAAAGATGAAAAGGAGGAACGCCAAACCGAACAGGTTTACGTTCAGCGTCTGGTTGCCCATGAGAATCAGGACAAAGACGAAGGTCCCGAGAAACTGATGAAAGAACGCCGACATGACCACGCTGAAAGGAAGCACTTCCAGGGGGAAGCGCATCTTCTTGATTAAGGCGCTGTTCTCGATGAAGGTTCGGGATGAGCGAGTGACGCCTTCCTGAAGTGCCATCCAGGGGAGCAGCGCACAAAACAGGTATTCGGCGAAACGCCCGGCTGAGTTGTCCTCTTCGAAGGGCAGCTTGAGCACCAGCGAGAAGATAACGGTGTACAGGATCAGTTGAACCAGGGGATTCAAGATCGACCAGAAGACGCCTACTACCGACCCGATATAACGGCTTCTCACATCCCGGGCGACCAGCTCCCGAATCAGATACTTGTTGTCCAGAAGAATGGTTAGCATTTATTCTTAGGCCTTCGGTCGAACTCGTCGGGGATCAACGAGTATCTCGCCAGCGATGGCCCGGGGCAGGCGACAAGACCGGGAAAACATCGAGAGGAGTATAGCACTGGTTCCTTGAAAAGCAGGCGTTTAAATGCAAAGGGTGCAGTCGGTTCTCAGGCCGACTCCGATGTACTGGTGGCGGCCGTCGCCGTCGCCTTTTTAGCCGTGTTGCCGTTCGTTTTCTCGCCGGTCGGTTTCGATAAGTTCCGTCTTCCAAAGGACGTCTTCACGGCCATCGGGATCGCGACACTGGCCGGCGTTTTCCTGATTCGGCGGGTCTCTCACTTCCGCTGGTCATTGCTCGGCTGGGAAACGGTGCTGGTTGCCGGCTTGGTCTACACCGCCCTTCATACTCTACTTTCCGGTTCGGCGCACGGGTGGAGCGGAGTGGCTTGGATCGCGGGCTCTCTGCTGCTCTTCTTCTGCCTGCGCGACGGCCTGTCCGAATGGTTTCACCGTCAAGTCTGGCTGGTTATTGGCGCTTCGATGGCGGTTAACGCGGTGCTCGCCGTTCTGGAATACTACGGGCGCTTCCCTCTCATGATGGATCCCCTGGGCGGCACTATCCAAGGCCGTATGAACCCGGCGGGTTTGATCGGGGAAGTCAACAGCGGCGGTCTCCTGTTCGGGCTTAGTGCGCTGATGTTACTGTTCGGTCTCTTTGCGGAGCGTAGACCAGCGAAACGAGTGCTTTGCTTGGTGCTGATTCTCGTGAACCTGGCCGGTCTTTCGGCTTCCCGGACTCTGACTGCTGCAGTCGCTCTCGGATTGAGCCTGTTCCTCTGGCTCCTGTTTCACGTATGGTGGGCGCTGCAACAGGGCGCCGGGCGGAAGCAACAGCCGAAAGTTGGTAAGACGTTGGCCCTGTTGGCGGTTGGCCTCGTTGTGGCAGCGCTATTGTTCACACAGTCCGGCCTGTATGTACGCATCAAGGACAGCTGGTCGCAGATCCGCGCGAGTGACTGGTCGGCTGCCACCTCCGGCCGCCACCCGGCCTTTCTTGTGACGATCGAGATGATCAAAGAGAGACCGCTTGCAGGCCGGGGGCTGAATACTTTTCCCAGGGATTTCTTCTACTACCACGCCCAAAAGACGGCTGGTCGGATCAAATTGATCGATCAGCCCGGCGCTTACCAGCAGGCGCACAACGAGTACCTACAGATCTGGGAGGAACTCGGCCTGGCTGGTTTGATGATCTTCGTGGTGGCTCTCTTCGGTTTCCTGGGGGCAGGAGTTCGGGCCACGGTGCGCTCTCGCTCATCGGACCCGGCAGGCCGGTACTGGGCTGGGATTCTCTGTCTAGGCCTCGTTTTTGTCGCCGTCAGTTGCCTCGGCTTTTTCCCGCTGCATCTTTCGGTTACGACTCCGTACATAGTTCTTGTACTCGCGTCTCTCTCGGCGGTGATCCGTGAGAGGAATGGCGAAAAGGAGCCGGTTGTGCGGTTGACGCCTCTGAATCGCTTGCCGTGGCAAGCGCGGGCTGCAATCGCTTGCCTGGCGGTTGTCTTGGTGGCCATGCCCCAAATCCAAATATGGCGTTCAAACTCGCGGATTGGTGAGGCGGGCATGCTGTTGGATCGCGCCCGAGACCCTCGGTCGACCGCGTTGGAGAGGCGAGCGTATCTGGAGGGGGTGCTTCGCCGACTCGACTCCGCCGTTGAAATGAACCCGGGGTTGTCGGAGAGCTATAACCTTCAGGGGGCGGTATTCATGATTCTCGGCCGCTATGAACGGGCTGCCGAGAAGTACGAAATCGTCGTGCGCGAAACGCCCAGTCCCGAAAGCCTTACTAATCTGGCAACCGCGTACATGGCCTCCGGCCGTCCTGACGAGGCTAGGAAGCTGCTCAAAACCGCGCTCCGCTACAACCCCTGGTATCGCAAGGCATCCCAGGCACTCCGATACCTCGACGGGAGTGGGGATTGATGCGCATCGGCATAGATGTGCGGCCGGTTCAGAAGAAGAGCTCGCGCAGACGGGGAATTGGCCGGTATACGAGACAGCTCGTTGAGTCGGTGCTGAATGCCAACAAAGCCGGTCATGAATTTGTGCTCTATGCGCAGCGAGAGGATCCCCCCGCGTTTGAAGGGCCCCATCTCCTGCAGCCGATTTACCAGCTGTCACGGCCGGGTCGTCTCGCGTGGCTGCCCGACCTCATCCTTCTTCCACGCGCGATTCGCAAGACGGACGTACGCGTTTTCCACGCCACGGACATGATGGCCATCCCAAAAACCCGTGACTGCGCGGTGTTCCTGACGCTCCACGACCTGATTCCCTTCATTTACTGGGAGCAAACCAAGCGAAGCGTTCCGTATGATTTTGCGTTTGCGTTGCGCTATGGACTGTCGAGGGTTAGTTCGGTCGACCGCATCCTGACTGACTCCATTCATTCGAAAAACGACATCTGCGAGCGCCTGAACTTTCCCGAGGAGAGGGTGAGCGTCATCTACCCTGGTTATCACGCTGCGTTCGGCCCGCGGGACCCGGCCGCGTCGGCCGGTCGCTTGGCTGAAAAGTACGGGTTGAACGGACCTTTTCTCTTCTACGTGGGTGGCAGTGATTTTCGGAAGAACCTCGGGTTTCTCGTCGAGGGATTCGGTCAAATTCACCGTCTCGGCTACACAGGCCAGCTAGTGCTGGCCGGGGAGACCTTTGAATGGGACATTGAAGAAGTGCGGGAAATCAGGCGCCGCGTTGCTGCCGCCGGGATGCAGGATCACGTTGTCTTCCCCGGCTTTGTCCCCGATTCGGATTTGCCGGATTTCTACACCTGCTGTGATTTGTTCGTCTTCCCGTCGCTTTATGAAGGTTTCGGGTTCCCGGTTTTGGAGGCATTCGCTTGTCGGGCACCCGTAATAGCCAGCAGGACTTCTTCCATCCCGGAGGTGGGAGGGGACGCTTGCGAGTATTTCGAAGCGACTGATACCAGCGACTTCATACGTGCCTTCGAGCGCGTATCCAACGACGCCGACAAGAGGCGGACTATGATCCAGAAGGGGGTTGAGCGCGCTTGTCTTTTCAGCTGGAAGCGGGCGGCTGAACAGCTTATTGCCTTATATGAATCGTACAGCCGGTAGGTCGGAACTCAGAGTGGGAATCGACGCCCGGTCACTCGTCCACAATGCCGGAGGATCGGCGACCTACGTTCGCAATCTGTTGCGCTGCCTGACCTGTCTCGAGCCATTATCAGCGAGCGTTCCGTCCAATAATCTCGTCTGGAACAACACGCGCGTCCCTTTCGCGCAGCTGGTTCGCCGGTGGGATGTGTATCACGCGGCGGCCTATACTGGCCCTTTGATCAGTTTCTGTCCCACCGTTGTGACCGCACATGACGTCTCCTACCTGGCGTCCGACGACTTCTACCCGTACAAAACCGGTCGCGTACGGCGGGGTTACTACAGCGCGTCGCTGCGAAAGGCGGACCGGATCATCGTTTCATCGTCGTTCTCCGCTCGAGAAATCGCCAGGCTTCGACCCGAACTCGTACCTAAAGTGAGGATCATCTACCTTGGGGTGGCAGCGCAGTTCCATCGCGACGAAGGAGGCGCGGAGCGGATCAAAATGGAGCTTGCGCTCCCGCCCCGATTCCTGCTGCATGTTGGAGACCTCCACACCCGCCGCAACCCCGAACTGCTCGTTCGCGCTTCCGAAAGGCTCGGTATTCCGCTGGTCCTGGTTGGACGAAAGCTAAAAGGATGCGGTCCACTGCCTGAATCCGTACGACACCTCAATTCACTGTCGGTGGATCAGCTGGCCGCAGTGTATAACGCAGCTCTCCTGCTGCTTTCGGTCTCGGAGTACGAAGGGTTTGGGTTACCGCTGCTGGAGGCGATGGCGTGCGGCACTCCGGTGGTTGCGGCCAACCGATCGTGTTACCCGGAGATCTGCGGCGGAGCCGCGGTCTTGGTGGAGCCGCAGCTGGATGCCGTTTGCGAAGGCGTGCTCCAGGCGATCAGCTGTCGAGATGAGCTACGAGGGCGGGGAGTCGAGCATGCTGCCGGGTTTGCCTGGGAGAAAACCGCTGCCGAGACGCTGGAAGTCTACCGGGAAGCGGCTGGGAAGTAGCGGGCATCCCGTCAACCGGGCCGGAAACGGCGCGGGCAAAGGAGCGTTTCGGAGCCGCGCACGAAAGCGAGGGTGTTGAATAAGACCAGTTAGCGCATTTGGCTGAGAGGATATTGACGGTTTCCAACGCCAAAGGCGTTGCGTAGCAAAGCCCAGGGTTGGCTGCGTTTTTTGCAGCCTACCCTGGGATCCAGAGCCGTAAGTCGTCAACTGAAAGGGTTGCGTATGTAGCCGGATACGCAACCCCTTCAGGGTTGGAATCTTTGACGGGCCGCCACCCAGGGTAGGCCGCAAACAACGCGGCCAACCCTGGGCTTTGCTACGCGACCCCTTTGGGGTCATTCGGTAATCCCCTCCGGGGATATGACAAACAGGTGAACATTTTCAACACCCTCGCAACGAGGGTGTTGTATAAGGTCGGAGAAGTGCGTTCGGCCCACAGGTATTGACGGACTTGTTATGGGCTGATGTCGTGCGGAGGGCGAGATCGAATGGAGCCGCGCACGAAAGCGAACGGCAGTGAGCGAGAGTAAGCGGACCACCAGTCATTCGCTAAGTCGAGACATTTAAACACGAAGCAGTGGAGCGAGTCAGGT